>Ga0181593_10000124_pt1 | contig 59183 bp, 47 predicted proteins | sample 071ome_19_FD_133756 | JGI IMG/M metagenome (GOLD analysis project Ga0181593, IMG submission 133756) | Coastal salt marsh microbial communities from the Groves Creek Marsh, Skidaway Island, Georgia - 071413AT metaG (megahit assembly) | ecosystem: Environmental > Aquatic > Marine > Intertidal... | reverse complement strand
CTCCTGCGGGGGGGGAGTGGTGGAGAGAGAAGAGAATATGCGCTTTCTCAAAGGGCGCTCGAAAATCTTGTTTATCAATACTCCAAAAGAGACTCTTGTGAACAGAAGGGTTGGTGATGATCGACCAGAGCTTCATGGGGCGGGGACTGTGATTGAAGAAATGAATACTGTGTATCCGCGCAGAATTCCACTCTATTACAAGTGGGCTGATTTGGTTCTGGGTTCTTCCGAACTTGAGGAATGCCTGCAGGCTCTGGAGGAGAAATGATCAATAGTTTTGGAAACCTGTTTCGCTACACAACCTGGGGTGAATCTCACGGTAAGGCGATTGGCGTAGTGGTTGACGGAATCATACCAAACTTTGAGCTGGATCTGGATGCCATTCAAAAGGACCTGGATCGTCGAAGACCGGGTCAAAGTATCTACACAACGTCACGAAAAGAGCCTGACAAACTGGATTTACTTTCAGGCTTCTTTGAAGGGAAAACTACTGGAGCCCCACTAAGTTTCATTGTTCATAACACAAATCAAAAGTCTCGTGATTACACGGAACTACAAAACCTGTATCGACCGGGACATGCTGATTTTACCTACCACAAGAAATACCTTAATTATGATCCTTTCGGTGGCGGTCGTTCGAGTGCCAGAGAAACCACCGGGAGAGTGATTGCAGGCTCCATTGCCAAGCAATTTCTCACACACTTTCATCAGATTGAGATCGAGGCGAAGTTGATTCAGGTTGGCAAGGTTAGCGGAGAGTTAGCCGAGCTCGAAGCCGAAATTTTACGCCGCAAGCAAAAGGGTGAGAGTGTAGGCGGAAAAGTGGAGATCATTGCCAGAAATGTACCAACTGGCCTTGGAGAGCCGACCTATCAAAAGCTTGATGCCTTGCTTGCCTTTGCCTTGATGTCTATCCACGCGGTTAAGGCTGTAGAAATTGGTGATGGAGTTTCCGTGGTGGAAGCAACTGGAAGTGAGAACAATGATGAGATGGATGATCAGGGGTTCCTGAGCAATCACAGCGGTGGGGTTTTGGGTGGAATCAGCACCTCCCAGGATATTCGCGCACAAATCAGCCTGAAGCCTACAGCCTCTATTTACAAGAAGCAAAAGACAATCAACAAGCAAGGTGAAACTGTAGAGTTTGAATTAAAAGGACGCCATGATCCATGCGTTGCCTATCGTGCTGTGGTGATCGCAGAGGCTATGGTAGCGTGTGTCCTCGCTGATCTTCTATTGCTCCAGAGAGCTCTTTCTCCGATAGAAGATTAAATACTTCAAGCCTATGTTTAGTTTTTTGCGTAATAATTCACTAGTTTCTGCTGCCTGTAAGCTTTTACTGGTTTGCCTTCTGCAGATAGTTCTTGGACCAGAACTTCATGCTGAAAAGTTTGAAGCGCAAGAAGCAGGACCATCGATCAACTTTCGCATCCAGAGGAATCTTGAATCGGGAAAGTATAGCTTCACTGACCTTTATGAAGGAGCTGTAATTCTCTTCGATCAAGGAAGGTATGAGAGAGCCCAGGTTCTCTTTGAACTAGCATCCCAGTTGCAGCCAAAAAACCTGACTATCTTTAAGTATCTGGCTCAAATCTATGAAGAAACGGGTCAGAGTGATCGCATGGCCCGTCTGGCCCAATCCGTTTCCGCATTTTTGCTTCCAGAGGGCGAAGATGATGACTTTTATGAAAAAATGCTGACCTACAGCATTGTTTTGAACTCCCGGACCAACTCTGAATTTGCCTGGAATACCTTCAAGCGTCTCGCGGACACTTTGCACTTTAAACCGGGTCGATTGCGAGAAGTGGTCAAAAACCTTGAGAGAAGTGTACATTTGCCTTTTCTGGGTCGTGTTTACTCTTATATGGAGAGGCGAGATCTTTACGAAGAGTTTCGTTGGGGGCAGCTTGGAGAGTACTTTCTGGCTCGAGGAGATCAGGAGCGAGCAGCCCTTTATCTAAACAAGGCATTGGAGCAGGAGGGTTTTGATCCGAGATTTTTGTATTCCTATGCTTTGGTTCTGTTCAATCGAAGACAGTTCCCTGAATGCCAGATCTATATCAATGTAGCTCGCAGACTCAATGACGAGTCGAGAGTCCTGGACAGATTGGCTGAATTACAAGGTAGTCTGAGTGAGTACATCTATGACGTGGGTCCGGAGCAAGTGAGAAAGGAGGCGGAGTTACTCTTTAAATTCAAAAGAAAGCGACAAGCCATCGAGCGCCTTGAAGAGCTACTTTTGCTCTCACCTGACAATCACAAGACTTATCTGGAAATGGGTAAATTGTTGCTAAGTTATCCAAGTGAGTACAACACTCTGGAAGAAGGACGCGACTATCTCCTGAAAGTTGCAGATTATGAGGAAGCGAGCTTTTCTGAACTCTTTGATGTGGCCTCCTTGCTTAACTCGAAATTACTGCTTGATGAGCTTGCCTACGTTCTTCAAAAGATTGAGAAGAAGTACCCGCGCAGATCACGTTCTTCTCTTAAGCTTCAGGAGTTTCGCCAATCAGTAATTAAAGAGTTGAAAAAGAATATTCGCTTGTTTGAAATCCATTCCTCCATACCGGAATTGAAGCAATATCTGCGCTTGCTGATCAATTTTGACGAGACTTTTCTGGAAGCTTACCTGAAGCTGGCTCGCACTCTTCAAGAGGAAATGATAGCTCAGATCAAAGAGAGGAAATTTGTGTCACCGGAGCTGAAAATGGAAGTAAATAATTACATGCTTCTGTTGCGTGATCAGGGACGCAAGATCTTTCCCCGCGAGCACAAGATCTATTACTACCTTGGCAAGCTCTCAACTTACTTTCATGACGAGAAGCGCAATTACTCAATGGAGATTGCCTACTTCAAAAATGCCCTCGAGTTAAAAGAAGAGGCGGAAAGCCGTATTTCTCTTGCGGAAGTCTATTTTGATTTTGGCTTTTACAAGCGCTCGATCAGCGTACTGGAGCAGCTTGACTTCGCTAAACTGGAGGAGTCGGTACGAGATAGAGTAGATCAGTTGATGGTTCGAAACCATGTAGAGAATGCAAGGGCTGCCTACAGCCACGGGAATCATTTTCTGGTTATTGAGCACATGCAAAAAGCTCTTGATATCAATAAGAAGAAGTTGATTTCCAGAGAGTCTACGCTGTGGATGGCCTATTCCATGTTTTATGGTGAGCAGCATGAAAATGCTCGAAAGCTCTTGATGCAGGCACATGAATTTTACGGTGAAGACCCGGAAATCTTCTATTTGATTGCCCTGAGCTTTGAGGGTCTGTATCAGCTTGAGAATGCTGTAATCTGGTACAACCGAGCGATTGCTATTGGTAAGAAAGAAGATCTTTTCATTCAGGAATGCATCAAGAACAGGGATAATCTTGAGAATATTCTAAAGTATCAGCGCGAAGAGCAAGAGAAGGCTCAGTCTCAATAGAGGCTTGGAGCTTGTGCGTTCACGTGGCAAATGCTGGCAATTGAGTCCGGAAAATTGGGATGTAGGGATTGGCCTGAAGCGTTTTGAAGGCTGAGAAAATCCTGCGATGAAGAGGGCAGCTCCCTAAAAGACGTTCTTGATGGGCGAGTGTCGTTCTGCCACTTGATACTCTTGATGGGCGAGAGTCGTTTTGTCGTTTGATACTCTTGATTAAGAGGCGAAAGTCTTATAGTCAAGACCACAGACATGCCCTATAATGGGTTCCTCTGAAATCATCAAGAAACAGGAACCCCGTGAGTTCGTCAAAACCCGCACATACCAGCTTTTACAGGAAATACAGGCCCCAGCTTTGGGACGATGTTTTCGGGCAGGACAAGATTATTCAGGTGTTGAAGAACTCACTGAGAAGAAGCAGTATTTCCCATGCCTATCTCTTTTGCGGGCCTCGTGGAACAGGAAAAACAAGTTCGGCCAGACTGTTTGCCGCTGCATTGAATTGTGATGATTTGCAGGAGTCCAATCCCTGTATGCAGTGCTCCTCCTGCAAGGCCTTCTATGCGGGAAATTACCCGGACTTCCATGAGCTCGATGCAGCCTCAAACCGTAAAATTGATGACTTTCGCGAGATTCGGGATCAGGTTCAGTATCCGCCTTTGCAAGGTAAGGACAAGTTCAAGATATTTGTCATTGATGAAGCCCATATGTTAACCAAGGAAGCAGCGAATGCTTTCCTGAAAACATTGGAAGAGCCACCTTCCTATGTGGTGTTTATTCTTGCGACAACTGAGCCTCAAAAGCTGCTCACAACCATAGTTTCCCGCTGCATCCGACTCGATTTTCAACTTCTTTCTCACTCCAGTGTTCTCAGTCGTTTAAAGGCCGTTATGGAGCAGGAAGACATTTTTGCGCCAGAAGCAGTATTGGATCAGATCGTCAGCCGTGGTGGCGGTGGGATGCGAGATACTCTCACTCTTTTAGAGCAAGCGGTTCAGTTTTGTGGGCATAAAATAGAGCAGAACGACTATCTGGGAATGATGGGACTGGCGAGCCTCACAGATGTGGATCATATCCTCGAGTTTTATATGAATGAAAATCGACTGGAACTTGTTCGCTTGTACAAAGACTTGATTCAAACCGGTAAAAACCCTAATGAACTCATTTTTCAGTTGATGCAAAGAGTCCAGGAGTACGTTTACTTTCTGCTCAAGATTCCTGGCTCTTACGCTCCGGTTCCTGCATTTGTCGGGAAAGAAAAGGTTTCTTACTGGGTGAGTACCTTTGGACACCTGCTGGACACTCTTGAAAATATGCGAAGAGGTCTGTTTCCTGAATATTATGGTGAGTTTGGTTTGCTGAGTGGACCCGTTGAGAAGGGTACTGCACCCTCTCATTCTTCAGCGGCCTTGCAAACCGCGATGGACAAAATCAAGGAACTGGAAAATCGTCTGGGGTCTTTGGAAAGTGGGCAAAGCGTCCCTAATGTCGACTCTCCAACTGCAGCAGCAGCGAAAGCTACCGTTGAATTCAAAGACAAGACCATGGACAGCTTTCCTCATGTGGAGCGCAAATGGGCCTTGATTCAAAAAGAAATTAAACAGAAAAACCCACTGTTAATGAGTGTTCTCAGAGAGGCTACCCCTCGAGAGCAAGAGGGTAAGTTTTGCCTTTATTTTGATACGAAGCACAGTTTCCATTACAACAAAGTTCAATCAGATGCCTGCATCAAATTGCTTACTGACGCGGTGGTCAATCAATATGGCTCTGGAAGTTCGATCGAATTGATCCTTGGAGACCCCCCGGAACAGGAAGGGGAATCGTCCCAACCCATCAAAAAATCCGTTGTGAAAACCGAAAAACAGACTAGTAGTAGTCAGAACTATGTCTCCGAAGACTTGAAAGAAAAGCTTCTTCGAGATCAAGGGTTGAAACGGATTGTCGATGAACTTGGTGCAGAAATCAAAAACGTGGATTAATTGGCTTGTTTGCCTGGCAGTGTGCTGTTCTCCGGTTGATGCAAATGACAAACGTCAGGTGATTGCCGAAGCCTATACTTCTTATCATTCCTTTCACTCCATTCAGGTCAGTTCCAAAGTCTATGCCAAAGAAGGTGAATCCATACTTCTCAAAGAAGAAAGTGGGGACTTGTGGGTTCGTCTGGTGCTCAGAGATCAATCCAGTCGAAGCGCAATTCAAAACCGCGTTCATATCCGTGTCTGGGAAGATCAGAACTTCCCCAATCTACCCGCTAAGTGGGTAATGAAGTTCGACAAGACTATTCGAGAAGGTGGTGGTGAATCTGACTACCAGGAAAGTTCAAAAACCTACTCGCGAGAATCCTATGTGAAGCTTCCCGGAATGCTCTTTGATCAAACCAAGCCTATCCACAAGGTGAAGATGGATATCTCTTTATCAACAAAAGTGAAGTTTGGATGGTCGAGTCGTCAATCCCAGACCAGCAGAACTTTCTATATGTCTCAGTATCCAAGATTTCGTAACAAGCGATTGATTACCCGGGCAGTTCAAAAGCTAAACACCTGGGCTTATGCCCGTCAGCAGATGTTTCAAAGCACCCTTGACTTGCTCAAGGATTTTATGGATCCCACGTACAAGATCAAGGACGGGGAAACTCCACTTCAAAGAATGCGACGCTATCAGGCAGAACTTCAGAAATACATGGGCACCTACTATGACGAGGTTGATTTCAAAGCCTACATGAGCGAGTTCGTGACTTCGTACTCCCGGGGTATTGATGAATCTATCGATTTTCCCGTTTCTCCCGGCTTCTTTTTGAATGTGCAGGATAAGGATTTTGATCTGGACCGAGTTATGCCGGCAGTGGCAGGAATGATGCTTGAGTATGATGATTCAGTGGTGAATCATAGGCATTTTCTGGATTTGGTGAAGCTGGTTGGACTGGATCTCGATGTTCTTGAGAAAGTATTCCAGCTCAAGAGTTTAAGCCTTGAGGAAATGGAGAGATTGAGTGTATTCCAAGTGATAGATACCAGAAATGGATATATTGATCGACTTCGTATGTTGAAGAAGACGGTGCTAAAGCAGCAAAGACATTATCAGGGGCTGGGAGAAGATCTGAAGAGGCTTCTTGGTTGGTCAACGAGCCAGGGAGCCTGGACTGTCCTGGAGCAGTCACCTCTCTATGATTTGGCTGGCTCAGACATATTTCGAAAGAGCAGAAATCCGGTTGTCGATCGTCAGGTGATAGATGCTGTGAGAGGACTTTACTATGCTCTGTTTTTCACCATAAGTAGTGAGGATTACTACAGTAAAATAGTTTCCGAGACGGTGGAGCTTGGTATGGGTGTCTTTCAGATGTCTCCGCCCGAGATCACTTTCAGAATGGATCAGGATATTGTGTTTAATGGTCAGGAAGCTGTTTTGATTGCTAGAGTTTTCAATCCCAGTAAGTACGTCAGCCTGGAAAATGTCTCGCTATTAATGGAAAAGAATAACCTCCGCAGAATGCTGTTTTATCGAGGGGATAATCTGCAAAAGATTTCTCGAGTGAAGCCACAGGAAGTGAAGTATGTCTTCTTTCGATTCAGTGCGATTGGGGTAGGGACTGACTATCCCAGTATGAAAGTTCGCTATAACAAGGACTTTGAGACCACTGTTCGGGTGGATCCAATTGTCATCCAGCGTAAGGACGAGTTTCTGGCCGGTGCCATGGAGAGAGTTGAGGAGTTTCAAGCCAAGGAAGTTTACTCCTCTTATTCCAGCCTCAAGGAAAAGTTGCGCAAGTTTCAGGATCGACTCCACAAGTTGAACTGGAAGCAGAGAATGCCACAGGATAAGTAATAGACGCCTCACCCAGATGATTCAAATGTCTTCAATTTGTGTTGATCACTTCCTGTTAGAAAAGCCCGTTTGCGCAAGATTAAGGTGGATCGAGAGAGTCACCTGCTGTTCATTGTCTCTATACCATTGAAAGAGTATTCAGAGTAAGACTTGTTGCATGACTAAGTCATAACGTGAAACCGGACAAGAGGGGAGCAAGTAAAGTGAATGCAAGAAAGATACAGCCATTGCGAAGGAATGCCCTGGGACGTAAGTAAGTCCGTTGAAGTGGAATTCGACGATAATTTAGCTTCGGATAGCGCTTAAAGTGGTGCTGTTTTAATGCGCTTGGTCATGGGGTCTTCCACGAACCGGGTGTGCGTGTAGTCGTTCTTTAAGTCGAGAGTGCTGTGTCCAACGATCATAGTTGCGTTGGAGTGAGCCGTCTTCTTTACTCGAATAAATGCATCTGTTCTCAGAGCAAAGAGCTGGTTGAGCTTATCTTCCTTGGCTTCCAAAGTCTTCTTTTCATTGGTGAGCTCTTCGACTTTCTGTTTAATCTCTGCAAGAGCAGCCTGCTTGTCTGCAGGTAGGCTGGACAGACTTGCCATGACCACATCGTAGTTGGGAAGACTTTCCTTGATTTTTGCGACTTCGTCATCAATCTCTTTTTGTCGGCCCATGGTCTCATTGATTCTTTGTCGAATAATGAATTTATCCCCTGCGACGAGTCTTGTGACGATTCCAAGTTTACTTCCGGCCTCGACACAGTCAATTCCCTGAACTCCACGTACCTCGCCTCCAATAATGGAGCCTTTTCCCCGGGTCATCTCAACCTTACAAAAACTGGTAACTTCCGAATTTACACAGGAACTCAAGATTTGTACATTTCCATGGGCCTCGATGACACAGCGCTCAACGAAAGATGCCAGGAAGTCGCCCTTGCATTGGACTTTACACTTGCCCTGACCTTTGATCCCGCCTTTGATGGAGATGTTTCCTCCTGCAATCAGATTGGCACCTTCAACAACACCCTTAACAGTGATGTCATCTTTGGCTTTCAAGGTAAAACCAGAAAGTATATTTTCATTGACTACGATTGATCCGTTGAAGGTAATGTTTCCCACATTCAGGTCCACATCGTGAGGTACCATGTAGATGGGGCTGACTTGCACCATGCGGTTTTTCAGGAAGACCTGACCGTCGCAGGTTGCATAGCACTTCATTTCATCTTCGGAGAGTCTTGTATTGTTTCCAACGGCCAGACGAACATCTTTCACCACGGCTGGCTCGATTGTTGTTCCATAAACATCAGTACCGGGAACCGCTTCCACCGGAGGAATACGTTCTGCCAGCAAATCACCGTTCTCAACATTATTGATTAGGTTAAGCTCTCTGTGGTCTACTTTTCCTTCATCATCGGAGACCAGTTCTATGGATTTGCAGGTTTTGAAGTAGTATTTGATTTGTCCGTCCTGTCCAGGAATCACAGCAGTTCCGTGAGCGATTAACTCGTCCTTTACTGGCAGATGTAATTCGTTGACTTGAGAGACAATGTCACTAATACGTTGTCGTTTGACACCGTAGTTTACACCTTCAGTATCCAGGACTTCTAAAACGTCCCGGACATCAAACAGGCGATCTTTGGTCTTTGGTGTGATGCTAAGATGCGCTGTAAGACTGTCGTGACTCATACCAAGCATGATCTCCTTGGTATCATTCATTAATGTCTTTCGGTACTTATTTACAACCGACAATTCTTACTCCATGCGTTCCCACTACATTTCTTAGTATGATCTATCGACGATCGGGACTCGTGCTTCAAGATTTTTTTTCCATCAAAAATTTTCTTCTCCTTTTCCAAGATTGGGTTGACGGACTAAGAATGTGTCAATGAACTGACTAACTGATGGGGCTGGTTCTGACCTTACGATCAAAATTGTCTTCGTAAAATTCACAAAAACTATAGTTTTCTTTGGTCTGTAAATTGGAGTGCCCAATAACAATAGTAGTGTTTGGGTGTACTTTCCCTCGAACGATCAATTTTGAATCTGTCTTGAGTTTGAAAAGAATCTCAAGTTTTTCCTTCGTTGTTTCTGCTTTCACCAGCTCTTGTTCGATTTCTTCTTTGCGAGATAGTGTAATCTGTAGCTTCTCCCGGGTTTCTTTCTCCATCTCTTCCAGAAGTTCTTCCGGCTTCATCTTTTGAATAGTAAGAATCTTTTCAAGAAGCTTTTTCTTCTCAACGATGTCATTATTGATATGGGTGAGCCGTTCCCTGATTACCGGTTTGTCTCCAAGAGTCACTTTTGTTGGCAATCCAAGTCTGGAGCCGAGGTTCTTTACTTCCATCCCCTGGACTGCAATGGTCTCACCTCCAATAATCTGACCCAGAGGCATGTTTACATTGGAATAGCAGGTTACTTTGGAGTTGAGTATTGAAGTTTGAACTCTGACTTCACCAAAAGCGATAATTTTCCCTTTTTCCACATAGCGAACCTGAACATCCTCTTTTGCTTTTATCAGACCCCGATCCTGACCAACAAATCCATGCCTGATTCTAACCGAGCCACCAGCAGTGATTTCTGCAGCCTCTTAGGAGCCATTTATAATGACATCCTTTTTGGCTTTCACAGAAAAACCGGAGCGAAATCGCCCATAATATAGACTGTGCCATTAAACTGAACATTGCCCGAATCCAGACGCACATCGCTTCTTACAACATAGACGGGATGCACCTTGATGAGTTTTTTATCAAGAACCACCTGCCCGTCGATCTCAGAATAGGCCTTGAGTCCATCCTCGCTCATTTTAACGTTGGTTCCAGTGGCGAAGTTGTAATCCCTGACCTGTTCAGGTACGACAGCCTCTCCATAGACGTCAATGCCCGGTTGATGTTCAACAGCTGGAATCTTTTCAGCGAGTAGATCGCCCTCGCTTACATTGTTGATTAAGTCCAGCTCCTTGAAATTAACCTTTCCTTCTTCATCTTCTACAGGTTTGATCTTTTTTGACTTGAGCTCAAAATGGTAGATGATCTTGGCATCATGACCCAGGGCCGGACGCTTTCCAGAGACGATTAGTTCATCTTTGACCGGTATGAAGTTCCGGTTGATTGAATCGATGAGTTTCTGAATTTTCTCCTTCTTGACTCCAAAAATGATTTTTTTTGTTTTTCAGGAGTCGAAGAATTTCTACAAGTTCGAATGGTTTGCAATTTGGGCCAAGCTCCATACTGATTCGCACTTCCATGCGATCATCACTAACGCTCAGACCCAGGAGTTTTTCTACATCTTCCTTGACAGGGATTGGTTTGTCTTCAAAATCATCATCTTCCAGCAAGGACAACAAGATGTCTCGAGTAATGTTAGAGCTGTCGCACAGTCGGGTCTTCCAGTTCTATGTAGGAGCACATTAGAAAATACCATTCCTGAAGAGTTCTTTAGAGAACGTGTCGTCTTTTTGGAAAAGAATTGGGCAGCTTTTATCGACCTGGAACTGCCGCAGGGATCGATTGATTGTCGGCTGCAAATTCCTGCTTGCGCTGAGTGATCAGGTTGCGAATGAACTCGTATCGAGTCCACAGTTGCTCCATGTTTCTTTCCCACTCGATTCGTTGATCATCATTTACAATCTGTGTTCCCACTTCCTGCTCTATCCTGTAAGCCTCGTAGGTTATCCACATTTCTTCCCTGAGTTCGGAAATGGGTAGATTCTGAAGGGCGGCAAGTTCTTGGGTATCAATGCTGTTAGCAAGCTCTTCGAGCTCAACTTCTTCCTGACTTCGATTTTCAAGAAAGCTGACACCTTCAAGCTTGGGAGAAAATGTATCTCTGAGCCAATTGAGTGCCAGACCTCCCAGATAGCTTCCCAACATGGAGAAAGCAATGATGGCAACAGGAGCAAATGGACCCAAAAAGGAACCGACGAAAGCTCCCAGATAGAATCCGATAGTACTTCCGATAGCGCTTGCCGCCAACGAAGCCCAATCTGTCTGATTGAGTCCACCCACAGCAATTTGATGTCCCACTGATGCTCCGGCAACGGCTCCTAAAACCTTGAAAGGTCCCGGCAGAAAGCTTGTTAGAGCGGCTCCGACCATTCCTCCGGTATAGGCTCCACCGATTCCAGCCCAGAACTGCCCCTGGGTCACAAAGGAAAAAGCCTGTCCGTAGTCTACGGCACCGAGGTCCCCACCATTGTCAATCACTTGACGCATGATGTTCATTCCTCCAGTTACAGCGACACTCATTGCAGCGAAGCTCGCTCCTGCTTTTACAAAATCAGTCAGGGGACGCGCCTGAGACTGTCTAAGCTCAGTTTTTAATTCGGATTGAACGCGACGGGTTTGGTCAATTTCCTGTCTAAGCTGCGTGCGAACTTCAGGGTTTTTGGTTTGAGCAAGCTGCTGTCGCAGGGACGCCAATCGCTGATCTGCATGAACAATATTGCCCCGAAGACCTTCAACATGAGCGGCCCTGAGTTCACTGCCCATTGCCCGGATCTCTTGTGCAGAGATTTCCCGGCGTCCACCGGGAGCAAAACTCCCTCGATTGGGACCTTCACTGTAGCGAGTAACTTCGTAATATCGACCGTTGTTCCATTGTTCAACTCTGGTTACCGTGCCATTGGCCTGAGCTACGACGCCACCATTGGGTAACGTTGTTGCACCCGGGCTGGTGAGAGCTCCTGTAAGAGCTGTAAAACCATTGAGGGTAGTTGCTGCATTAGCCGCTCCGAGTGTGGCGCTCAGTTCTTCATCTGCAGTAGTTCCCTGAGCTCCATAGTCTCTGGTTCTAACTTCATCGATACTGCGATTCACTTCAATGAGTCGCGCCTGGCTGGAGGCGATACTCTGATCAATCACAGCCATATCACTGCGAATTTGCTCCAGCCGTCGAGCATGTGCGGGAGACAAGCTCCCGGAACTCTCCATTCCAGTTAGTGTTTCCAGCTCGAGTTCAAGATTGTACCGCTGTTGCTCTCTTTCCTGAAGCATCCGTTGGTAGTGAGCCTGCAGTGACATTTGCCCAAGTAGTTCCGAATGGGAATCGTCACTGGCCCAAAGGGGTGCAGCCTCGAGCGTGAGGAGGCAAAAAAGGAGTAACCAGGCAACGATCTTATACATGATAAAAGGTACTACGAAATGTTCTTTAAAAAGGTTGCAAAAGAATTCTGCAGGAGACTTCACCGGCTCCTCAAAACAATCAAAAAGAAGTACATTTTTTACCGATTTTGAGTGAACTTTGTATGCCCTAACGACACTTTGAATTTGATTTAAAAAAAATCTGTAGCTCTTGATAATCAGGTGTTATTATCCGTCCCTGGACAGAGCTTCACCTCTACAGAGCCAGTAAAGGATCCAGGCATGCACGACAAAAATGATCATAGCGCATACTTTTATGTATTGCCAGCGGGTGCAATCATTCTCTTGTTTCACGTTTTTCCTGTGATTTACTCATTCCTCCTTTCTGTTTTCAAAGGAACCCTCAAGCACCCCATGCGCGAGTTTATCGGGCTTTCCAATTACGCAGAGCTTGTTGGTGATGTTTCCTTCTGGAAGGCAATGCTGAATACGCTGTTTTTTTCCGTTGGCTCCGTCCCACTCGGTATCCTGATTGCGCTGGGTATAGCGGTGCTTCTAAATCAAAAGATTCAGGGCCTTGGTATATACCGCACGATTTATTATTTGCCCGTGATCACCTCCATTGCAGCTGTTTCGCTGGTTTGGAAATGGTTGTATGACAAGAAGGCCGGATTTTTTAATCAGGTTTTCGACATGGTTGATGTTGCCCCGTCAGCCTGGCTCCAGGAGTCAAGAGGACTTTTTGAAGTAGTCTTCTCCTGGGTACATATTAGTCTCCCAACAAGCATTGTCTTTTTTGGTACTGAGTTTGATCAGGTCCTGACCCGTATTGCGCATGGTCCCAGTGTAGCTTTGTGTTGTATTATAGCCATGAGCGTCTGGAAAAGCCTTGGATACAACGTAGTGATTTTTCTGGCAGGATTGCAAGGGATTCCCAATCATCTTTATGAGGCCGCAGAGATAGACGGTGCGAATCGATGGCAACAGTTCAAGGCAGTCACCTGGCCACTCTTGAGTCCGACTACTTTCTTTATTTTCATTATGTCCACGATCACCAGTTTTCAGGTATTCGTTCAGGTGTTCATGATGACCCCCTTTGGAGGACCGGACGGAAGCACCTCGGTTGTGGTTTTTTATCTGTACGAGAAGGCATTCAAAACCTTTGAGTTCGGCTATGCTTCGGCAATGGCTTACGTACTCTTCACAATCATCTTCATTCTGACCTTGATTCAGAAAAAGTATGTGGGTGAAAAGGTTCATTACGGGGGATAGAAATGGTCAAGAGTCACGCTAGACAGAAACAGTTTCGGGCACTGCTGGTTCACTTCTTTTTAAGTATTGGTGGACTTTTAATGTGCTTTCCATTCTTCTGGATGGTTCTTACATCTTTGAAGAGTCCCCAGGAAGTATTGCAGGTGGATCACTGGTTTCCTCATCAAAAAGCATTCTATGTATCTGTGCAAAAGGGCAAGGAAAGTGTTAGGCAAGTGGAAATTCTTGAGAACCTGGGAGACTCCAGGGTTAAAGTCCGGTTCATGGATCGCAATGTGATTGAGCAGGTTGAGTCTGCGGGTCTGGAGCATCGTCAATTCCTGTGGAGTAACTACGAGAAGGCCTGGAACAAGGTTCAACCCTCCTTCACCCGCTACTTTGTGAACAGTTTTGTCATTGCAGTCGTGACTACAGTGGGGCAGGTGACCACAAGCATACTGGCAGCCTATGCCTTTGTGTTCTTTGTTTTTCCATTCAAGAATCTTCTGTTTACAGTCTTTTTGGCGACCATGATGATTCCTCAGGAAACTTTACTCATTCCCAACTATTTGATTTTGAGTGAGTTGGGCTGGATTGATACCTATATGGCTTTGATCGTGCCCTGGTTGGCTGGTGTCTTTGGGATATTCATGTTGAGGCAGTTTTTTGCTCAAATACCAAGAGAGCTATTTGACGCAGCTATGATTGACGGTTGCTCCAAATTTGGCTTTCTCTTCAAGATCCTTGTTCCGCTGTCACTGCCTCCCATCATTACAATCAGTATTTTCACTTTTCTGGGAAGCTGGAATTCACTCTTATGGCCTTTGATTGTGACCAACTCGCAGGAGATGAGGACAATTCAGGTCGGTTTAAGTTACTTCTCGCAGGCGGAGGGTACGGAGTGGGAACTTCTCATGGCTGCCTCGACCTTTTGTATTTTGCCATTGATCGTGCTGTATATCTTCGCTCAAAAATACTTCGTTCAGGGTGAGGCTGCCTCAGGGTTGAAAGGATGAGAATGCGTTTAACAATCCTTATCGCACTGACTTTGGTTCTTTTGGCTTTGTGGGGCTGTGGTCCTTCTCAAAGAGCTGATGAGTTTAATAAGAAGGGGCAACTCAAGATTGTTTTCTGGCACGCCATGGGAGGTCCCTTGGGTGATGTCCTCAATGGTTTGATTCAAGATTACAACGAGTCTCAGGACAAGTATTATATCCATCCTGAATTCATGGGACGCTACGACATTCTTGAGCAGAAAATCATAGCTTCTGTAATGGCCGGTAGAACTCCTGATGTGGCCCAGATGTATGAGGGCGTGACGATGCTTTTAACCAGGGATGAAGGTGAGGAGTCCCTGCAGGCTTTAAATCCGTGGGTGGAAAAGTGGGATGGTTGGAATCAGATTTTTCCGGCATTTCAGGAGAACTCCACTTACGACAACGGGATTATTTACTCTTTACCTTTCAACAAAAGTTTTCCCGTTTTAATGAGTAATCGCGAGATTTTGAAATTAATTGGAAAGAAGAATCCTCCAGGAAACTGGAGTGAACTTGCAAGTTATGCAAAAGAAATTCACGAGCGTGTGGGCTATGACAAGGAGCTTCGAAAGCCGGTTTTGAAGTCGCAGGCGCAGAATCCCGAGGATATAATGGGCTATGCCTTCGCAGTTGATCCCTGGCTCTTTGAGGTAATGTTGCTTCAAAATGGGGGGCAAATGGCTAACGAGGAGCAATCGGAAGTTTACTTCAATTCTGAATTCGCCCGAGAAAGCCTGAACTGGTTTGTGAAGGGAGTGCAGGAGGGTTGGGCCTACAGGACAGAAGGCTACAATCACCAAAATGAGTTTGGTGCGCAAAAGGTGGCTTTCATCATTACCAGTTCTGTATCCCAAAAATTTATGCAGAAGAAGTTGAACTTTGACTTTGCGGTAACGCCTGTTCCCTCGGGCCGTGAGCGAGAAGTCTCCATTATGTCAGGCACCAATGTGGCAATTTTTGAAGGGATCGGAGAGGCAAGGACAGGAGGAGCCTGGGACTTTATCTCCTGGCTGAATTCGCCAGAAATTACTTCAAAGTGGGCTCGCAACACTTTCTACGTGCCAACGAGAAGAGATGCTCTGCAGCGACCTGAAATGCAGGACTACTACAAGAATGTAGAAGGGGCTTCTGCTTCGATAGATCAATTGGAGATTGGGGATATGGAGCCACGCTCGTCTGCCTGGTACAGATGCAGAATCATATTGCGCTCTTACATGGAGAAAGTTATTTCCCACATTGAAAAGGGTGACGATGAAAATCCGGATTCATTGATCAAGAGATATCTGGACATGGCTACCAAGCGCATGAACCGTGAGCTCTCCAAATATCATATCAAAAGGAAGTCTTCTAGTTAGTCAGATTCCTGACTTCTTCAAAGCCAATCGAAGTAGAAAACTTCCGTTCCGTTTTTCAAATTCTTTTGAAGTTTTCATTGAAGTGGAAACATTGCCCACTATTACTCGTATGAAATACCCTGCAAGACAACTTCAAATCGCAGTATTAGTTAAGGAAAATATCATGAAGAAACTATTTGGCATCGTCGCTTGTTTAGCACTTTGTTTCACAGTGAACAGTTTTGCAATAGACCTTGATCTTGGTGCGAGTATGGACCACACTCAAGGCGTCAAGAATGCCCAGGCAGCCAATGAACCAACCAGAAAGAAGCTGAACTGGTCCGCAGGAATGCCGGTAGATATCAAGACTGGTGCATTGTCGAACCGTAAAGATAATCTTGGGCAGTCAGCCAGGGTGTTCCAGACTCTGTACTCACAAACTATAGATTTCTCCAAGAGCTATCAAGTCAAGGGCTCTCGAGGTGAAATCACTGCCTACTATGATTCTCAAAATAAGTTACAAATTCGCGGAGTTTATCAGGGAACTCAATTCGACTCAGGGGCCAAGCGAGACAACAAGTTTCAAGGAAGGAGTCTTCTGATTCAAGGAGCCAACGCGAACCTTCAGTTTCATGCCGCTGGTCTTACAGTCATTTTGGCAAATAGCTATCTTCTACACTACATCAAGGATGAGGATGTGAAGAAGAAACTGTCTTCGAAAGCAAACTTTGGAGTTTTGCCTACGGCGATTATGCTGAGTACCCCACAAGGTCTTCAAATGATTAACAGCTTTGATGAGGTTGTGTCCCTAAATTAAGCTGTGCGATTTTCCCTCCTCGTCTTTAGTTTCCTTTTCTGTGAGATTGGTGCTGATTACGGCATCACGCTTCAAAAGGGGATTCAAGAGCAAAAGAATGGAAACTGTGCTCGAGCAATCAAAGCCTACAAAGAAGTAGTTGAGGAGAAGCCTCATATCTACCATGTCTACCCTCGAATGGGTTTTTGCTTCGAGAAGTTGGGCTATCCTAAAATAGCAATTAAATACTATAGAAAGACCCTGGATTATGATCCGCAAAATGCAGTGGCAATAAAAGCTCTTAAGAGGTTTAAGGCTGAACAGTTAGCTCTGGAGAGAAAGACAAGGAAACCTGTGCTTGTGGAGTTGGGCTCAGGCGATAACAACCTTGTGCAGGGGAGTAACTCTTCCATTGAAGATCTTGGAAGGCTTTGGGTTTTGAGAAAAGGGCACATTCTGACTTTGCGCAGAGATGGCTCTGATTTAACTCCCTACAGCGAAGTGGCGTTTTACCAGATGGGTCAGTTTCAGTCTGGATCCGTAGGGATTCCAGTTGTTTATCAGCAAAAGGAATTCCAGCCAGATATTTTCTTCATGTACCCGGAAGACTCCACGATGGTCAGATTGAGTCGCTGTCCAGTGCCTTGCCAGGATCCGGTTTATTTCAAGGAACAAAATTCGGTTGTGTATATCAAATCCACTTCATCAACTGTTAACGAAGCCTATGCTGTTGAAGTAGTTGAGTTCGAAGATCAGCTGAAACCCAGGCGGATTCTCAATGATTTTGAGTGGGTGGGAGATTTTCGTTTGCACCGGGATCGATTGTATTTCTCTGGGAAAAAGCCTGACCAGAAGAAGAAAATATACAGTTACTCCCAGGCGGATGGAAAGGTAAGTCAGGAGTCTTTTGGCTTGGGTGTTGACAGGAATCCCAAGCCAAGCCCTAACGGAAAGTACCTGGCAGTTCAACGCCAAACCGAGGTCGGGAAGTGGAACTGGCATCTGTTTGAGAGAGGGACTAACTACAACTATCAACTGACTTTCTTTGATGGCACTGAGATTCAGGGAGGTTGGGAGCCGGGTGAAGAGTATTTTTATTTCTCAACGAGTCAACCAGGTACAGAAGACAAATGGAACTCGGTGCTTGGTCGAGTCCACGTTTCAGAGAAGTTTATTGAGGAGCTTCAAAAAACCAACTTCCTGTACCAGGATTTCAAGATAGATTCCGGTGGAAAGCATCTCTACTACCTGACCAACTATGACAACAACTATGAAGTCTATCGACTTCCTCTTGTTTCCAAGGGTCTTCCAGAGAGACTGACCATGAGTCAGGCCGATGAAATGCAGTACGGTTTTTGGACATTTTCAAATTATTAGGCCCTTTTTTTGTCATTTATATTAACTTCAAGCCCCATAGAATCGAAAAATAAGTGTGAAAACCAAGAAAGCCTATACTAAGACCTTGTGTGGGCGCATTTCGCAAGTTAAGAAGAATTCATGAGTGAAGTTTTGAGCAAGAAACTGGGACCAGTATTACTCTGCGTTCTGTTCATCCTTTTGCCTTTGATAGGCTGTGGGGGTGGCGGAGGCGGTGGCGGCAGCGACTCCGGTGCTGGAATCGGTTCTGGTTTGGGAGGCGCAGGGCTGACCAGTCAGTCCAGAGTCAGGATTAATTTCGCTCAGGCTTTGAATCTCTCCAGAAACAAAATTCAAATTGCGTCCGACCTGGATTATGCGATCATGATGGTGAATCGCCACATGCCGGTAGGCTCGGGAGCGGTTGAGCTGGATAAGGTTCTGGGACATGATCCCTCAATCAGTGAGATTCAAAAATCAGAACTGCAGGCGAAAGTGCTTGCTTCGAATGTTCGCTATAACAATCTGGCTGCCGTAAAAAATAAGCTGACTCAGTTCAAAGTGATTATTACCGCACCGGATTTGGTGCTCCCTGTGATAGCAATCTTTCCATCAACTGCAACAGAAGGTGAAGTTTCTGTAGAAGCGGGTAGTTTCCGGAAGATAAGAGTGGAAGGTATCGGAGTTGATCTTGATGGAATCTCGAAAGTTCTTATTGCTGCAGAAGCTACTGTAAATCTGTCTCCAGCATTAACAACTTCGGTGGGGGGGACAGGTTCGGAAGTGCCGGTAGAGTTTGAAGAAGTTGATTCCACACCACCAATCACAGCCCTTTTCCATGCAGGCAGTGGACCAGTAGAAGGTCCTCATCGTGAAGCAGTCAATATCATCCTTTCCAATTTCGAGAATGCAACAATCAGCTACCGTATTACGGAGGTTGGGAATCCAAACAGTCAGCTCAATGCTCTGACTTCAGGCTTTGTGACGGCGGTGTCGACTGTAACGATAAACCTTGCCCAGGAGGCAACCTACCTCTTTGAGTATTCGAGTACAGATTCAGCGGGGAATCAGGAGACAATCAATGAAAAGCAAGTGATTGTTAACTTCAATTTGAATCCTCCGGTTTCTTCGACGAACTACAGGGGGCGTCCCTACAAGGTACTTGCAGGCTCTAAACTGGGTTTTTCGATTGCAATGCAGAATCAGGAGACAGCGACCTTGAATATTCAGGTTGGAACCGGGAATCAGCAGACTTCCCCAGTCTTGAAAAACAATGAACAGTATCTTGTTACGCTTGGAAACGAGGGAGTTTTGCCGACCGACCCTCTCCTGAATGTACAGTTTAGCTCGACTATCAGTGGTGGCTCTGCTGAAGTCAGTGCGAAGTCTACAACTGTCGAGCTCATCGAGTTTCTTAAAGATGGTCAGAACATTATCAAATTTGAAGGAACCAGTAATCATGTTTTAACAAGTGGGGCCGTACTGTTTTGTGACGATGACTCCACCTCTATATTCAACAGCGCAACCTGTAATAATCAGGGAAAGCTTCAAGTTTTGCTGACCGGACCATTTGAGCCCGGAAATGCGGATGACTTTCCCTGTGTCGAAGTCAAAAGTGGCAATCTCGTAGTCGTCGATCAAGGGGCAACGGGAGCTTGTCAAAGCTGCAGCACATTCCAAACAGCATCCAATATCAGTTGCCCCTGAAAATTGAGCAGGAACAAGGCTTGAAGGGGCTGCGGAGATTGAAATGAGATATTCGGTGAGAAACCGGATTGAAATTGAGGTTCTCCAAAAGTATAATTGCGCAAAAAAGGGAGAAAATGATGCGTTTTTGTGCGTATAATCTGCTCGGAATGCTTCTGTTCATGGCTGCGTGTCATGCAGGTATTCCAGAATTTATCCAGTTTCAGGGCAGACTCATCGACGCTGCTACGAACAGGCCTGTGCAGGGGGTAATCAGCAAACAAATCAAGTTTACCTTCCGTAAAGTTTTAGCTGGAGACAACCCTGGTGAATTTGTCGGTTCCACCCATACCGCCAATAATGTGTCGATTCGTGAAGGTGTGTTTTCAGTGCTTTTACCCGTCAAGGCGATGGGGGTTGAATTCAATGATCCTCTTGGAATCGAAGTGGAAGTGGGTTCAGCGAATATCGGTTTTCAGCCACTTCGCAGTGTTCCTTATGCATTTACGTCAAAGAACGCTCTGCAGTTAGGTGGCCTGGCTGCCAGCCAATATAGCCTCTCCAGTCATATTCATACCTCTGCCGGAGGTAAATCCTTCACAGTAGACGGCACAGGGGCAAATCTTCTGGATAATGACCCTCAACTGAATGTCATTAACGGGGCTGGAAGTGAAGTTTTCAGGGTTTCAGCGAAAGGGGATTTAAGTCGACTGAACTCCATAGATGCAATCGGAGCGATTGAAACCGAAGAGAGTTTTCGAATTGTGAATCAAGCTTCCGAGTCTGTCTTTGTAGCTAACAAGAATGGGGATGTTGTGATTGCAAGAGATCTAAGCATCGCAGCCAATTCAGTTTTAGGATCCTTGCAGGTGAGTGGTGATACTCGATTAGCCCAGGTGCTCATTAATGGTTCACTAAGCTTTGGGCCTACCGCAAAGATTTTTGCCAAGCCCGATGAGGAAACTCCCAATGTGATTGGACAGGCCCATCGTTTTGAAGATCATCTCACCAGCCCACTGTTTACAAAACTTGAGTCATTAGTGAACGGTTCCACAGTGACAGCAGCGCTACATACTCATAGTTTTGGAGCTGGTGATATTACCTCAAATGCCATAGCAAACGATGCAGTAGAGTCTCGTCATATTGAGGATGGGACAATATCCAATGCTGATATTGCTGATGATGCGGCCATTGCTGACAGCAAACTCGCAGTGATCAGTACAGCTGGAAAAATAACAACCGCTGCTCTTCCTGCTGAAGTTGCATTTAAAAACTCCAGCAATGTATTTGGTGCAGGTTTTGACGTTGCCAATATATCGAAACTTCAGAGCACAAACTTTTTCGATGCGGTCAGAGCTAAAAAATTCACTGTAACCTCTACATCAAGTGCTGTGGGAGTGAACTTCCTTGAAGTCAGCGATCTAAACAGTGAGTTTCGCTGGACATTGGATGGAAACGGTACCTTAAGCTTTAAACGAGTTGTTGCCGGGGTCGGTGAGCAAACCCGACTTGAAATCAAGACAGAAGGAACCAAGACTTTTATTCGTACTCAGAACGTAGAGTTCCAGGGTGATCCCAATCTAATTTCAGGGGCAGTCATCCAAAACGGATCCATTCAAGGGGTGGACATCGCAGCTGGAACGATCAACACAACCAAAATTCAGGCCGGGGCAATCACAGCCGCTAAAATAGCGGATGGTGCCATAACCACGGTCAAGATTGCCAATGAAGCAGTCACTGCAGACAAGATTGCAGACGGGGAAATCACTTCTGCGAAAATTCAAAATGGAGCAATCACGGCGGACAAAATCGCAGACACGTCCATTACCTCAGCCAAAATTCAAAATGGTGTGATCACAGGAGCCAAGATTCAGGATGGTGCAGTCACCTCTGCAGAGATTGCAGACGGTGTGATCACTACAGCCAAAATTGCTGCGAATGCGGTCCAGGCTAACAATATCGTGGACGGTGCTGTTACCTCAGCAAAATTGGCCAACGGAGCAGTTTTGAACAAGAATCTCGATTCAACGGTTCTTACCAACAGGCAACTGCCTATCTCTGTGACACTGGCCTCGGCTACAACTCCTCATGTAACTCTGAATGCACAAAACAGTTCTTCCACCTTTCTGAAAATGGTTATGAACCAAACCACAGCATCGAATTCTTCCAATCCCGGGTTGATTCTGCAGAATACAGCATCTGATGCCCAGTCTCAGGAGAACATCAGTTTGAATCTTGATGGAAGCATCAGTATGAAGTCTTCGGCTCTCTCCAGAGCTGTGACTTTGGAACCTGCTGTCCTGGCAATTATGTTCGGGATTGGGAAATCTGGTAATCCAAGTGCCTGTACACTAGGGACTAATTACAAAATTGTTGGGAACACAAGTGCAGCTACGAATGGTACGGGCTTTTGTATGGAGCCAAAAGGTAGCAACGAAAACTATAACAGTGCCATTGTGACCTGTAACAGTGACGGAGCGGAGTTATGTAAAGTAGACGACTACAGAAAAGCCTGTGAAGCGAATGTGATCTCTAATGACGGAACGGTTTACATGGCATCAGATCTGGTTCATGATGGTACGAACTTGTTAAACCTGACTTTTCAGGCAACCGCTGCTGGATGCAGTGCTTCCAATTATACAATTACCACAAACACTGTGACGACAACTCAGAGGTTTGGATGTTGTATCAACCCATGAGAGTCTTCCTTAGCTTTATATTCATAGTTTTGGCATCTACTGCAATCTACGCAGATGTTCCCAATACCATCGTGTATCAGGGGCGTCTGTTGGACTTTTCAACTCAAAAGCCGATTGTGGGTCTCTTTACAAGAAGCTTCAAAGTAATGATTCGAGATGCAAACAGCCAATCTCCCAAAGACCCTTTAATGGAAAGGACGATTACGAACGTCCCGATCAATGATGGTCTTTTTACTCTTACAATTGATTTGACGCCGGGGACCAACGAAACAGCTTTAAAGTTTGATCGACCTTATTTTGTAGAAGTTGCTATGGGTGATCAGTCCAGGGGAGGGCGCATTGGGCAGCAGGCCTTCATCGCAAGTCCGTATTCGTTTCTTTCAAGAAATGCAGACAGCTTGAACAGTTTGCTGGCAACGGCCTACGCTTCCGGATCACACGTGCACCTGACTCCGAATACATCAGCTTTTTCTGTCAATGGTTCCAATGAGCCAAAAGCTTCTGTGAAGCAATTGCGAGTAGTGAATAACAGGGGCGAAGTCTTTTCGGTCAACGAGGATGGGCAATTGAGTGTGAATGCAATTCGAGCAACCTCAGGTATTCTATCGAGAGAAAGACTGGCTGTGACCAAGTTGGAGAATGGCATAGAAAAGCAGATTTTCTTCGTGAACAATCTTGGTGACATGCAACTCGATCAGAGCTTTGGTCGCTCATTCTCGGTACAGGGCACTGTTCGCGTTACCGGGCGCCTCACTCCTTTCTCCGTTCAAAAGGGACTAGCCAATTCAACGGAGGTAGCGACCTTCAATACAATAACCGTGAATACATCTCTTTCCCTTGGAAGAACTTCTTCCCTGACTTTCCAGGGTGCAAACAATATCATTGGTTCCTCACATACCCTGGAAGATCACTTAAGTGGTGATGAAACCTCGGTCATGAAGTCCAAGCTGGAAACCCTGGTGGGTGGAAATGTGGTGGACGCCAGTTTTCACCGCCATGTCTTTGTTGGAGGAGAAATTGGAGACTTTCCTACCGGCGGAATTGAGGCTCGGCACATCAAGGATGGCTCAATCAGTGGAACAAACTTCCAAAGCAATGATCCAGCCAACTTGATTGCGGATACCAAGCTGGCAACAATTTCAACAGCAGGAAAAATAGCACTTTCTGCTGTTCCTGTTGAGGTCGCACTCACAAGCGCCAGCAATGATTTTTCATTGGGTATCTTTCCACAGTCCTTGAATGATTTCGATGGATTTAAAAGCAAGACCATGACCATCAAATCAACAGTTGATAACCGAATTGCCGGAGCCTTTCCACTCTTTCTGGCCAGAGACAGAAATCTAGGGCAGATCAATTTGTTTCAGCTGGAGATACTCTCCAGTGGAGACCTGGTCTACTCCAGGCCTGCAAGTCCTACTTCCAGTTTTGGATTACAAAGTCCCGGGGATAGAAAGACTACCTTCTTTGTAGCCAATAATGTTCGCTTCGAAGATTTACTGGGAAATACGTCCACAAACTTTTTTAACGGATCCTTAATCGAGGATGGCAGTATTCTCAATGATGACATCGCCGACAACGCACTGGATACTGCGCGTTTTACGGATTACAGCGTGACCGTCCTGAATTCAGGACTGGCTGCTGCTGCATTTACCACCAGTGTTGAGACAGCTAAACTGGCGGGGTCACTCACCAGTGGAGTGATCGCAGACAATTCCATTTCAACCGCAAAGATCAAGGGAACTTCAGCGGCCAGTGCCCTTGGGGACATCAGTGCAATTGACTTCGCGGACCAGGGAATCCAGCTTGCAGACTTTCGCGATGAAACAATTGTTTCTGCCAATCTGGCTTCAAAAACTGTAACGGCTGGCAAAATATCAAATGGGGCGGTCGGTAACACCGAGCTTTGTTACTTTAACAACATCAGTGATAGAAGCTGTTTGCAGTCAGAAGTTCTAACCTCGGGAAAAATTCTGGATGGAGTGATCAGTAACATCAAGATAACGACCAGTCCCACCAGTTTGATTCAACCAACCAAGCTGGCCGACGAAGTACTCAAGGCACGGACTGGACCGATGGTCATTTCCACTGCGGCAAGTATCATTGTCACTTTGCAGACACAGGTCAATCCTGACCCAACAACTTTTCTGAAGATGACTTTACCTTCATTTTTACCTGGAAACGTTTACTCTGCTGGCGTGGAAATTCTGACAACAAATGGGAAGAGAATTCTCAGTTTGAACAATAACGGTACGATTTCAATGATCAACAAAGAGTCAACGACTGCATTTACGAACGTAACCATTAGCCCCAAATTCGCGGCAACTTTTCGTATGGTTTCCGACTCAAGTTCCAACTGTGGAAATGGTGACTCCAACATGGTTACATTATCAGATCTTGGTGGAAGTAAACCGCACCGCTCCAACTGTATCAGCAAGAACAAGAACCATGGTGCAGTAGCTTTGAATTACTTGAGCGCTCAAGCTCTGTGTGACTCTAATGGTTACAAACTGTGTTCCATGAATTCTCTGGTATTTGCCTGTTCCAAAGGCTTGATTCCAAGCGGAGATACAACCATTTCAGAAGGCTATGTGAGGGCAACTTCAGGGGTTTATCTGACCGTTAGTAACGCAAACAAATGTGCAGCTTCAACAGATTTCACGATCACTCCGTACACTCTCACTGACAGTCGTGATTTTCGCTGTTGTGTTTATTGACCCAACAGCATTTGAAAAGCATCCCTTTCTTTCGTAAGATGATTTCATCGTGATGTCATCAACCGAGATCAGTTCACCCGGATGGAGTCCCCTATGATTAAGTTCTTCCTTCAATTCTCTTTGATCTTCCTTGCAAGTTTTGGTCTGGTCTATGCCGAGCCAGCTTCCATTTTGTTTACAGGAAATACAAAAAGCTACCTGGAACCTTGCGGATGTGTGGAAGGCATGCTGGGTGGAATTGCCAGGAGACCCATGGCGATGAAGTCGGAGAAGAACTTCTTGCTTGTGGATTCAGGGAACTTTGTGGAGCTTGAAGGGTCCATTGACCGATTGCGAAATGAGTATTACGCCAAGTCATTTCGCTTACTTGGATACAGTGCAATTGGACTTGGTAGTTCGGAAGTAGCTCAGAGTTCAGAGTTTCTGAAAGGATTGGAGTCGTCCTCCAAGTTTGTCTTGAGTAACGTCAAACAAACCCCCGCTGTTTCCTGGCTTAAGTCAAAAATTGAAGCGCAAGGCATCCAGTTTTTAAGCCTTGTGGAAAAGAATACCGAGGGCCACAAGGACTTTGAAATACTCGATCCTGTGGAGTCAGCGAAGAAGCTTGCTACGGGAAACCAGATTGTTCTCTTTTCATCATTGGAATCCTCTAGTTTGGAGAGTGTTCTGGAAGCCTTGGGGAGCAAAGTGAAGCTTGTGATAGCCAATCAGGCTCGAGGGCAGTTTGAAAAGATCAAAGGGGTTCCTGTTGCTCACCCTGGAGACAAAGGGAAAATGGTCAAGAAGTATAGCTTCAAGTCCGGAGAGTACTCCAGCCTGGCCGTTTTGGATACCTACGAGCAAGACAATGATTTGAAAAAAGTTGTGGATGATTTTTATCTGGCAGTGGAGAAGGACCCGGAACTTCAAAAGGATGCCAAGCCTCTGTTCACCGAAGATCCCCTCGAGAAGCAGGTCATTGAAGGTAAGAACTTTTTTGTTGGGTCCGTGAACTGCAAATCATGCCATCAAAAGGAGTATGATCAATTCAATACGACCGCCCATGCGAAGGCGTTTGATATTCTTCTCGAGAAAAAGCGTGACTTTGTACCCGAATGCGTCAGTTGTCACTCTGTGGGACTTGGACTTCCAACCGGATATGAAATTGCGAAAAGACAAGCCCACCTGAAAGGGGTAGGTTGTGAATCATGCCACGGGGCAGGTGGTCAGCATGTTAGAAATCCTACAAAAACCAATATAGTCAAGGAAGTGCCCCAGTCTCGTTGTATGAGCTGCCACAATCCGGAGCATAGTCCTTACTTTAACTACACCGCGATGACACCTCTGGTAAATCATTCATTCAACCCCCATGAGAACAAGGAGGAAGAGCCTCCCAAGAAGAGTGAAAAGGTGCAGGGTGAACTCTATGTTATGAGTCAATGCCCTTTTGGAATCAAGGCTGAGAACAAACTCCTCCCTATAGCCAAGAAATTTAAAGAAGGCCTGGATCTGGACATTCACTTCATTGCAACGGACGTTGAGGGAAAGATATCGAAAGAACAGGCGGAAGAGTCAGAGAAGTTGGCCGAGCTCCAGAAAGAAAAGGAGAAAGTGCAAAACTCCGAAGACAGTAATGCTCCGGGTTGTAAAGCGAACTTTGAGATAGATCCCAACGCCAAGTTTCAAGCTCTTCACGGTCAGCCTGAAGTTGATGAGAATATGCGTCAAGTCATTGTTGAGCGCTTGTATCCCGACAAGTATTTTGACTTCATCCTCGAGAGAAACAAGAACATCTACGGTCCTTGGGAGTCTGTAGCCAAGAAACTGAATATGGATTCACAAGCAATATCCAATGCCATGACTGATGGTCGCGGTGATGCCTGGTTCAGAGAGAATATCAAACCTGGCAATGATCTGGGAATTAGTGCTTCCCCGACTCTTCGCTTGAATGAGCAAGCATACAGACTGCCGTTTGAGCCAATTCCACTTGCGTATCAGATTTGTGCACGCATGGAAAACCCGATTGCAGAGTGTGCCGACATTCCGGTTTGTAGTGCAGACAGTCACTGTTCCCAGAGTGGTAAAAACGGATTTTGTAGAAACCCTGGAACCAAAGAGGCTCGTTGCGAATTTGAAGATCCCGTGGAAGTCCCGGTAGTTGTGATTCAGGACAAAGACTGTGACCTCTGTGAATCAGGGCAATTCCTTGCTCAACTACATCAGGTATTTCCAGGGCTTCAATCCAGGGTAATCAGCTCAGACAGTTTTGAAGCTCAGGGGCATATCAGGAAACTTCAGGCAGATCGCTTTCCATTGTATTTGTTTCCAGATGACAGTGTACGAAAAAGTCCTCGGGTCAAGTCTCTGCAACGCTATCTGGCCTTCAGTCAGGGTATGTACTTCATCAATCCTTTGATCAATCAGGTCTCCTCATTGAATCGTAAACCGAAACTCATGAGTTTGAAGCTTTACACAACCAGCCTGGCAAGCTCTGCCAATCTACAAAAAGATTTGGTAAAGATGGTTCGTGAACTGGAGGAAGAGGCCGGGAAGAAAGTAGACTTCCAGATCGTTCCACTGGTCAATCAGGCAAGAGTCCAGCCTAATCAGACCCAGAACCTCGATCAATATCACAAGGTAAACTACAGTGATGGGAAGGGAAACTCCTTTCCTGTTTATGTTGAGTCTCGAAATGGTAAGAAGGAACTTCTGGAGGGGATTGTTCAGCTTTGTGCCCAGGATCATCTTAAGAGAGATCAATTGTTTGATTACTACAGTCTGATGTCAGGAAAGGTCTTTGATGAATATTCACAAGTGAAAGACCGCAATGCCTTGAAAGCTGTAGCGCAAAAGATGGATGTGGAAGGTCTCCGAAGGCAGGTTTTTCGAGAGGCTCAGATTATTCCTGCGGTCCAGCAGAAAATTTCACAGTGTGTTGCCTCGGAAGAGGGGTCAAAAAAGCTTTTGATGTCTTTGATTGAGACATCTCAATTACGAGTTGTAGCTGCTCCAACTGTCGTGATCAATGATTACTACATGGTTCGGGGCATGAGTCCTGCTTTGCTTGGGTCACTCAAGGATATTTTGAAGACCAATAAGTACACTCCAAAAATTGCGGTGAAGTAAGAAGGGATCAGAGTCAGGTTCTCTTGAATTTCAGGCTATTTAGTTTCGCTGAAGTGGCTCAGAATTTCCTGTGAAGCAGATTAGAGGCTGACCTGAATTTATAGTTCTTTGAGTCGACGGGATAGACCTTGATCTATGCGAGTGCCTGTACTGCTGGTTTATTACAGACCTTCTGAGTCTTGGAGTACGGTTAACTACTGCTCATGGATCGAACAATTGCTACTAGTAAAGATTTCTGAGTCCGTAGGTGTACTCTAGCGTCCATTCGTCTGGATAATGCTCGGCATTTATTGAGTAAGTTTCCCATTTTGGGAGCTTGGAAGAACGGTGGCTCATGCTATGGAAGAGCGTTGGATTCGTGTACTAGGGGCCACGTACCTGGGTGTTGATTTGATAAATCAGGTTCTGCACGATCTTCAATCTCGCGTCAAAGGGGTCGCGACAATCCAGTTCCACATTTAGTGTAATTTTTGGATAAGCTTCAGGGGTTAAAGCACTACCCGTAGGTTCATTGGCGTATTCCGGATTGGGATAGGCCTGAAAAATACTGAATGCAATTTTATGGACATCGGGTATTCTCACGCGAGTTTGCTTTCCATTCAAAGTGGGTGCAGCGAAGCCCCCTGTACTGTATTCGTAACTTCCTTCTTCTGCCAGGATGATCAGTTCTTGGGTAGCTGTTTCCACTCCCTTGTTTCCATCTTTGACAACTTTAACGGGCTTGTCTGCCTGCAAAGGAAAAGAAAGGGTGTACTTGGTAGTGGCTCCCATAGAGGCTATTGAGCCATCATCATTGAGTTGATAGGGGGTTGCTGAAGTAAATTCAAGAATAGTGCCTTCAAACTCTCCTGCTACAAAAGAAACTGGCTCCGTTGCATTGGCGCTGAAATCCAGGCCAAACTTGAGATCATATTCAGTAGCATCAGTATCAGTGGGCAACATTTCCAGAAACTGATTGGGACCGGTGTAGGATGGATAGGCTGTTCCGTCAAAGGCTCGCTGAATAAGCTTCATACCTGAGCGTACTCTTGCGGTAGTGTGTAGTCTCCACGTGCCCTTTGCTGCTGCCTTATTACCCTGAAGAAAAAAGGTTCCCACTCCAAGCAGAAAAACACCAAGCAAGGCTACAGCGATTAAAATTTCTACCAGAGTAAAAGCCGCTTTGGAACCGAAGGTCAATCTGTACTTTTGTTTGTCTGTCATTTAGCTCTACTGTCTACCCTTGCCCTGACATGCTTAGACAAGGTCTGAGCAGCTTAAGGTTCCATGAGGAAAAAACTTTCGAGGCATGTTCTATTAAACTACTATATAATTATTATAACCGCCTTTGCATTCTTGTGCCATGGAAAGACGAAAGCAGTGGGTATTCGAATGGAGTCGGGAACATTTTCTGCGCGAGAAGGGTCAAAAGTGATTATCAGAAATAGAAAAGCATTTTCCCTCACCGAAATTCTAGTTGCCCTGAGTGTGCTTGCCTTTGCGCTGGTACCCCTGATGGGTGTTATGTGGAGCGGTGTTCGACGTACGGATGTGTCCAATACCTATGCCAATGCTTCCCAAATCGCAGCATCCGTTCTCGAGTACATACTCAATGACTCTGTTCGTTTTTCTCAGCTCAATTTCACCAATCCGGCTGCCCCGTCCCTGAGAGACAGTGATGACTCCAAGGAGTCCTACGGTATTACTACCACCGTTTTAGGCGTGAATGATTTTTTGGGAGATCGCTGCTGGGATTCGGGTGTAGATACAGAGGGCCAGTGCACAAAAGCCATGTCAAAGAAGCGTTTTTTCAAGATTGGGCGCAATAACTTTTATACAGATCTATATTTTGGGGCGTATTTTATTAATGTTCCCGGAGCTCCTGGTGGAAAGCAAACCAACCTGAGCTACAAGTATCTGGTAAACCCTGCGATTGATTATGAAGTTGCAGCGAACAATCCCCAACTTTTTTATGACACAACTATTTTGACCAACAAAAATTATGATGCAGGGGGGACAACTTACTCGTACGAAGATTTCAGCCCTTACTTTCAACCAGAGTGGTCACCAGACCCCGGTTTGCATAATCTCGAAGATACCAAGACTGACCAGACGGTGAGCTTACCATTCGACAGCGCGGACGTAGCTTTCACTGATGTGGGCGGAAGTGTGCTCGGAAATCCTCGCTTTGCAGAATACTCAAATTTTGCCAAGGTGCAGCTCTTCATCCGCTGGGGATACGAATTCGTATCGGAAAAGCTTGAGACCGTCAGTGCAACTTCCGGGAGTTACACCAAAGACAAGGCTATCGGAATGGTAGATTCCCGTGGTAAGGCAAAAATGATCGAGTTGGTAACGTTCAAGGGGAGGTTCCAATGAAAAAGAACTTCTTGAATTACTCTTCCTCAAGAAGAGCCATGGCTATTCCAATCGTTTTGGCTTTCGTAGGGATTCTGACAATCACGGTTCTGGCTTTAATGAAATCAGACAGGCAAGATCAGCCCATGAGCTTTAGCAACCTGAAGCATCTGCAAATGAAGTTTATTGCCAAGGGTGCCCTGCAACACGCCCGATTAAAGATGCAGCTTTTGAGCACCCAGGCCTACGATGCAGCAGCTTATGCCGTTGGAAAGAACCCATTGTATGACCATGGTGCAGGTTATGACTTTGATCTTGCAACCAAAACGAATACTCTAGGCCCAAATGAAAAAAGCAGTCGAAGTACTGCCGGCGGGTTTATTGTAACGAACCCTGGACCAGCATTTCTAACAGGAGACGTGAATGGATTTTCCCCTCTGGATCGAAGTGCAGTGGAAGATGTGAACTTTAATGGTGGAGGAGACAAGTGGCCGAATTACCCGGATTCCCAAACTGAAGACTTGTTCAAAACATCTTCTCAGTCCGAGTTCATTTCCAATCTCTATCTGGTAAGATTTTATGAGGATATTTCCACTACTGATCCATTTGCGGATGATCCTCCAGTCCTGGAAAAGGCAATCAATCTGCGAAACTGGATAACAAACGGGCAAGTGACTGCCAATGGTAGCCCTGTTCCACCTTCCACAAACTGGTCCCTGATTTGGCCCAATTCACAGGCTGCAATAGCTATCGTATCGGGGTATGCAGATCCGGTGACAGGCGTTCCCAGCATGTTTACAGCATCATACTTTGTGGATGAAATGCGGGTTCTCGCAACACGAGATGCCAGGTTGTACGCGCAGGAAGCTATCAAGGTTGGGGTTAAAGTCAAGATGGCCACCAAAGGCTTTGTTGGCTCCGAAGGAGACAACGATACCGGAAAGGCTCTTTATACCAATGTGGATGGAAGCTTGCAGGAAAAGGCTGTGTTTAAGGTTTCCAGGACACTGCGCTAGAGCTCTTGTTTGGACTTTGACAGCAAGTTCACTACTGTGACTTGAGCTGAACATTGAGGAGAGTCACCCGGATTTCTGATATTCTTGTTTCACCCTATGGAAGCATTCACACAGTTCATCATGCCCGGATTTGAGGCAATCGAGATTTACATTTTGCAAAAGCTTGGCGGAGCTTTTCTGCCTGCCTTTTTTATGGCGGGTGCAATGGCGACTTTTATTCCAAAGTCAGCGATTATCAAATACCTTTCTGCCGGTGTGAAACCCTGGGTTTCCTATCCGATTGCAGTTGTTGGTGGAGGGGTTCTTTCTGTTTGTGCCTGCGGGATTCTCCCCTTGTTTCAAACCATTTATCAAAGAGGCGCTGGTATTGGACCGGCGATTACCTTTCTATTTGCTGGTCCTGCGATCAATGTCATCGCAATTCTGTTCACCTATCAATTGCTTGGTTCTTCTCTGGGTCACGCCCGAATCCTGTATGTTTTGGTTCTGGCTCTATTGCTGGGTGCTATTTTTCATTTTCTGTTTGAAGGAAAGCAAAAGCGTCCAGTTGTGGCGCAGATGGCACTTCTGGGTTCCGGGCGAGATCCGCGCATATCAGTCAAAGTTGGTATATTCGTTTTACTGATGATCATGGTGATGACTTTGCCGATCAGTGAGATCCCATGGTCGGTGAAGGTTCCAGTGAATGGAGGATGTCTTGCTATCCTGACTATGCTTTGGTTTCAATTTCTGGACAGGGAGGAGGCCTGGGACTGGTTGGACAAGTCCTGGTTCCTGATCAGGAATATTGTCCCTAAACTTGTTCTGGGAGTGTTTTTAATTGGAGTTCTGGAGCCTTATGCGAAGGACTTTATGGTGAGTCAATTGAGTAGTAACAGCTTTTTCAGTTGTTTGCTAGCCTCCATTATTGGTGGATTGCTTTACGTAGGTACGATTCTTGGAGTGGTTGCAGTCAAAGGTTTGGTGAATCTCGGTATGCCTGATGGACCGGCCTTGAGTCTTTTGCTGGCAGGTCCCAGTATTGCGCTTCCTTCAATGTTAGTGATAGCAAGCGTCTGCGGCAAAAAGATTGCCTTGAGTTTTGCGCTTTTAGTCATTACCTTAAGTGCAATTTGCGGAGTAGTATTTACTTTATGAGATTCGTCATTGTCTTTTTAACCATAACTCTGAGCAGCTTTTGTTGCGACTTGAATCATGATTGGCGTACCAAGGACTTGACCGGATCTCGTGATATTGACCCTTCAGTTTTGCGAGCATCCTTGTTGGACCAAGTCTTCGAGGATGGAAAGACCATGCTTCTGTCTGTTAAGGACCTGTACGCTAAGAAAGGGCAGATCAGAGAAGACTCCAATACAATCTCTGATCGTACTACCAGTGAAAGAATTCAACTCGAAGAGAAATTGATGGGGATGTACAGTGATGAAAAGTTGCTCGTACTTGATGTACAGGCCGAGGGTTTGAAGCAGGAAGACCTGCTAAAGCCTGAAGTAATTCGCGAGCTCGCTAAAAAGTACAATGTGGCCAGATTTCTTGGAGTGAAGTTACGCAGGTACCAAATCTTGAATCGGCAGTTTGAAGACGCTTACATTCACAACAAAGGGGTGATACGGGATTCCCGTCTTCATCAGATGGAGTATTCGCTGGCCTGGATTAGTCCGGAAGCGAAATACCTGGATTTTACGGATCATAGTGTGAAGAAGGAAGAAGAAGAGATTTACCTACTTGAAGATGGTCAAAGGACTGAAATCAGTGTCTCAAAGATTAATGAGGATGGATCAGTTTCAAGTAATCTGCATTTTCTTGGTTTGGAAAGCATTGAGAGCCTTGGTAAATTTGTGTCGAATCTGGTGGTCAAACCATGAGGTCCCCACAGATTTTTGACAAGCGAACCAAGTATCTTTATCTGCTGCCTCTCACTATTATGGGTATCATCTTTTATCTCTCTCATCAGCCCAATGTAATGGATGGAATGCCCGAGATTCCCTTTCTGGACAAGGTTTTTCACTTCATTGCCTACTTTGCATTGGGGTTTAGCTTCTGTATTTCATTAAGTTTTAATCGTTGGCCCAGATGGGGCCCACTGTCCTTTTTATTTACCATGCTCTACGCCATGAGTGATGAAATACATCAGACCTTTGTTCCGTCCAGAGCTTTTGAAGTGTCTGACTTTCTCGCAGATGTTTTTGGCGGCTTGGTTGCGGTGATGGTTTTTCGCTACCTGATGCGTACCTTTTCAAGGTTGCCACAGTCTCGGATGATGCGAAGCTCTTTCTAGACTGAGTAAAGAGCAAACTTCTGACAATTCTGCCATAAAATCCTTCATTTTTGTTACTGATCAATCCCCTTCAGTCGATACGAAAATCAGTATATGAGACGGTTTTTTGTTCGATTATTGCCGCGATCCCTTTGTTTATGCAGTATTTTTGCGATTTCTTCAATACTGCAAACTTCTCATGCACAACAAAAAAATCCTTTTCGTGATGTTCCCCTTGATCACTTTGCCTATTCAGCAATAGAGCAGTTGAATCGTGAGCAGGTCATGCAAGGTTATCCGGATGGTACCTTCAAGGGTCGCAGAGTCCTGACTCGTTACGAACTGGCGGTGATTGTTGCCAAGATTCTTGCAAGGATTGATCAACAAAAGGAACAAGCACCCCAATCGGAAGTCATCAGTCCTCAATCGGAAGTACTGGTGGGAAGACTTTCCACTGAATTTCGAGCCGAGCTGGATATGCTGGGTGTACGAATTGATTCCTTGGAGAAGAGGGTTTTAAAAGTAGAGGAAGACACCAAAGCTCTCGATCGGGCATTGAGCAACGTACATGTGGAGGGTTTCTATGTGGGCTCTCAAAAATTCGTTTTTCGCTCGAACAAGTTTGTGAACTTTGATGAACCGGGATTGCATCGATTGAACCAGGATGTGTTTCTGAGATTCATTGGAAATCCCAAGGGTGAAGAAGGCATTTTTGCAAAGAACATCGAAGCCTTTATGGAATTGAAGGGGAACTTGTCCGGCAAGGCCAGCAATCGTTTGCTCTACAGTTTCTCAGACAAGCCAATCGCCGGTGAAAACATTGACGACTTCGCTACTGGCATTCAGGACGATCGCCATGTGATGGTGAACAAGGTTCACTTCAAAAGCAAAGCTCCATTGATGGATTTGAGAATCTTCATGGGTGAGCAGTTTACGGATCTGAATGATCCTGCGACTTTGTTAACCGCATCAGCTTTTGCCACAGGATCTAATGGAATTATGTCAGGGGTAGAAGCTAGTGGAAAGTACAAGAAATGGACTTACTTTACTTCTGTTCTGAAGAGAACCAGAGAGAGTGGCTCCCCCGGAGGAAGCCTGACGAACCTTTACAGTGAATTCAATAAAACAGTGGATAGAGATCAGGATGTCTTTTCTTTTAGAACAACTTTTCAACCGCTGAGCTTTGAAGATCGTGGCTGGGAAAAACAGCTGACACTCGGAGGGAGCTTTGTTGAGACTACAGATGATTATTATCAGCTTAACGACTTCAATCGAGTAATTGGTTGGGATATGAATTATTCCGCCGAGGCTGAAAAAACCAATTTTGATTTGACCCTGAATTCATTGGTTTCCGAAGGAAATGGAGACATTCATGACAGTGGCTTCAAGGCAGACGCTCAATATGAGAACAGAAATCTCCTGGTCACGATGAAAGGCTACTCCTTCGGCAAAGACTTTAAGACGAATGTAGGCTCCTATCAATATGTTGATACAGCTGGTGGAAACTATGGTCGCGGAGCTACTACCGGGGAGCGACTGCTTCGTGGACAAATGAAATATACCTTTGAGGACGGGCAGCTGGCAGCAATCAAAAATCTGACAATGACACTGACTGGCCAGCAAAAATGGTGGGAGCGACTTATTGGCCAGGAAACGGCTACCTGGTATGGACGTCGGGGGACTAAATTAGCCCTGAGAACAGTTGCTGACTTCCATCAAAATGTACAGCTGGATCTGGAAAATGAAGTCAAAAAGGACGCCAGACCTGATGAGAAGGGACGAACGAGACATACTCTGAACTTTGGTTGGAAACCGGTTTTCTTCGCGGGGGTAAGAGGTCAGCTGGAATTCATCAGCGATTTTGATGAAATCGTAGACAATCAACATTTTACTCGTCAACAAGCTGTTCTCGGTGGAGGAACAGCACTGCATCGTCGTTTCATCATCAAGGGTGTATTGGTCGATCGTGTGGACTGGTCAGGCAGACCTAATCAAATCGATGTGGATCGAGTTCAGGCGGAGTTCAGCTATGACATTCTGCCCGATGGGATGCTTTCCATCAAGCCTCAATGGAGAAGGCAGACGGTCAATGCTTCGATTAGTAAAGCAGCCAGTAATGTCACAGATATCTTTGTAACTGAACTGAATGCTAATTTTTCCAAGAAACTCGAAGGTCGCGCAGCCTATGGTTGGCAACACCAGGAAAATTTGTTCACTCGACTAGGTGATGATTACTGGAACTGGTTTGGAGAGCTTGTCTATGAGCCAACCAAAAGTACAGAGATTGTACTTCGCTATGGTTATGACTACAACGACAGGAACCATCCGGAAATCTACGACTTTGAAAACACAAGACAGCAACTTCAGTTAAGGGCACAAACAGACTTTTAGTATGAAAACGAAAATTCAAAATATTATTCTTGGACTGGTTCTTGTGAGCTGTGCTCTGCTACAAGGCTGCTTTCAGGACTATACAGTTCAAGAGAGAGTCGCTGTTAGCGGTAAGCTTTCCTCAGCAACAGAACGTCAGGATGTGGCCTTTCAGTTTGATAATGTCAGCTCCTTTCCTGTTTTTCAGGTCCGACTTAGAGACTGGGGCTCACCCACAGCAAGAATTGAAGTCACCGACTATCAGCGCCTGCCAGATTTAAGAGTTCCCGGAACTCACTTTGAAATGTGGGCAAGTAGCGATGTTCGACAAGTCAGTTTTGGAAAGTTCAAGTTGGCTGGAGGCGAGCTGGTCAGCTTTCTCAATGGCCAAACAGGAGCGACCAAGTGCGCCAGCGTTGGAGCTACAAAGCTCTGTACTTTTACTCCTGCTGCAGGAACACCAGTGTTTACGGACCTTGATCGCATTCAAGTTTCTATTGAATCATCAGGAGATGCGGATACTGTACAGCAGGGGTCTGTTATGTTGGCTGGATTTCAGATCAATCAGTTTGAAGTTGAGCCGCTGACATTTCCAGTGAGTTTTTCACAAAACGCGATCACCGCTACTGCGTCCATTACCTTGTTTGCTGATGAGGCCAAAGATGGTTTGGTTCGGCTCAATCTGACAGCATTTCCAGTGCTTGATAATCGCTTTGCTTACCAATTGTGGTCAGCAGATAATATTGGTGGCTTTGTAGCCTGTGGAAATGCTTTTAATGTGAATGCGGCGGGACAAATTGTAGACGCTGTAAGTAATCAGCCGGCTGCTTCCAATGTATTTTCCTGTGCAAACACCGATTTGGCAGCACGCTCTGCAATGGTCATATCCCTGGAGCCTACCTATGAAGGAAACTCCAGTGATATTTTTGCATACCGTCCTTACTCACTAAGCTATGCTCCCTTTACCAATACAAGCTTTATCAAGCTACCCATAAATAATGTTCGAGCAAGCATTGCCGGAGCTCCCAGAGACCGGACGCTTTCGGATGTAGAAGGGAACTTTGGTCTGGCTACAGTGGCTCAGGGAAGGACCTTCGTTGTTCTTCGAAGCCCTGATTTTGAACCAAGTTTTATTGACATCACTGTAACAAGACCCAGTGCTATTGGGGGTTTGAGCAAAGATATGATTCCCAAGCGCTCTGGTGAAGCTCTCTTTCACTTCTTTGAGCAGGATTATGGAAAGCCTGTTCAGACTGTGGTGGTTCCCGAGCTGTTTGATGATTTCTTCCAGCCGCTGGCTCTCAATGATGAGGGCGTGAATGGTGACTTGATCAAAGGGGATGGAGTTTGGACTGTTCGCAAGACAGGCTTGAGTGCAGGAAAACTGGTGTACTCCTTTACCGTGAATTCAGCGGACAAGGTGGAAGACCCTCATGCAGAAAATCTGGATGTGAGTGGAATACAAAAGGAAATTTTAGTGAAATAATCGGAATTGCCGGGTGTGGTGAACGCATGGACGCAGCACGATGTAGCACAGCTGAAGCTGATTTGCAGCACTCTAGAACCACGGATTGAACTACTCTATTACCCACCCGGCACCCCGATTCTCTCAGGAGAGAATATGTTAGTGGTTATGCGTCTATGTGTCCTCGTTGGATTGTTAAATTTTCTAACGGGCTGTACCAAGCGAGAAAATTATGAGAACGGGATGGACTTTTCCACCCAGTCTCGGGCGAAGGTAATCTTTGCTTATAACGACTCCCAATTTGACGACAGAGGAGCTGGTCATTATCGATATCCACTCTCCCTGGAAGACAGAGAAGGTATTTTTGATCTTCGCAAATTTCAGGTTCGTGATCTTGGCTCAACCCTTGAGTTTACTCTGGAATTTCGAAGACCACTTTTGGAAACAAGTCTCGAACCGATTCAGGCGGGAAGAGGCTGGTCACATCAATTGATTGATATTTACATCGATACGGACCGACATCCTGGTTCAGGCAACACCTTTTCACTTCCTGGAAGGAATGTGGAGTTCAACCGGGAGGAAGCCTGGGACAAGGCTGTGGTCATTACTCCGGGTTCTAGCAGAGATGTGACCAACTATATGCTCGAGAGATCCGAGTTTCGGGACCTTTACCAGGTGAGAAGGGATATTTATTCTCCCAATGATATCAAGGTTGGCAACTACACATTGGTTGTCAGACTGCCCAAGGATCAAATTGGAGAGCCCAATGAAAACTGGGGTTATCAGGTGCTGATTATGGGATATGACCCGACAAACGACAGCTACAATGGAATGTTCAACTCCAGGGTTCAGTCCTTTCCCACAGAAACCAGATTTGGAGGTGGAACTGACTATGAAGGAAATCCAAACGTCATTGACATTCTGTCTCCGGACAAGCAGAGCCAATACGCAGTTTTGAGTGCCTTCCGATCAAAGCCCTATCGGAAAGACAATCTTTTGTCCATTATTCCAATGATTTACTCAAAAGGTAAACAAAAAGTACCGGAAAGTCGAAGAAATGGTATGAACAATACTCGGGATCCTGTACCACAGTCTATTGATCCCAGATACATGGCACCATTTGAGGGAAGAAGATGAGGAAAATATTCACCATATTCGCAGCAGCTCTTTTCACCCTTCTGCCTTTTTATGAGACGGAGGCGCTTGGCTCAAGAGCTCGAGCAATGGGGGGTGCATTTATAGGATTGGCAGATGATGAGAATGCTATTTTCATGAATCCTGCCGGTTTGTCCCAACTCGATAAAACTCTTTATCACGTGGACTTTCTTCTCAACAGCCGCAATGAGTATATCAACGACAGTTTTGCCTATGCTTCTCAAATCTGGGAAGGGGGTAGTCGCAAGAAATTCAGTATCGAAGAGTATCTGGAGAACGAGTTTCAGTTCAGCACTGCTCGCAAGCGAACTTCCCGATACAATTTTGCAATTTCCTATAACCGGGACTTCAAATCCAAAGGCTTTATTCGAAAAATCATGAATGATCGACAATCCAATGCAGCACTGGGACAAATGGTCGCAGCTGATACAGAGATGGATACAATCAATCTGGCCTTTGCGACAAGATTTCCAATGGCCAAAGCATTGTTTGAAAAGAATCAAATTTACGGTGGTTTGAACCTGAAGTATCAGAGAACTTCTCGTGATCTGGCCACGCTGGGTGTACATAACAACAAAGAAGTACTGAATCTGGCTTTGTCGACTTTGATCAAGACTCCCCACAACTTCACGGTAGGTGCGACGGTAGATGCCATCATCAGTGAAAAACTGAAGGGTTTTAGTAACACCAGGGGCTCTTCCACCAACATTAGTATTGGTGGTAGCTACAAGCTTGATAAGTCCAGTGTGGTAGCTATTGATCTAACGAATGTTCTCAACGCTGATCGCGCCCCTGATTCACAGTTTCGGGTAGGTTTTGAGAGGGAATTGATTCAGGATGAGTTAGCGCTCAGACTGGGCTCGTGGGATGGTACCTTTACTATGGGTTTTGGAGTCAAACTATTCGAGAATATGAAAATAGACTATGGCTTTTTCAACGGTGATGTTCTCAAGGAGCATTACATCAGCGCGGCTTTACCGTTTTAAGAGATGCGTAAACTACTTCCCTACATAATGTCTTTTCTTTGCGGAGCAATGCTGATTCCCGCACTCTTGTTTTTAAATTATGAAATCAAGAAGGAAGGTGATCTGATTGTCCTGGCTCCCCAGCCAATTTATCAAGCAGGAAGTCAGGAAGTGATTCCCGAATTGTCTGGAGGAAATAGTGTGGAGTGGGAAAAAGAAGAAAGTAGAACCGTTTGTGCTCGCAATCGCTGGATACTGAAATCTGCATTGATGAAATCTCGAGAGCGCGGTAAACAGGGCTCTGTGAGTCTAAATATTTTCTCACTCATTTCACAAGGGCTACTCAAAGAAGTTCCGAATTGTCCCAGAGGTGGTACCTACTCACTCAAAGGCAAAGATTCAGATACGGTCCTCTGTACTGTACACGGCGAGACAAAGACTTCCTCTTAAGAAAGCTTCAACTTTGCCAGGGCCTTGGCGACGAGCACCCGTTTGGGAAGATTACTAAACAGAAACTGTAATCTTTGCAATCGCAAACCATATTTGTTCCCAGGGAGACGCTGAGGCAGACCCTTTAGTTTTAATTCAATGGCCTCGATGATGCGATTCTCCAAAGTCTTGCTTTCATGAGCCTTGTAGAGTTCCTCATAAGAGTTTTCAGGATCTTCTGAATTTCTTAAATCTTCGAGAAAGGAAAGGATAGCTTGTCCAACATCGTTGCTTCTCATTAGAACCTTTCCCAGCTTGTATTGGTTGATCCAGTTAGAGAAGTAGCCACCTGGACTCACTATCAGAGGAATCTTGAATTCCAGGAGTTCAATGAATCTGGTGCGTATGCTCAAATTGGTCTCACTGCTATCCTTGTGCAGATTAATCACAAGTTTATACTCCTGAATCTTTTCGAGATACTCACTGTAGTTCATCCAATCTATGATATTTAGTTGATTTGAATGCTTGTCTGTCAGTTTTTGAAGGAGCTCGAGACTTTCCCTGGAACAAAGTTCACTTTCATGGGGGTGAGTGGCCCCGATGAAATCAATTTGCAAGGAAGGCTGATTCTTCAATAATTCAGGGATACTCTCAAGAAAGGGCTTGGGGTCGAACCAGGGATAAAACCCACCCACCCAGGCTATTTTGTTCAATCTGGCAGTTGAGTTGTTTGGACGTGGTTTGATCTCAAATGGAAGTTCTACAAACTCCATGGTTTGGTCTATTCCTGAAAACATTGAACTTGCACTATTTTGATAGTGGTTTCGCTGCACTACTCCTGCGAAAAGGACAATATCTGCAAACTTCCAAACATTCTTCAGAATAGCCAGGTCAAGCTTACGACGATGTGGTTTGGAAACCATGTGCTCCCAGGGGAAAGGGACGATCATGTCTACAATCCTCAGACCCTGGAATCTGAAAAACTGTGGAGTTTGTCCAAAATTTAAACCATTGCAAACAAGAATCTGGTAGCCCTGGATTTTGTTGAAGAAATCCTTTTCGTGAGTATCCAGAATCTGGAATCCACAATCAAAATCCGATGCTCCTTTGAGGCCTTTGGAGCAGATGTGGACTTCAATCCCTTTGTTTTGCAAATAGCGAGCAATCTGAAGAGTTCTCAGGATTAGCCCTGTAGATTTGCTTGATGGTGCTTCAGGGCTGAATACCAAAGCTTTCAAGTGATTGTGGGTAGGGATTTGATCCATTGGTAAAGTGGCACAAGGTAATCAGAAATCTGGAACAGATTTTCAAATCCCTTTCTCTGGTAGTGATACAGCAAATACGTAAGGATGGGGAAGAAATTCAGGGTCATAAGAAAGAACAAGAGAGAATTTTGTTTCTTCTTTCGAATGAAGTTGAGTAGAACCTGGATGAATCCAATCATAATCAAAACGGGTAGAAAAAGATGGGTCAGGACATAGTAGGGAGTAAAATAGAGGCTTAAACCACCCAGATAATGCTCGAGGGCTTTGGCTACGGGAGCTTCCACTGTTCCAGGGTCAAGAACCTGTAGCGATTCACTGGTTACCAGAAAGAGGGAGCTCAGGCAGAAGCTGCAAACGAGAAAGTAGCTGATGAGAAAAACTGGATGAAACTTGATTCGTGCCCACCAGTAAAGAGTGGTCTGAAGTAAAACTAAAAGATAGAAGTTGAGGGCCTGGGACCAGCTTAGGCTCGTAGTGAATCCGTTGTTTACTGATTGAAACAAATGTTCGGGTAAGATGCCCCGGTGGGCAAGAAGAGTACAATACAGCAGGTAAATTCCGAGAAGGCCAAGCAGGATGCTGTTCGCATGAGCCAGTAAGAATCCTTTCTTTCTCAAAAAGAAATAGCCAAAAAGAATGATTACAGGAGATGCTCCCACAGACATCAAGGAAGGACTGTCTTTCATAGCAAATGCGAGTGCGATGCAAGCGATGCTTAGTAGAGTCAGCATGAAAAAGCTGAGAAGTCCCGTGAGGGCGAATCCCCTTTTGTCCTTTTGTTTTAAGCTCTTTCTGGCCTTTTTCAGAGTCTGGGAATCAATTTTCTTGGCTTCGAGTTGCTTTTCCTCTTCAAGAGCAGTGGGATCATCCTCGGCACTAAAAACTTTACGATCATCCTCCAGATCCTGGGTGAGGGGATTCTCTTCCTCTTGCGGTGGTAGCTCTTCCTCGAACAGATCTTCCTTTTCTTCTTCCAGCAAGCTCTCCTGATAATTCGGGGGAGCATCAAGATCCATGAACTCATCTTCGTCTTCCTCTGAAGCCAGATCAAAAAGATCCTGTGGTTGATTGGACTTGCTCACTTTCAGATTGGAGCCACTTGATGGAGTTTTTAGATCAAAGAGGTCTTCAGCTTGCACTGATTCGGAATCGGGGCCGGGGATGCTGTGACCGCATTGTCCACAGAACCGGGCTCCTTCATTCAAGTTAGTTTTACACTTGGGGCACTCCATATCTGCATTATACTTTTATGAGTGAAGAGAACCAATTGAATTGATTTATTTTCTTGCCAAGGATTCCCATTTTGAACTCCGGGATTATAATTGCGCGGCTTTGACAGTGAATAATCGGGGAGTTGTCATGAACTTGTTTCAGAAATTTGCAATCAGTGCTCAAAAAAGAGCTCAGAAAGAACTAGCCAGAGATATGAATGGAAGTTTGAGCTATCAGGGTGCTCTCGAGCAGTCCATGGCTATCGCATCAGCCTTGTGCTCTCGATATGAGGAAGATGCTCATATTGCTTTCATGTTGCCTAATATTAAGGAGATTTTTCCTGTTGTTTTTGGGACCTTGAGAGCCAATATGGTGACAGTACCAGTGAATTACCTGCTCAAGCCAGAAGAAATCCTGAATATTCTGGTTCATGGAAAAGTGCGACTCCTGATCACAAGAAAGGAATGGGGTGAGCCAATTCTCAAGGTTGTTCAGAGCAAAGGACTTCCTCTAGATATCCTGTTTGTAGATGAAAGCTCGGGAGAACTTTCTTTTTCAAGTTTTGCTGCAAGTGCTCTTGATCAGATAGGAAACTTGCCAGAGCTTCTTACAGATTCAGAGAGAATGGCTCTTTTACTATTCACCAGTGGTACGACAGGAACTCCCAAAGGGGTGATGCTTTCCCACGGGAATATTGATCATAACGTGGTTCACGGTACAGCAAGAATTGGGGTCACAGAATCAGACCGACTTCTGGGAGTCCTGCCCTATTTTCACACCTTCGCCCTGACCGTGAATCTTTTCATCGTTGCGATTGAAGGAATGAGTATCAGCATGATGATTCGATTTGTACCCAAGGAGTTTTTCAAGCTATTGCGGGAGGATCAGGTCAGTATTGCGGCTATGGTTCCGTCCATGTACAAGGTTCTTCTAAGGAGTAAGGCAACTGCTCAGGACCTGGCTTCCATCCGTTTGTTTATCAGCGGAGGAGAAGCTTTGACACGTCCTGTAGGTCTCGCGTTTTATGAGCGCTTTGGTCAAGTGATTGCTGAAGGTTACGGGCTCACAGAAACGGCTCCCATTATCTCCGTAAACAATGACCTGGTACCTGACAAGATTGGTTGCGTTGGAAAACCTCTGAAGCAAACGAGCGTTTTCATTCTTGATGAAAATGGAAATCATCTGAAACAGGGAGAAGTGGGAATGATTGGAATTCAGTCTCCTTCAGTGATGCTGGGATACTTCAACAACCCGGAAGAGACAGAAAAACTGTGGAATGGTGATATTTTTACGACTGGTGATCTGGGCTATCTTGATGAAGATGGTGCGATTCGAATTTCCGGGCGGGAAAAAGATTTGATTATTAGTGCTGGAGAGAATATCTATCCCATTGAGATAGAAGAATTGGCAACGACTTTTCCAGGAATAGAGGAGTGTGCAGCTGTTGGAGTTCCCTGTTCCCTCAAGGGAGAAAGTGTTCTTCTGGCAGTCTCGGGAAATCTGGAAGATGACAAAGGCCTCAAGTCTTTTCTCAAGGAGAAATTACCTCGCTACAAGCAACCAAAGGAATACATGATTCTCGATGAGTTACCCAAAAATCAGCTGGGAAAAATTGTGAAATCTAAAATAGCCAGTATCTTTAGCCAGTCCTGAGTGGTTTTTTGGAGATCATCTGAATTTGACCAGCGTAGTGGCTCTTTGCCGATAATTTGTTATTGATCTGCGTCAGCGGCTCTTTGCTGATTACTTGTTATTAAGCCGAGACAGGGGCTTTTGGTAGATAGATTTCTATTGAGCTGAGCAAGGGGTATTTGGTAGATAGATTCTTATTGAGCTCAATTAGGTTCGTAAATCAGGTGATCGATTTGACTGGCTTGGATAGCAAGCTTGAATTGGGGCGTTGATTCCGAATCTTAATAAAACCGTGTGGAAAAGAATGGTTGTGGAACAGGCTGTCTCAGGAGACGGCTTCAATGAGGCTAGAACTCAGTAGGTGCCGGGTTTTTTGCATTCTGCTCTTCCACATCCAGGGTATTGAGAAGTTCTTCTGCTTTCCTGCGAAGATCGGGTCCAGGGTTTAGGTTCAGGGTGGTTTCCAACTCTCGTTTGGCAATCGAGAAACCATTTTCGTTTCCATTGAATGCAGACTCAACTTGAGCCATTGCATAGTAGTAATGGGTTTCCGGATTATTGGGATCCACTCTTGTGGCCCCTTGAAGATGAATAATCGCCTCCGGGATGTTCTTTTCCTCAAGAAATTGTTTACCCTTGGATTGATACTCATCTTTGGCATAGCCCGAATACTTTCCATTGGCGATTTGAAGTTTCTTGTACCGTGAGGCATCTTTTTGAATGCGCTCTTCCTCCAGTGCGCGGGCCTGCGCAACTCGCTGTTCTTCTTCCACAATCAGCTTGAGCTTACCCTTGCTCACGAGATACTCCTGCGAATTTTTCTTGGCAGTCTTCAGGATTCTCTCATAGAGCTTTTTGGCTTCATCCGGATTACTGTACTGCTCCCAAATCCAGGCAAGCAAGAACATGTACTGGACATTTCGAGGGTCTGCATTCAGAGCTTTGAGATAGAAATCCCGGGATTGGGACAGTAGGCCATGATCATTGGCAAACAGCAGGTTTGGGTCTTCCATCAGGGCTTCCATAAATAAGGGAATAGCCTGGGCTGTGAAGCGCTTTTTGTGAAGTTGAATGGCTTTGGCGAACTTCCCTTGAGGAGTCTTTGTGGAGAGTCTCTGGATTCGTTGAGCCCCGGGAGTGAGGGGATTGCGCTGGATCTCTTTCTTTTCTGTCTTGGAAGGGGAGGTGGCTGTCTCGAAATCTTCCATTTGAAAGGATTCGAAACTCTCAAGGGCCTTCTGATCCGCAATGCGTTCTGCGTTTTCAAGCTGTTGAGACAAGGTTCGGATCAACTTCTGATTGACTGAAAATCGTTTTATATTATCGAGGCTGTCCCTGGCTTCCGGGAGCTTGGATAGTTTCAGCTGTACCTGAAACAGACCAGTGAGTCCTTTCACACTGGACTCATCCATCATCAATACATTCTCGTATTCTATCTTCGCGTCCTCGAGCTTCCCCTGGCGGAAGAGATAGTCGCCTCGTTGCAGAGCCTCAATAATGTTCTCACTAAATTGATACTCCTGGGAAAGGAGAGGGGATATGGTTGCAAGAAAGATCCCGGTCAGAAGAGAAATCAATTTCATTTTTCCATAGTAACAAAAAAAGACCATCTCAAGTTAGATGGTCTTTTTGATTTTATTGTTCCTGAAACTAGAACTTAACTGAGTAATTGACTCCCCATTGCAACTCATCATCGGCCATATCCGCTGCGAGATAATTTGCTGTGTCTAAAATCAGAGAGCTTCCAACATGAACAGTGACGCTGCTTTCGTCATCAAGATGGCGAGTCAGGTTAAGTTGTGGTCTTAGATCAGCAACCCCACTTCTGGAGCCGGCGTTGTTGTATGGGTTTTGAAACACTGTTCCACGAATTGTCTTGGCATCAGTGAAGTTTTCACCATGACTGGTGTGGTAACCGAGACTAACTCCAAATCCGTATTCCCATTCTCGATCTCTTTTACTTCTGCTCACAGAGGCTTCATAGTACAGACCTGAATTGAAGTCTACATCAGCATGAACTGCGAGAGTTGGATTCCACCTCCCGTTGTGACGGTACTTCAAACTCACTTCATGGGTATCAAAGTAGCTGTCATAGAAGGCGTAGTAGGTATAGCCAGCACTCAAGGTTCCAGAGCTGGTCTTCTCGAATGCATATTCCACATTGCTTCTCCACTCCATCCAGTTAGAATCATAATCAGTGATGAAGTTTGTGCTTCCGGTGTCATAAATCCCGTGAAAAGATCCAGACCAGCCATCTTTCTTCCAGCCAAGTTTCAAATCATAAGCCGTATTATCAGAGCGCTGAACCCCACGAAAGATATAATTGTTGCTAACCCCAAGGTCGGCTTGAAAATCTACTGATTCAAATCCCCAGCTGAGGCTTGATGCTGCGATTAGTGCTGCTAGTGTCAGGTGCTGCAACTTCTTCATTATTGTTCTCCTTCAATCTCCTTAAGATTGATTTTCATGTGATGAGTTACTTTCACATTAGTATTGTTTGGCAAAAGACCTGGAACTTTCAAGGGAATCTCGAACTGAAATTTCGAATCTGCAAAACTCTGAACAATTCTGCCCTTTTCAGTATCAAATTGTGTAGATCCCTTTGTTTGTGCCTGAACGGAATCTCCTCCTGAGTTTTTCAACTTCATAATTGAGGAAATAGTTACATCGTTACCATTGATCTTCGTAATCTTGTACAAAGTTCGAGTCTCTACCGGAATTGGCTGGGCGATGTCCTTGAGTTGAGTCCAGGTGTCCCCGGCCTTCAATTCATTCTCGGGAAAGACCATTTGCATTGCATTTTGGTCCGGGCTTTGACCAGGCATCTGACTCAGTGCACTCAAGACCTTCCCGTTCTTTCTCATCTTTACGATTTGAGTTTGGTTTGCAGCCGTAGGAAATGGTTTCTTTACGCCGTTGACAGTTTGCTCAGCGGACACGATCGTCATGGCAAGCTTCATATTTCCTTCAGCATCTTCTTCTATGAGCTCTTGCTTGACCTTCACTACGGTTTGCATTTTCATTTCACGCTTGCCGGAATCAGGGCTCACAAAACTGCTTGCGCTGTCCATGACCAGTTCATAAAAAACAGGCTTGTTCTTCTCGTACTTGTACTGCAGTCGAACAGCAAAAGCATCAGTGATGAAGGTGAAACAGACTAATAATATCAATAACTTTTTCATAAACGCTCCCAGGAAGTCGCTCGGAGTTTGGGAAAACAAATGGAAAACCTATTCCATCAATGCTCCAGAAAATACCTCATTTAAGCATATCGGTAGGGGGCTGTAAAGGAACAAGGGTGTGCGAGGAGAAAGCTCTTTTTCGACTAGTACGGTACTCCATTTTTTAGAGGCTGTTTTGTTTGCTCCCGATAAAATAGAAAGTCAGGTGGAAGATGGCCTCCCGGAATTGCCAATCTCGCCTTGACCATATGATTCCTCACTGTGTACATTCAGAGGGTCCCTTCAATTGATCTCCAGGAGAATAAAATGGCCAAGGATTTGAAATTAAACGGTGAGAGAGTACGCCAGATTCCTTTATTCAGTAATCTCAATGAATACGAAGCAGAAACTCTGATCAAGATTACTTCCATTAAAGTTTTCAAGAAGGACGAGGCAATTTTCATGGAAGGGAGCCCCGGAGATGCCCTTTATTTGATTCTAGATGGGACTGTAGATATTGTGAAGCGGGTGGATGACAAAACTTTTAAAACCCTCGCAAGATTCAAGAAAGACCATGCTTTTGGTGAAATGACATTGATCTTTAATGAAGTCTCCAATCGCAATGCCTCAGCTATAGCGAGAGAGCGTACCCGAGTGCTGATTATATTCAAGGAAGACTTCAAACAACTGATTGACTTTGGAAGCATCATTGCCTACAAGGTCACCTTGAATTTGTGTAGAATCTTATCAGAGAGACTTTCCAGAGTAGATCGAGAGCTGGTGGAGATTATTAACGAAGCTGATGAGAAGACCAGGGCGGTGCTGGAAACATTCATGAAGAGAAGGAACAGTATTTTGCAGGACGAAGAAGAAGAGCATGAGTGAGATTGATTCAAAAACCGTACTTCGCTGTGCTGAGCTGGCTCGCCTCGAATTGAGTGAAGAGGAAGTAGAAGAGTTTACTCCTCAGATAGACAAGATTCTAGAGTTCGCCAGGCAGCTTTCTGAAGTAGATACAGAGGGTGTGGAGCCAATGCTTTTTGCAGTCAGGCAGTCCAACGTGTTTCGTGAAGATGAAGTCTCTGCTTCTTTGACTCAGGAAGAAGCCTTGAGTAATGCATCAAGTGCCAAGGATGGATTCTTTCTGGTGCCCAAGGTGGTTGACAATTAAGATTGTCCACTGGCGGTCTATCATCAGGTTTGATTCCAGCAGGAGTTGGAGGCTTCCCTTGCCGGCACTAGAATTCATGGGGGGTTGTGGGTCTGCGACATTAGATTCCAGTCGATGGGAAACTTGCTTGCAGAGAATCAAAGAGTCTTTGAGTTTGTTATCTGAGGTATCAATGAATCCATGCAAGGTAGTTGGGCTTTCTGTCCTGAGGGATTTCTCATTTCAATGCAGCAAGGGGATCGATGAATTGGGAACGTAGCAGAGAATACTTCCTGCTTCTTTACATCAGTCTGCTGTTTTTGCTGCCCACAGCGCTAGATGCCTGGATCAACCTGTCCATAGGAGTCATCTATTTTGTGATTTGGGGGATTCCTCTGGTCTCTGTGCGAGAGAGTACTTTCCGACTGAGTCGTGAGCCCACATATGTTCTGGCTTTTTTATGGCTTCTTTTGCATCTGGTCTGGCTATTCACGGGGTCCCATTTTCCGAGAGCATCTCTTGAGTACAGCCGTTATTTGCTATTGATTCTTTTTGCTTTGGATTTTTATGAAGATGGATACTTGACCCAAAAGTTGTTTCTTCTGCTTTGCTCCATTGGTTTCTTTCAGGCTCTTGGTGGGCTCTATCAGGTGTTTTTGTCTCAGGAAAGTATGCCCCCTGAGTGGTCTTTTCAAGGGAGTGAGGAAGTTTTAAAGAGGGCCTTTGGCTTGTTTGATAACCCTAATTTGTTTGCAAGTTTTCTTCTGGTTTTGATCCTTTGGATACTGGGTAAACAGTCAAGTTCGCGAATAACTGCCCTGCAAATTCTGCTTCTTCTGGTTTTTGTTTTGACTCAGAGCAGGGGCGCTTTTGTTGGAATAGCAGGAGGACTCGGTGTTTATGTTCTTTGGGGTTGTGGTCGCCAAAAGCTTCTTGCGATTGGATTTCTTTTTCTACTTGCTCTTGGTTTTTTGGCGTCGGGAAGAGAGGCAAGTGTAGAATCTCAAGGTGCAAACCAGCGAGTTGTCCTTTTCTCAAGTGCAATCAATGTGATCAGGGAACATTGGCTTCTGGGTACAGGGGCTGGCTCATTTGCTTCTGAGTACGGTCACTATCGAACTGCAGGGGGCTATTACGCGCTCCATGCCCACAATACAGCACTTCAAATCTGGGCTGAACTGGGACTGGTTGGAATCTTTCTTTTCCTTACTTTTGTGCTGTGGATTGGCTTGATGTTCTACAGAGACAGGCTTTTCAACTGTGCGCCCTTGGCTATCCTTACGGGCTGCTTATTCAATGCCATGTTCAATCAGTCTTTTCACTTCTTTGATCTTTCCCTGCTCCTGGTTCTTGCGCTCATGGACTCTTGCAGGAAAACTCCTTATCTTCCTCCAATCAATAGATTTAAACTCAAAGGAATGTTTCTCCTGCTACTCCCGGCATTGATGTTTTTCACTCTGGAAGTCTACAAATCGAAAAACTGGACCAAAATTCATTTTCAGGTTCTAGCTGCTGGGCATGTATCACTCTCTTCTCCCCTCAACACAGACTTGAAGTTGTTTGAGCAGGCTTGCCGCCAGAGTTTTGAGTCAAAGACCGGAAGAGAAGAAGTTCAGAGGCTGATCAACTGGGGTTTCTTTCTCATGGAGAAGTATCCTCGGGAATCTGCGGTTCCCTTTCTTTTGTACAAACTTGAAAAGGACAAGAAGCGCAAGATGAGCTACTTGTATATGGCTCTTGAGTTGGATCCGTACAGCGAAGAGTACTTTGCCTACCTTATACCCTATCTCAAAGAGCAGAGTCGCTTCCTGGAGATCATTGACGGGGTGAAGAGGCTTCTAGAGAGTAACCCTGGCTACAAGGGTATTAACCCATGGAATGACTGGCTTCGCTTTGGAATGCTCGAATCCTGGATTGCTCTGGGGATGAAAGAGAAGGCCAGGGAAGAGTTTGAGGAGATGACCTGGGTCAGTGAGAGATTTGAGAAAAGGGCCGGGCAACTGCTCCTGTAGTGCGTGTTCATTTGCTTTGATAGGTACCATAGTTAGTTTCAGTGAACACAACGCCCTTTAATAAATAGGCTTCAATTCAGGAGCTTCCTTTCACATTTCCAGCTGTGATTGAATGCAGTAGAATAGCTCAACGCATCACAAAATGAGGAGTTTTGAATTGAAGCAGTCCAACTGCCTTGGAATCTTTTTAAAGAATCCCGAGACCATGCCGGTAAAGACACGTTTGGCTGTTTCGATCGGGGAGAAGGCGGCCAGGGAAGTGTATCTGGTTATGGTTGAGTATTTGTTAACTGAGTTTGCAACTTCGGACTGTGAGCACGAAACTCAGCTTTACCTGGCAGGAGGAATTCCCGAATTCTGTTCTTCGCGCTTCCAGTGTTTTGATCAGGTTGAGGGTGATCTGGGTCAAAAGATGAGCTACTATTTTCAATCAACTCTTTGTAAGGCGGGTAAAGTGCTTTTGATTGGCTCGGATGCCTTTTACAGCAAATCTGAAATTGAAGATGCATTTTCCAGTCTGGGGGATTCTGATGTGGTTTTTCAGCCGGCAATGGACGGAGGATACACCTTGCTTGGAATGAAAAAGTTTGTGCCGGAGCTGTTTTTGGATATGCCCTGGTCCTGCGAAAATCTGCTGGATGAATCCATTCAAGTACTTGATGACCTGAAAGTCAGCTATACCCTTTTGCCAAAGAAAAGAGATCTTGATGACCTCAACGACCTCAAGGAAATGATGGATCTTGCAAGCTCTCCAATCAAAAAGAACTGGAAGAAGATTCTTGAACAAGCTGAGAAGGATTGATTTTGAGAGCTTTAATATTCTTGGCTCTAATTTTCTCAATCTATCTGGCTGAACCCAGGATTGCGGTGTTTTGTTTTCACTCGATTCCTGAAAAAGTGGGTGATGATCCCTATGCCTTGAATCAACAGAGATTCCTTGAGTTTTTAGACTTCCTGGACAAGGAAAAAGTGGTTTTGATTGCTCCCGGGGAGTCCTGCAAACCCTTCATGAAATGTGCGCAGTTAAGTTTTGATGATGGCTACGAGAACCATCTGGATTTTGTGATTCCTGAACTTGTCTCTCGAGGGAAGGGGGCGTTTTTTTTCTGGACCGGTGAATTTTTAACTGAGCACGAAGGCAAAATTCAGAAGGTTTGGAATCAGGATTTGATGACTCTTGGGGCTCATGGTTGGAGTGATGAGAGTCTAATGGGTGAAGATAGAGAGACCTTGAAAGACATGTTTGATAAGTCAGACCTTCTCATTGAGAAAGTGTCTGGAGAAGTAGCTTTGCATTTTGCCTATCCGAGAGGGGAGCGAGACGATACCTTGATCGAAGTGGTCAGGAAGAATTATCAGTATGAATACCTGGTCAACGCCTCCTATTCCTTTCCATGGAGATTCTGGCGTGAGCGTGACCGTCTTCTGGTTTTTGGCAATCATAAAGAGGAGATCTGGAGAGAGTATCTAAGTGGAATTGCTCTGTGGGAGAGTCCCTGGAGCTGGATTGCCATAGTATTGTTTGGCTTTTTGATTGCGCTTTTTAGAATCCGTGAGCATGCCCGTAACAGTTGAGTTTTGTTTGAGTTTGTATTTATTGGCCTCTAGTTGAAAGTGTTCAATAAGTCTAGATATTAGAAGATATTAGGGATACTGCAGATCTATTTTCATTTAAATGGATTTAAATGCTTAAATTTAAATGTCGATACTATAAGTGAATCGATCAGGAAGAATCAGATAGCAGAGCCCAAGGAGGTGCCCAAATGGTCCGAGGAATTAATCAGTTTAGTCAGTTGCAGTTTGCACTGGATGCCAAAAAGTCCCGCGAAAATCAAAATGTATACGAAGGACAAGACTCCCTGGACCTGAGGGAACTTCAATACTCTCAAAAACTGGATTTCAGTCTCAACTACGCCAAGTCCATGCAAGTGGTAGAAAATGGCGCAAAGAGGGAGATGAGTCAGTCGCTCAGTCTGGAATTCAACATTTCAGTAGAAGCCAATGGCAGACTACGTTCCCAGGCTCAAGTTCCCGGTGGCGAGGCTGAAAAGACAAGTTCTGAGCTGGAAGATTTGTTCGGACCCGAAGCTACCGCTGGCAGAATCGTAGATTTTGTAAAGAGTGCTTTCGAATTCACCAAACTATACGGTGAAAACAAACTGGAGACTAACGAAGATCGTCTGAAATTTCAGGAATCGCAGACTGACGCAGTCAAAAAAGGTTTCGAGCAGGCAAAAAAGCTTTTGGGCAAATTGCCTGAGGATGTGGAAAGTGGAATCGGTAAAACTTTTGATTTGGTATTGGAAGGGCTGGAGAAGTTCTTCAATGGTGATGAGGAAGAAGTAAGCGAAGAGACTGCTCCAACACCGGAAAACGGACAGTACTACAGTTCTCAGTCCTTTTCATTGAGCTATCAGCTTGAAGTGAACGCACAGGGTAATTTTGACCCTGAAGAACTCCAGGCTTTCATAGATGACTCTCTGAGTCAGGTACAAGATGTTTTTGCTGACTTCCTTGGCGGAGGTAAGCAAGGCGAAGAAACAGGTTTTAATCCTTTCGGTCTTTTCCAGCTAGATCAACTGAATCTAGATAAGGTTAAGGGCCTACTGAGCGAGTGATATATATTCTCTACACAGAGAAAAAGGGCCGCAGGGAACCAAACTTCCTTGCGGCCCTGATTTTTTATACGCTCGATTGGGCTTCAAGGTCCGGTCAACGCACCACCTTTCAGGTTGCATTTCGCCCACCCTTCTCCAATTCTACAAGTCCACTTTCTTTAAACTTGTAGATTTGATTGCGCAACCAGTTTTTACTCTGCTGAGGAAAATGTTGCTCCAGTTCATTGATAGAGAAGGTGTCTGTAGAATAGAAAATAAAACCCCCTCCAATTTCTGAGGAATCTGGAGGAGGTTAGATTAAGTTTGTGGTATCTGACGTACGGGCTTAATACTCGTAAAAACCTCTCCCGGTTTTTCTTCCCAGGTATCCTGCTGCTACCATCTTTTTCAGTAGCGGGCACGGTCGATACTTTGGATCTCCAAGTTCTGTGTGAAGAACTTCAAGAATGGACAGGCAAGTATCCAGTCCAATCAGATCCGCCAGGGTCAGTGGGCCCATAGGATGGTTCATGCCCAACTTCATCACTGTATCAATCGCTTCCTTTTCTGCTACACCTTCCATGAGACAGTAGATCGCCTCATTGATCATAGGCATCAGGATTCGATTGGCAACAAAACCAGGATAGTCATTCACTTCAACAGGAGTCTTTCCCAGTTTCTCTGATAACTCAAAAACTTTCTTGAAGGTTTCTTCACTGGTTTGGATTGCACGAATCACCTCAACGAGCTTCATCAGAGGTACGGGATTCATGAAGTGCATTCCAATGACTTTGTCAGGTCTGGATGTCACTGCTGCGATCTCTGTAATGGAGATGGAAGAAGTATTGGTTGCGAGGATTGCTCCTTCTTTAACAACACTGTCAAGTTCACCAAAAATAGTCTTTTTCAATTCCGTATTTTCTGTAGCCGCCTCAATCACCAGATCACAATCCTGAAGGTCAGAAACCTGGAGAGTTTTGGATAGTCTGGACATGGCGCTGTCTTTGTCAGCAGCACTGATTTTCTCTTTTTGTACGAACTTGGAAAGAGACTTCTCAATGGTTTGAACGCCCTTTTCAAGAGAAGCCTCACTGACATCCCGCATCACCACATCGTAGCCCGAGCTGATAAAAGCCTGAGCGATCCCGTTTCCCATTTGGCCCGCGCCAACTACACCAATCTTCATTTTATGCTCCTCTTTCAATGACCATTGCTACAGCATTTCCACCGCCAAGACAAAGGCCGGCCAGGCCCAGTTTGGCATTGCGATCTTCCATGGCATGAACAAGAGTGGTTAGAATCCTGGCACCACTGGCACCAATCGGATGACCCAGTGCAATCGCGCCACCGTTTACATTCACTTTATCCATGTCCAAGTCTAATTTCTGTCCGATTGCCACACTGGCTGCTGCGAAGGCTTCGTTGATTTCGAACAGTTCAATATCATCTTTATTGAGTCCAGCTTTCTCAAGAGCCTTTTCAATTGCCGGCACTGGCGCCATCATGACCCATTCAGGAGCCATTCCACCAGTTGCATAGGATTTGATTGTAGCCAGGATGTTCAGACCATGTTCCTGAGCAAACTCTTTATGTGTTACCACTACTGCAGATGCTCCGTCGTTGATTGTGGAAGCATTTCCTGCGGTCACAGAACCATCTTTAACAAAGGCTGGACGAAGTTTTTGCATGCCCTCGACAGTCGCATCGTGACGAATACCCTCATCCGAATCAAAGAGAAAACTGTCTTTACGGGTCTTAACCTCAATAGGAGCGATTTCATTGACAAATTTACCGGCCTTTTGAGCTGCACTGGCTTTGTTTTGTGAATGAACTGCATACTGGTCCTGCATTTCCCTGCTGATCTTGTATTCATTGCTGACCAGCTCAGCAGTATTTCCCATGTGAAAGTCGTTGTAGACGTCCCACAAGCCATCAGCAACCATTGTATCTTCAATCTGACCGTGGCCCATACGAAAGCCATTGCGAGCCTTGCGAAGCATGTAAGGGGATTGAGACATGGACTCCATCCCACCAGCGATTATAACGTCAGCATCTTCCGCTCGAATAGCCTGAGCAGCAAGCATGACAGCCTTCAGGCCACTTCCACACACTTTATTGATAGTAGTAGCCCCCACTGTGTTGGGAATCCCTGCGTGAATCAGCGCCTGTCTCGCCGGATTTTGACCCAGACCAGCTTGAAGAACTGAACCCATGATTACTTCATCAACCAATTCGGGTTTCAAGTTTGCTCGCTCCATGGCGACTTTGACTACATGTGCTCCCAGATCAGTAGCTTTTACTGTCGAGAGGCTTCCCTGGAACTTGGCGATTGGCGTTCGACAAGCACTGCAAATTACGATTTCACGCATAATTTCGTCCTTTCCTGAATAAAGAATAGAGTTCCCGAGACGTGAGAACAGAGACATAGAGTTATCAGATTTGCCTACTGTGTGCAAGTTAGATTGCGTGAGGGGGCGGCTGGTAGGGAAAAACATCCTGTAGTCTGAGCGAAAGTTCGGTAATACACATATCTTTTACGGGTTTGGTAAAAAAGTCTACGTAGGAGCAATTGCAGTGCAGGTGTGAGGACTGTATGGTGATAAATAGCAAACGTGCTGTGTACCGTCTGTCTTTGATATAGTGAGGATATGAGTACTAATCCCAAAATTATTACTGAAGAGACTGGAATTGATGGCGTTGTTTTGATCAAACATCGTGTTTTTGAAGATCATAGAGGGACTTTCTTTGAGGCTTTCCACTCTCGTGATTTCGAAGAAGCGGGCATTCACGCTGAGTTCTTGCAAGACAATCAGTCGACTTCCCAACTGGGAGTCATTCGAGGAATCCACTATCAAGTCAAACCTCATTTGCAAGCAAAGTTAGTTCGTTGCAGCTACGGTAAGATTTTCGATGTAGTGGTTGATTTGCGTGAAGGTTCCAACACTTTTGGGAAATGGCTGGGAGTCGAGTTGTGTGGCTCTGAAGGGTTCTCAATTTTTATCCCTGAAGGGATAGGTCATGGATTTCAGGTACTAAGCGAAGGGTCTGTGGTTAGTTATAAAACATCAACTCACTATGCCCCCGAGTTTGAGAAGGGGGTTCACCCATTTGACCCTGATTTGAAGATCGAGTGGCCCATGAAGAGTCATGTAATCATGAGTGAGAAAGATCAATCCTGGGCTCCAATGAGTTCTCAGTTTCCGGGTAATTTTTAGCAAAGATTTTGTAAATGGCAGAGTAAGAGAATAAACTGCTTTCAAAGGATTTGAATTAGCCTTGGATGGATACCAGAACGTCACAGGAGTTGTTGCAGTATGAAAAAGAGAGTCTTGGTAACCGGGGGAGCAGGATTTTTGGGCTCCCATTTGTGTGAAACCCTTTTGAAAGATGACTGCGAAGTCATTTGTCTGGATAACTTCTTTACTGGCAACAAGGCGAATATCATTCATTTGATGGACAATCCATTCTTTGAGGTGATGCGGCACGATGTTACTGCACCTTTTGAGTTGGAAGTGGATGAAATCTACAATCTTGCCTGTCCAGCAAGCCCGGTTCATTATCAATTCGATCCGGTTCAAACAACCAAGACTTCAGTTTCCGGTGCAATCAATGTCCTGGAATTGGCCCGTCGATTGAAGTGTAAGGTTTTTCAGGCGAGTACTTCCGAAGTTTATGGGGATCCTGAGGTGCACCCGCAACCGGAAAGTTACCTCGGGAACGTGAATCCCATCGGGATACGGGCTTGCTATGACGAAGGTAAGCGATGCGCTGAGACGCTGTTTTTTGATTATCACCGGCAACATGGACTTGATATCAAAGTGATTCGTATATTCAATACCTATGGACCCAAGATGCATCCCAATGACGGTCGTGTAGTGAGCAATTTCATTGTTCAGGCACTTAATGGTGAGGATATTACTGTTTATGGGAAAGGGCAGCAGACTCGCTCCTTTTGCTATGTGGACGACCTGATTCGTGGCTTTATCTCTTTGATGGCCAGCGACATCACTGGACCAGTAAACGTAGGAAATCCAACAGAGAGCACAATTTTGGAGTTGGCCGAGACAATCATTCGACTCACAGGTTCACGCAGCAAATTGATCTATCGTGATCGACCTCAAGACGACCCAATGCAGCGTAAACCGGATATTACCCTGGCTAAAAGAGAGTTGGGTTGGGAACCTCAAGTGAATTTGGAAGATGGTCTAAGAAAAACCATCGGATATTTTGAAAGAACTTTAGATCGTTCATAGTTTAGGAGAAAGCGGAGTGTCTGGACAGATTCTTATAGTAGGTGGAGCAGGTTATATTGGCTCTCATGTGAACAAATTTCTATCTAATGCGGGCTATGAAACCTTGGTATTGGATGATTTGAGTTATGGTCATCGAGACTTTGTGAAGTGGGGAAAATTCATCGAGGGTGACATGGCTGACCCGGAACTACTCGATGATGTCTTTAGCCAAAATGAAATCGAGGCTGTTTTTCACTTGAGTGCCTTCATTGCCGTCGGAGAGTCAGTCCAAAAACCCGGCATGTACTACGAAAATAACGTCTCCAAGACCATTGCTTTACTCAACAAGATGGTGGAGCACAATGTGAACTATTTTGTTTTTTCAAGTACCTGCGCCATCATGGGAGACCCCCAGTATCTGCCCCTCGATGAAGCACACCCGAGAAATCCAATCAATCCTTATGGTTGGAGTAAATACATGGTGGAAACTATCCTTGCTGATTATGAGAAGGCTTATGGGTTGAAGTCGGTTGTATTTCGCTATTTCAATGCAGCAGGAGCAGACCCGGATGCTGAAGTAGGAGAGAAACACGAACCGGAAACTCACCTGATCCCGCTCATCTTTGATGCAGTTCTTGGGATTCGAGACCATATCACGATTTTTGGTGATGATTATGAGACTCGGGATGGAACCTGTGTTCGCGATTACATTCATGTAAATGATCTAGCTTTGGCTCATCAACTGGGACTGGAATGGATGAAAGAGCATCAGTGCAGTAACGATTTCAATTTAGGAAACGGTTCAGGTTTCACCGTGAAAGAAGTGATTGAGGTTGTTGAGAAAGTCACTGGTCAAAAAGTTCCCTGCAAAAGGGGGCCGAGAAGAGAGGGTGATGCAACAAGCTTGATTGGTTCCAGTAAAAAGGCTCATGAGACGCTTGGTTGGAAGCCCCGGTTTGCAAAGCTTGAAGAGATCGTAGCAACTGCTTGGGAGTGGCATCGTAGGATGCGCCAAGATCGTTAGCTTCTATTAGACTTCTGCAAGCTAGAACTCTTCAGTAGGTAGGATTGTTACTAAAATTTCTGGTTTTCAAATCAGTCGCTACAGACATCTTTTGGTTGAATCATTTGTTCGGGTTGGTAAGCTTGGATGCGGAAGCTGCTTTCCCACTGAAAAGTGTCCTGCTCAATAGCCTGGATATCGTCCATTGAATGCCAGCTTGTTCCAAATCAACGTCGAGGCTACTCCTGTTGAGACAAAATGTCATAGCCCTGATCTTTTAAAGTTGCTAATTTCTTAGCCTCTTTCAAGTCACAAGCCATCATATCCTTCAAAAGTGCTTCCAGATCATATTCAGGTTCCCATCCCAGTTTAGTTTTTGCCTTGGTGGGATCACCGAGTAAGGTTTCTACTTCTGTTGGCCTGAAATATCTTGGATCGACACTAACCATTGTTTTACCCGTTTCAATGCAAACACCAATCTCGTCAACGCCCTGACCCTTCCATTCCAAGTTGATTCCCGCCTCTTGAAAGGCAAGTGAGCAGAAGTCCCGAACACTACGTTGCTTGCCTGTGGCAATCACATAATCCTCGGGTTCCGGTTGCTGAAGAATCAGCCACATAGCTTTTACGTAATCTTTGGCATGG
>Ga0181593_10000118_pt1 | contig 60407 bp, 55 predicted proteins | sample 071ome_19_FD_133756 | JGI IMG/M metagenome (GOLD analysis project Ga0181593, IMG submission 133756) | Coastal salt marsh microbial communities from the Groves Creek Marsh, Skidaway Island, Georgia - 071413AT metaG (megahit assembly) | ecosystem: Environmental > Aquatic > Marine > Intertidal... | reverse complement strand
TTCGGCCCGATTGCTGGTGGTCGGCGGAACAGCAGCGGCAGCGACCGTCGCTGTCGTGCTGTTCCCAACCATCAAGGAAGAGCTGCTGCCGCGCGAAGACAGGGGTGCGCTATACATCATGCTCCAGGGGCCGGACGGGGTCGGGCTCGATTATATGGACAGGCAGGCGGCCAAGGTGGAGGCCATTCTGAGGCCGCTACAGGACAAGGGCGAGATCGGAAACGTCATGTCGATCGTCGGACGCTGGGATCTCAATCGCGTGTGGGTCGTCGCTCCGCTTGCCCCATGGGCGGAACGCACGCGCAGCCAGGCACAGATCGCGCTCGAGCTGCGCCGCCCGCTGAGACAGATTACCGGCGCGCATGTGCGGTTGCGCCAACCCAACAGTCTCAACCTGCGCCGCTCCGGCGGACGGCTCGAATTCGCGCTGACCGGATCGAACTACAGGGACCTTGCCGCTGCCGCGGACGATTTCCGCGAAGCGATGCATAAACGCCTGCCGCAGTTCGAAGATCCGGAAGTCGAGTTCCAGCAGACCCAGCCACAGATCTCGATCAAGGTCGACCGGCGGCGCGCGGAAGATCTCGGCGTGCCGGTAGACGGCATCGCCAACACGCTGCGGGCGATGGTCGCCGGCTACAAGGTCGCGGAGCTCAATGTCAACGACCGCTCGATTCCGGTGATTCTGGAATCGGCATCCGGCGCCATCGACGATCCGGGCGACCTCCGAAATCTGTTCGTCTCAACGGCGAAGGGCGAACTCGTACCGCTTTCCTCCTTCGTCACGCTCGAAGAAGTCGGGGTTGCTGCCGAGCTTGACCGGACCGCCCAGAAACGCGCGGTAGAAATCGACACACCGCTTCCCGCCAGCTACCCGATGAAAAAGGCGATGGCCGAGGTCCAGGCGATTGCCGACGACATCCTGCCGCCCGGGATCGATATCCGTTTCCTGCGAGAGGCCGCGACTCTGGAAGAAACCTCGAACGAGGTCGCGATCACCTTCGGCATCGCCGTTCTCGTCGTGCTGCTGGTGCTGGCGGCGCAGTTCGAAAGCGTGCTGAGCGCCATGGTGATCATTCTGACGGTGCCCTTCGGGCTCGCCGCCGCAATTTTTGCACTCAAACTGACAGGCGGCTCGCTTAACATCTACAGCCAGATCGGGCTGATCATGCTGGTCGGGCTGATGGCCAAGAACGGTATTCTTGTCGTCGAGTTCGCCGACCAGCTGCGCGACCGGGGACATTCGGTCATGGAAGCGGTGCGCGAGGCCGCCATGACGCGCCTGCGTCCCGTGATCATGACCATGCTGTCGACCGTTTTCGGCGCCCTGCCCCTGATCCTGAGTTCCGGTCCCGGCGCGGAGGCACGGGCCGCCATCGGCTGGATCGTCTTCGGCGGTCTCGGGATCGCCACGATTTTTACGCTGGTGCTGATCCCGATTATCTACAGCCTGCTGGCGCCGCTGGCGCCGGCCCGCGCGCATGCAGGCATCCGGCTGGACCGGCAGCTGAGGGAGGCGGAGGCGACGACCGAACTCTCCGGCGCGCCCGAAGCAGTGCAGGCTGGTGCAGCGGAATAGCTACTTCGTCTCTTCGAGCCCTTCGGGCTTCCCGACCACCACGACAGTGAGCTTGCCGGGATTTAACAGGCGTTTGGCGACCCGCTTGATGTCTGCAACCGTCACAGCGTCGATCAGTTTCGCGCGCCTGCCGATATAATCGATGCCGAGCCGGTTGATCTGCACCGCAACGAGAAGGCCCGCGATCCGGCGGTTGGAATCGAGCCTTAAAGGGAAAGAACCGTTGATATAGGTCTTCGCCGAGGCGAGTTCCTTTTCCGTAACGCCGTGCTCGGCCATCCTCGTCCATTCGGCACGAATGATATTCAGCGATTCCGCAACGCGCGCGTTCGCCGTACCGACACCGCCCATATAGAGCGCCGTATGCTCAAACGGGCTGAGATAGGAATAAACCGAATAGGCCAGGCCGCGCTTTTCGCGAACTTCCTCCATCAACCGGCTTGAAAAACCGCCGCCGCCGAGGATCCGGTTCATCACATAGGCCGCATACCAGTCGGGATCGTTCCGCCTGACGCCCTCCTGACCGAACAGGACGACGCTTTGCGGCACGTCGTGTTTCACGACAATTACCTTGCCGGGATTCGACGGCGCGACATTGGCGACTTTCGACGCCGGGCGCGACGCGGGCAGGCGCCCAAAAACCTCGTCGAGCCGGCGCGAGAGTTCCGCCGCGCCGATGTCGCCCGACACGCCGATCACAAGCCCTTTCCGGACGAAATGCCGGGAAGCAAAATCCTTCAGGTCGGGGACGGAAATGGCCTTGATCGACTCGATTGTTCCATCGCCGGGACGTCCGTAAGGGTGTTCCGGAAAGACCGTCCGGTACCAGGTGCGGACGGCGATGGTATCGGGGTCTTCCTGGGCAGCCCGGAGGCGAACGACAAGCTGCGAGCGGATTCTTTCAACGGGTTCAGGGTCGAAACGCGGGCTGTTAACCGCGAGAGCCAGAAGCCGGAAAGCCTCATCCCGATTGGCGGAGAGTGTCCTCAGATTGCCGCGAAACGTATCGGTGTTCGCGCTGAAACCCAGCCTGATGGAATTGTCCTCCAGGCGGCGCTGAAAGGCCTGCGAGTCCAGGTCGCCCGCGCCCTCATCCAGCAGGGCGGCGAGCATGCGGGCCCGCCCTTCCTTCCCCTGCGGGTCGTGTGATGTGCCCGAGCGCCAGGCGAAGCTGAACGAGATCACCGGGACCGAGCTGTCCTTCACAAGCCAGGCCTCGATCCCGCGCGGGCTGACCACGCGCTCGATGTCCATCGCTTGGACCGTGCCGACGCCGGACAGCACAATGGCAGAAACGACGAGCGCCTTGACGAAAGCAATCGGGCGAAACATGGCTCAGCCCTCCTTCCGCTCGGCGGGAAGCAGGACACTTGTGACGGCCCGGCGCGATCGAAAAACCTTCCGCGCCGCCGCGTCGACTTCCGCCCGGGTTACAGCCTGTATCCGCTCGGGCCATGCCTCCACATCCTCGACCGTTCGTCCGGTCGTCAGCGCGCGACCGAAAATATTGGGCGCAGCCCTGAGCGAATCGCGGGCAAAGATCGCCCGCGCCGCCATAGCCTTCTTTGCGCGCGCCAGTTCGTCTTCGGTGATGCCGTCACGCAACAGCTTCTCGATTTCGCCTTTCAGTGCGGCTTCGGCTTCTTCCAGGGTCTTGCCGGGACGCGGCGAAATCGAGACTCCAAAGCTTCCGAGATCGTAATTTTCGGATGAATACCAGGCGCCGACCGAGGCGGCGACGCCCTGGTTGACGACCAGTTCGCGATAGAGACGCGTCGTGGCCCCACCATCGATGATGCGTTCCAGGACCTGCAGCGCGTAGGCCTCGTTACCTTCCGCGGTGCGATAGCTGGGCGCCAGCCATGTTCTCGACCAGCTGGGCTGGCGCACTCGAGGACTGCGCAGTTCCACCAGCCTGTCTGCGTGGTGCGCAGGTTCCGCCACCCTCTTCCGCACGATCTCCGGCCCGCGTTCGAGAATGCCGTAATATTTCTCGGCCAGCGGCCGCAACTCCTGCGCATCGATATCGCCGGCAACGACCAGAATCGCGTTATTGGGGGCGTAGAACTTTCGGTAGAAAGCCAGCGCGTCTTCAGTCGTCAGCTGCTCGATTTCGTGCTTCCAGCCGATCACCGGCATCCCGTAAGGATGATTCAGATAAAGCGCCGCGCTGGCGGCCTCGTACAGTTGCGAGCCGGGATTGTTGTCGACACGCGATCGCCGCTCTTCCAGCACCACATCGCGCTCCGGCAGGACTTCCCTGTCGGTCAGGACAAGATTGCGCATCCGGTCGGCTTCCATCCGCATGACGAGTTCCAGCCTGTCGCGCGCGACAGTCTGGAAATAGGCGGTATAGTCTTGGCTGGTGAAGGCGTTATCCCGCCCCCCGTTGCGCGCGACGATCTTTGAAAATTCGCCCGGGGGTATCGTCTTCGTGCCCTTGAACATCAGGTGTTCGAGAAAATGCGCGATCCCGGACTTGCCTGCGGGCTCGTCCGCCGCCCCGACCCGGTACCACACCATGTGAGCGACGACCGGCGCGCGCCGGTTGGTCACCACGACAACCTGCATCCCGTTGGACAGCATGAAAGTCTCGGGATTGAATACCGCTGCGCGGACGGGAGCCGATAAAGCGGACGCAATCAATGCGACCGTCAGCGCTGTCAGACATATCGTAAGTTTCGGGATTCGCCTGCGCGTCAGAATCATCGCCGCCTCCTTGCCGGTAATAGCCGATGACATCCACGGCCCGTATTTCAGGGGCCGCAGCACAGGTCGAAATATGGCTCTACGCCAGCGTAATGCAAGAGAATCCGGGCGGTCTCAAGGTAAGTTGTTTTAAGATTTCAGAAGGCTGGTCCCGCAAGGGCTATCAGAAGATGCCTTCCAGCCAGCCCTTTTCCTTGCGCTGGATCACCGGAACGTTCCCCTTGCTAACCGGGTCGCCCATCGCACGGGCGCTGCGGATCCGGCGTGATTCCTTTTCCGCATCGACGATAGTGCCGGGTTGTGGCTTTTCCTGCCAGAAAAGCAGCCTGCGCGTGAAACTCTCCGACTCTTCGGCCAGCGCCGTGCTTTCCTGATTGACTTTCTGCCGGATGGAGGGATCAACGTTTACCGCGCCGGCCTTCGCCAGTATCGCGGCCTCCCCCCTGGTGAAGCGGCCTGAACTGACAGCCTCCTGCATACCCGTCTGTTCGGGACGGCTACTGTTACGCAGCAGAATGGTCTTCGCCTGCTCGCGTGGATTGAGCTCCTGCGGGCGTTCCGCACCCGGCGCCGGCGATCGGAGTCCGAAATCGGGCGGAATGCTCAAAGGCGCGCGCGAAACAACCTCAAACTCGTCAGGGGCCTGTATCTTGAGACCGGCGACGCTTTTCGCGGCTTCGCATCCCGTGAGCGCCGCAAGGGCGACGATCACTGCTGAAATGACTATCGGTTTCGGCATCATCTGCGAAAAATCCTTCAAGTGCCTATTATGGCTTCTTCTCGAGCGATTTCAAGGAATCGAGAATCAGGAGCACGACACCGACAGTAATCGCAGAATCCGCCACGTTGAATGCCGGCCAGTGCCAGTCCCCGATATGGAAATCGAGAAAATCCACAACTGCGCCGTACAGGATACGATCAATAACATTTCCCAGCGCGCCCCCCGCCACCAGTCCCAGCGCGACCGACAGGAGCCGAGTCTCGGCGAAACGCATCCAGATCAGCAAGGCGACTGCAATCAGGACCGCGAATACGATCAGGGCCCACCGGGACCAGTCGGGCGCTTCATTGAAAATGCCGAAACTGACCCCGCGGTTGTAGACCAGCACCAGCGAAAAGAAATCGAACACCGGAATCCGCTGCGGCGGATTCATCACAGCCGTCAGGATCCACCACTTGCTGAGCTGATCGAGAACGATCGTTACAATCGCGGCCAGGCCGCCCATTGCGAAGGGGGAGCGCGTGAGCATGGGCAAGCTAAGCAAGTGCAGCGGTTACTCCGCCGCCATCCCCGTTTCCGACACGGCGTCGGCGCATCGATGGCAAAGCTCGGGATGACCGTCCGCCGCCCCCACTTCGGGGAGAACTTTCCAGCAGCGGGCGCATTTCTCTCCCGCGGCCAGCGCAACCGTTACGGCAACACCCGAAACATCGTTGAGCGTGAAAGCGTCGTCAGGGGCGGATCCGTCGGCGAACGAAGCTGCCGAGGTAATACAAAGATCGGCAAGGTCGATATCCTTCAGCGTGGTACGGTCGGCCGCATCCTCGACGTAAATCGAGACCGTAGCGGCGAGACTCGAACCAATCCTCTTCTCCGCGCGCTCGATCTCCAGCGCACCAGTCACCACGCGACGGAGCGCACGAACGCGCTGCCATCTGGCGCCGAGAGCATCGTCCCGCCAGCCAGCCGGAATTTCCGGGAACAGATTCAGGTGCACGCTTTCGGCGCCGGAATCGTCGGGATAGCGGGTGAGCCAGGCTTCTTCCGCCGTAAAGCAGATGATCGGCGCCAGCCACCTGGCGAGCGTATCGAACAGGATATCCAGTACCGTCCTGGCCGCCCGGCGCTCCGGATCGTCGCCTCTGTTGCAGTAGAGCGTGTCCTTCCGGATATCGAAATAGAACGATGACAGCTCTACCGCGCAGAAATTATGCAGCGCGGTAAACATGGCGTGGAAGTCATAGGCCGCGCAGCTCTTGCGGACCAGCACGTCCAGTTCAGCCAGCCGGTGCAGGATGAACCGTTCAAGTTCCGGCATGGAAGCCGGTTCGACGCGCTCGGACTCGGAAAAATCCGCCAGGTTACCCAGCAGGTAGCGCAGCGTATTGCGCAGCCGGCGATAGGCGTCCGCCTGATGCTTGAGGATCTCCGGCCCGACTTTCAGGTCGTCCGAATAATCCGACGCCACGACCCAGATGCGGAGGATGTCCGCCCCGTACTGTTTCAGCACGTCCTGGGGAGCGACCGTGTTGCCGAGCGATTTCGACATTTTCACGCCCTGCTCCGCCAGCACGAAACCGTGGGTCAGCACGCCCTCATAGGGCGCCCGGCCGCGTGTGCCGCAGGATTCGAGCAGCGACGAATGGAACCAGCCTCGATGCTGGTCCGACCCTTCGAGATACAGGTCGGCAGGCCATTTCAGATCGTCGCGCTTCTCCAGCAAGAAACTGTGGGTCGAGCCGGAATCGAACCAGACATCGAGAATGTCACGAACCTGGTCGTAGTCATCAGCATCGTAATCGTTACCGAGGAAACGCGCCTTCGCGCCATCGGCGAACCAGGCATCCGCGCCTTCCTGCTCGAAGGCGGCGGCGATGCGCTCGTTGACCGCCTCGTCCTTCAGAACTTCGCCGTCGGATTTCCTGACGAAGACTGATATCGGCACGCCCCAGGCGCGCTGGCGCGACACCACCCAGTCGGGCCGGTCGGCGATCATACCGCGCAGCCGCGCCCTGCCCTGCGGCGGGTAGAATGCGGTGTCCTCGATCGCGGCCAGCGCTTTGCTACGCAGACCGCCTTCACCCGCCGCGTCACCCATGGAGATGAACCATTGGGGCGTATTGCGGAAGATCACCGGTGTCTTGGAGCGCCAGCTATGCGGATACTGATGCTTGAGACGGCCACGCGCCGCCAGTGCGCCAGCGTCGCGCAGGGCGGCGATGACGGCCTCATTGGCGTCGCCCTTCTTTCCCTTGTCGTTAATGACGCGCTTGCCGGTGAAACCGGGCGCTTCTTCCGTATAGGAACCGTCCGCGTCGACCGTATAGGGGATGTAGGTATCGATGCCGCGCGCGGTCAGCGCGCCCATGCAGTCCATCCAGATTTCGAAGTCGTCGCGCCCGTGGCTCGGCGCGGTATGAACGAACCCGGTACCCGTATCGTCGGTGACATGATCGCCGTCGAGCAACGGCACGGCGAAATCGTACCCGCCAGCCAGGCCCTTGAGCGGATGGTCGCACAGCAGGTCCGCCAGCATTTCCGCGGAGACATCCGCCAGCCGCGCGCAATTTTCGACGCGCGACTGCTTCATCATGGAGTCGGCGAGGCCGTCAGCGAGGATCAGCTTTTCCCCGGCCTGCACCCAGTTATCCTCCGGCGCGCTCGTTACCTCATAGAGCCCGTACCCGATCCGCGACGAGTACGAAATCGCCCGGTTACCGGGTATGGTCCACGGGGTCGTCGTCCAGATCACGATCTTTGCGCCCGTAAACGCGCCCTCGCCCTCGCGAACCGGAAACTTCACCCAGATCTGGTCCGACTCGTGGTCGTGATATTCGACCTCGGCCTCGGCCAGCGCAGTGCGCTCGACGACGGACCACATGACCGGCTTCGAACCGCGATAGAGCTGGCCCGAGGTCGCGAACTTCATGAGTTCGCGGGCGATCTGCGCCTCCGCGTCGAACGTCATGGTCAGATAGGGCTTCTTCCAGTCGCCGATCACGCCGAGACGCTGGAATTCCTCGCTTTGCACGCCGACCCAGTGATCGGCGAATTCGCGGCATTCCTGGCGGAACTCGTTGATCGGCACCTCGTCCTTGTTCTTCCCCGCCGACCGGTATTTTTCCTCGACCTTCCACTCGATGGGCAGGCCATGGCAGTCCCAGCCGGGCACGTAGTTGGCGTCCCTGCCCAGCATCTGCTGCGAGCGGTTGATCACGTCCTTGAGAATCTTGTTCAGCGCATGGCCGATATGCAAATTGCCGTTGGCGTAGGGCGGCCCGTCATGCAGGACGAATTTCTCCCGCCCGGCGGCGGCCTCGCGCTGCCGGCGATAGAGGTCCATCTTTTCCCACCGTTCCAGAATGCCGGGCTCGCGCTCCGGCAGAGAGCCCCGCATCGGAAACTCCGTCTTCGGCAGGAAAACCGTATTCTTGTAATCGGTAGCCATATCGAGCTCTTTCTATGCCGCATCCACGGCGGCGGCATCGGGCAGCGCGTTGGCCGCCCCTGCTACTATGCCCTCAAGGGCGAAACGCGCGGCGTCGCAATCGGCAGCGATCTGCGCACGTATGGCGTCGATGCCATCGAACTTCATTTCCGGCCGGATGAAATCCGCAAATGCGACACGTAGCGTCCTGCCGTATAAATCTCCCTCGAAATCGAACAGGTTGACCTCTACCGTCACGCTTTCGCCGTCGAATGTCGGCCTGCGACCGACATTGACCACGCCGCGCCGCCAGTCGGTTTTTTCGCCGTCGACGATACCAACCCAGACGGCATAAACACCCAGAAGCGGCATGAGGTAATCGCCCGGATCGACATTCGCGGTCGGAAAGCCGATCTGCCGCCCGCGCTGGTCCCCGGACATCACCACGCCTTCGACTTCCCAGGGACGACCGAGTAATGTCGCCGCTTGGCATACATTGCCGGCACGCAGCCGGTCGCGGATCGCGGTCGACGAAAAGACCGCTCCGTCTCCGCCGCCAACGGCCGATACCACCGACACGCCGAAACCGTTGCGGTCTCCGGCCTCCCAAAGCATCCCGATATCCCCGCCGCGTCCCCGGCCGAACACGAAATTGTACCCGGCGACGACATGCCGTACGCCAAGCGCTTCCGCCATCACATCATCGACAAATTCTTCTGCTGAGATCTCCGCGAAACTGCGGTCGAACGGAATCAGAAACAACACGTCGACGCCCAGTGCGGCGATGTGGCGCGCCTTGGTCTCGCCCGGCGTCAATTCGAACGGATCGGCGTCGGCCTGAAAAAAACGTCTTGGATGCGGGTCGAACGTCATGACAGCCGAGGGCACGTCCAGGTCCCGCGCCTTCTCGACCGCCCCCGCAATCACCGACCGGTGCCCCGGATGCACCCCGTCGAAATTGCCGAGGGCGACCGCCGCACCGCGGGCGGAGGCCGGGACGGCTGTATGGCTGCGAACGATTTCCATGGTGGCGGTTTCCTAAACAGGGCGGCTTCCCAAGTCAAACGGCATATCAGGCTGCATACAGAGCCCGCCGCCCGCACAGCCATTCTACAACATTTTACCGATCGTTAAGGCGCCCCCGATATGTTTTGGGAAACGATTGCAGATACAATTGCATCAATCCGGTGCCATACAGGGTTTTTGTCCTCTATGGCGCCATTTTACGGAGCGCAGGCGGGTATTCGCACCAAAATCCCGTAATCTGGAGGATGAAGGTTGATTTATTCGGAACAAGAGGATGAGGCGAGAAGATTCGCGGAAGACGCCATCGCCGAAATGGATGCCGTCAAGGTCGCCGCAACCCCGCCGAATTTCGCCATCTGGTACGATCACGTATCCGGGCGGAATCCAGCTCTCTCCCGAATCCTTGACCAGGTACGCACCAAGAACATCCCGCTGACAGAAGACCGAAACCGGGAAATTTTCGGACGCTACAGCTCATTTGCCGAGGCTGAAGGCGAAACCGGGTCGACTGACCAGGTGGATGCGATCGCGGCCGAAATCGCGGAAGCCCTGAGCGATGTCGGAAAAAGCACGGAAAAGTATGGGGATGCCCTGGCCAGCGCATCCGGATCGCTCGACAGTGCCCAGAGCAATGACAACAAGGCAGCCATCATCAAATCGATCCTGTCTGAAACCCGCGCGATGGACAATCGCGTCAAGGAGCTCCAGGACAGGATGCAGGAATCCCAGGATGAGATCGCGCAGCTCCGCGAAAACCTGGAACTCAGCAAAAAGGCGGCCCTGACCGACGGGCTGACCGGGCTTGCCAACAGACGCAGTTTCGACGAAACGCTGACGACAATGTCCGAAGCAGCACGCGCCGAAGGGACTTCGCTGGCCCTTGTGATCGCAGACGTCGACCACTTCAAAAATTTCAACGATGTCTACGGGCATCAGATGGGGGATCAGGTTCTCCGGCTGGTCGGTCAGACTCTCAAGAATGGTACGAAGGGCCGAGACGTGGCGGCTCGCTATGGCGGAGAGGAATTCGCGCTGATCCTGCCGGAGACAAACCTGAAGGGCGCCGCCGCGGTCGCGGAAAATCTGCGTCAAACGCTCGCGTCACGCAAAATCGCGAAAAAAGGCGCCGCCGAGACGATAACCTCCGTCACGATGTCGTTCGGCGTTACGGAATATCTGTTCGGCGAGTCGCTCGAACAGTTTATCGCCCGGGCGGACGCGCATCTCTATTTTGCCAAACAGTCCGGTCGGAACCAGGTCAGCGCCGGCATGAACGAGCCGCAGATCAGAAAAGCGAGCTAACGAAAATCCTGTCGCCGCGGGTGGCGGCGTTTCATACTCCGCCCATGTTTGTCCTGTTTACCGATTTCGGCCTCACCGGGCCTTATGTGGGCCAGATGAAAGCCGTTTTGGCGTCTAAGGCACCGGGCGTCCCGGTCATCGATCTGATGCACGATGCGCCGGCCTTCGATGCGAAGGCTTCCGCCTATCTTCTTGCCGCCATAACCGACCGCTTTCCGGAGAGCGCCATATTCGTCTGCGTTGTCGATCCGGGCGTCGGCAGCGACCGCATGCCGCTCGTCGTCGAAGCAGACGGCAAGCGCTTTGTCGGACCCGACAACGGTCTCTTCTCGATTCTCATACGCCGCGCCGCCGCGCCTTCCGCACTGGGTATAGGCTGGCAGCCGAAGGACCTGTCGGCAAGCTTTCACGGGCGCGATCTTTTCTGCCCGGTGGCCGCGATGCTAATGCGCGGCGAAACCGTATCTGGAGAGGCTGTCGATACAGGCGCCGTCGACCGGGCCGACTGGCCCGACGACCTGTCGGAAATCGTCTATATCGATGCCTATGGCAATGCCATGACAGGATTTCGGGCGGAAAAACTTTCGGACGAGGCTGTCCTGGAAGCAGCGAACAGAAAATTTACGCGAGCCCGGACTTTTTCCGATGTAGCGCCAGGAGACGCCTTCTGGTACGAAAATTCCAACGGCCTCGTGGAAATCGCGGTTAATTGCGGCCGCGCCGACAGGCTCGGGCTTGTCATCGGCGCCCCCGTCACTATATCGGATGCCGCGTAGAGGCCCTGTCAGAGGGATGTAACGGAAAAGACTGTGTCTGCTGTCGTAAACGCCATAACGGATTTTCGGCTCCGTCCGGAAGGCCGGATTTTTGTCGCCGCCTTTGCTGCAGCAGCGCTGCTGCTTTTTCTCCTGGCCGATTTTCTGGGATGGATCGGCGTGATCCTGACGGTCTGGTGCGTCTTCTTCTTCCGCGACCCCGACCGCGTGACGCCAGTCGAGGCAGGTCTCGTGATTTCTCCCGCAGACGGCGTGGTGCAGGAAACCGTGCTGGCCATTCCGCCGCCTGAACTGCATATGGGCGAAACGCCCATGAAGCGGGTCGGCATCTTCATGAATGTGTTCGACTGTCATGTGAACCGCAGCCCGGTGGACGGCACGATCGTCGCCTCCGCTTACCGGCCGGGCGCTTTCCTGAACGCGGAACTCGACAAGGCAAGCGAAGACAACGAACGCCGCGCGATCCATATCCGGACCGATGGCGGTACCGATATCGCCGTCGTGCAGATCGCCGGCCTCGTCGCGCGCCGGATTATCTGCTGGACGCCGGACGGCCACGAGCTCAAGGCCGGCGAACGGTACGGCATGATCCGGTTCGGCAGCCGCGTTGACGTCTATCTGCCGCAATCGGCGCGCGTACTCGCGGTCGCCGGCCAGCGCGCCGTATCCGGCGAAACCGTTCTTGCGACCCTTGAAGGCGACAGCGAAACCGACCGCGCAGGAGAAATACGCTAATGTCGCGCCCTCCCCGCAACAGGAGACGTCGCCGACTGCGCCGCGAATCTCTTAACCGGCTCCTGCCCAACGCCCTGACCATGCTTGGGCTGTGCGCCGGCCTGAGCGCGATCCGGTTCGGGTTCGACGACCGCTGGCAGGCCGGCGTTCTGCTGATCGCTGCAGCGGCGCTGCTCGATACGCTAGACGGCCGAATGGCACGCCTGATGGGTGGGCCCACCGAGTTCGGCGGCCAGCTCGACTCGCTGGTAGACGCCATCGCCTTTGGCGTCGCCCCGGTCATGTTGATGTATCTCTGGTCTCTTGACGGCGCCGGCGGGCTGGGATGGGCGGTGACCATGCTGTTCGCCGTCTGCTGCGTCCTGCGGCTCGCCCGGTTCAACGTCGCCTCGGCGGAAAACAAGCTGCCCGCCTGGGCCGGCAGCTATTTCAGCGGCGTTCCTGCGCCCGCCGGAGCGGGGCTCGCCCTTCTGCCACTGATCCTCGGGGTGGAGACGGGCTGGACGTGGCTGCAGTCGCCGTGGCTGACCGTTCCATGGATTTTCGCGGTCGCCATCCTGATGATCAGCTGGATCCCGACCTGGTCGTTCAAGCGTATCCGCGTCCCCAATAACCGTGTCACAATCGCCATGGCGGTTGTCGCCGCGTTCGCTGCCGCAATGTTTGCCGAACCATGGCTAAGCCTGTCGGGACTTATTCTCGCCTACGCGCTGACAATCCCGTTTTCCGTCATTGCCTATCGCAGACGTGAGGCGGAAGAAGCGTCCGCGTCGCCCGCAACGAACGACCCGGATCCCGAATCGGCTGAAAGGCCTTAAGAGCCTTTTCCGGAAAGGTCCTGTCTTAGCTCGGCAATTTCCGCCCTTAGCCGGGCGATTTCCGACGACACCAGGCGCGTGTCCTTGTCGATAATGGTTTCCACCGCCTCCACAGTCTGCCCGGCCTCTTCGGCGTGCAGCGTCTGCATCGAATCGACGATGATGGCGATAAACAGGTTCAGGACGGTGAAGCTGGAAACGATGATAAACGGCACAAAGAAGGCCCAGGCATAGGGGAATTTTTCCATCACCGGACGGACAATCCCCATCGACCAGCTTTCCAGCGTCATGATCTGAAACAGCGAATACATCGATTCCCCGATCGTACCGAACCAGGCAGGGAATTCGCCGCCGAACAGCTTGGTGGCGATCACGGCGAACACATAGAAGATCAGTATCAGCAATGCGCCGATTGCGCCGATCCCCGGCACCGCCGTCAGCAGCGCCGTGACGACCCTCCGAAGGCGCGGCACGCCGGACACAAGCCTGAGCGCCCGCAACACCCTGAGCGCCCGCAATACGCCGAACTGCTCGCTGGCCGGAACCAGCGCGACAGCGACAATGATGAAATCGAAAACGCCCCAGGGGTCGCGAAAAAACGCCAGCCCGTGTGCGTACATACGGAGCGCCAGCTCGGCGACGAAGATCCACAGAATAATGTGATCGATCATCACCAGCGTACCGCCAATCGACTGCATGACGGAGGGCGACGTCTCAAGGCCCAGAATAACGGCATTTATGCCGATCAGCCCGAGAACCGGATAGCGGAAGCGGGTGCTCTCCACCAGATCTCGAAGGCGGGCGCGGTGATCCTGTCGACCGGCGGCCAGGGCGTCTTGAGCCATACGAAAAGAAACCTGCAATACGAACAAATGACGGGAAGGTATTTAGGCGCGGCAAGCGGCGCTGACAACGGGGATCGGAAAATCACAGCTTGTTTAATTGCATTTTCGGTACGACTCACCAGACTCATGAAGTAATTTGCGGTAGCGAATTTCGCCGTTTCCGGAGAATCGGGATGCGCCGTTTCATACTGACCCTGTTAGCGATTTGCGTCTTCACCGGCCCATTGTCCGCCGTCGAATCGCCGCGCTCGATCAATTGGGACGACCTGGTCCCGAAGGACATCGACTATCCACCGGACCCTCTGGCGAATATGTCGGACCGGCAGCAGGACGATATCGGATACCTGTTCCGTCTCCGCGCCATTTTGAAACGGCCCGGATTCGACAAAATCGGCGAGCTCGCCAGCGAAGCTGAAGAAATCGAGCGCGCCCTGCGCGATGCCGGTGTCGATGTCGATGGGCTTATCGTCAAGCTGCGCGCCTGGGAAGCGGAGCGGGACCGCATCGACGGCCTCGTCGTGAAGGACCTCGACGGCAAGATGGTCAGAATTCCGGGCTACGTCCTGCCGCTGGAATATAGCGGCAAGAAGATCAAGCAGTTCATGCTGGTGCCTTTCGTCGGCGCCTGCATCCACGTCCCGCCGCCGCCGCCGAACCAGATCGTGCATGTCGAAGTCCCGGAAGGCTTCGAGGATTCGGGCATGTTCGCACCGGTTTACGTTACCGGACGCATGAAGACCGTCGGCATCGAATCGCGCTCGATGTTTCTGAAGGACGGCAACGTCGATGTGCGCTACGGGTACGTCCTGGACGGGCTGAAGATAGAGAAATACGAAAACCGGCCGCCCGGAAATTAATACCGGTCGTTAATTCCGGTCATTAATTCCGGACCGTCATCCCGTCCGCCAGCGACATGCGATAGGCGCGCCAGCCTGGAAGCACCCCGGCCGCGCATCCCGCGACAACGATCGAGGCCAGCACCGCCAGTTCGCGCAGATCGGGCGCACCGAAATCGAGAAACAGCCCGTAGCGGGCATCCACATAGCCGCGCAGCGCAAACAGCGCCGCATGCGCCAGCGCATATCCAGCGACAACGCCGCAAGCGGTCAGCGCACCCGCCTCTGCCACCAGCAGCCCAAGGATCGTCGACGGTCGCGCACCGACGGAGCGCAAGATCGCCATCTCGCGCCTTCGCTCTCCCAGCGCCGTCAGAATTACCGTCATCATGCCAAGAAGCGCCGTCGCTACCACCATCAGCGAAACCGCGCCGAGAGCAGTCTCCGCCGTTCCCACGAGCTGCCAGAGCTGCTGCAGGGCAACCCCGGGCAACACGGCGGATAGCGGTTCCGCACGATATTCGTTGATAAAGCGCTGCAGGCGGAATACCGAAAGCCGTGACTTCAGCCCGACGAGTGCAGCCGTCACCGATTTCGGCGTCAACGACATCTGTCGCACGTCCTCTGCAGATACATTTCGCTCCCGTTGCCGCGTGCCCGACTTCCAGTCGACATGGATCGCCTCGATGGCCTCGAGACTGACATGAACGGTCCGGTCGACCGGCGTACCGGTCCTTGCGAGTACGCCGGATATCCTGAACGGCTTGTCGTCGTGCCTGGCGAAGGAGAAGGCGCCGACGCCATGCGCGACCACCAGCGGGTCGCCGACCCTGTAACCCAGCGCCTCGGCAACGTCGGTGCCGATCACCGCATCGAACAGATCGTCGAAACGTTTGCCAGCTTCGAAAGACAGGCGCTGTCCGCCGCGAAAACGGTAATGATCGAAATAGGCCGCGTTCGTTCCCATGACCCGGAAACCGCGATGACTGTCGCCAAGCGAGATGGGGATGACCCAGTCGACTTCCGGGTGCGCCGAAATTTCGCGATAGCTGCGCCACGTGATGTTTGCTGTCGCATTGCCGATGCGGAATACGGAATAAAGCAGGAGCTGCACATCGCCCGCCCGTGCGCCGACAATCAGGTCAGTGCCGGATATCGTATCCGCGAAGCTGGCCTTCGCGGCGACACGGATTTTCTCGACGCCGATAAAAAGCGTCACGCTGAGCGCGATCGCCAGCATCGTCAGCAGCGCTGTGGGCCATCGGCTTAGCGCCGAACGGCAGGCAAGGCGGAACATGAGGCTCATGCCGCTCCGCCTCCGACTCTGGCGATGTCGGAAAGATTTTCCACCCTGTCGAAATAAGTGGCGAGCCTTTCGTCGTGGCTGACCATGACAAGGGTCGCGTCTACCGACGATAGCTGTTCGAACAGGAGCTCGATAAAAGCGGTCTGGCTTGCGGGGTCCAGCGCAGAAGTGGGCTCATCTGCCAGGATAATATCCGGCGCGCCGATCAGCGCCCGCGCGGCAGCGACGCGTTGCTGCTGTCCAACGCTCAGCATCGCTGTGGCGCCGTTATGCAGATCGTCGGCCAGCCCCAGCGCCCGCAACAGCCTGCGCGCATTCTCACGCTCGTCCCCGTCACGGCGCGCCTTCGCCCGGCGTTCGGGGGCGAAGCCGAGCGGCAGCAGAACATTGTCCAATACGCTGCCGTAAGGCAGCAGGTTGAACATCTGGAAGACGATACCGACATGCTCTGCCCGAAAGCGATCGCACGCCCGACCGGACAGGCGTGCAATATCAGTTCCGATCAGCTCGATCGTGCCTGCGTCGGGCGTCACGACGCCGGCGAGCAGGCTGAGCAGCGTGGACTTGCCACCGCCTGACGGGCCAGTCAGCAGCAGCCGTTCGCCACGCGCCACTCGTAACCGATCGACACTGAGCGTAAAGCGGCGCTGCCCGGGCCAGGTAAAGCGGACCCCGGACAGGGCAACAATATCTTCACTTGTGACACACGCTTCTGTCAGCGGGTCCTCTCCAGGCTGATTTCCGGTTTCGCCGGCGTCACTTCGTAGGCTTTCTGTCCGTGCGCGCTCAGGACCGTCACGTCGAGTTCCTCCGTGCGTGGAAAGCGCTTCAGATACGGGAAGCCGATACGCCGAATCGCACTGGTATTCTTGCAGGCGAACATGTATTCGGCATGGAATTCATTGTGGTTCCCGTCATGTTTCTCCGCATGGCCATGATGGTGTTTCTCTTTGGCCTCATGGGCATGGTCGTGATGCCTGTTTGCGCCATGACCGTGCTCTTCTTCCCCGGTCACCGCGACCTTCGTCGTCGTCACGCGACATCCGGCCTCTGCGGCAAAGGAGATTATACCGGAAACATCCTTCAATGCTTTCCTGGCTTTCTCCACTGCGGATTTCTGTTCCGCGGTTTTCGGCGCATGCTCGAAACCGACGACATCGGCGCCGGGCGCGATCAATTCCACCGCGACACGTCCGCTCTCGATGGCAATATCGGCTTTTGCATGCCCGTGAACATGGGGAGCCATTTCCCGTTTCGTCTCCTGCGCGAAGGATGGCTGCGGCATTAGAACCAGGCCTGCCAGCGCCAGAACACCTGCCCACCAATCGGATATTACCATCTGTCTGCTCCTCGTATCGCCCGCTGTTATAGATACGTTATGTTATAACATTTCGGAAAAATAGACAGTCAAAACAGCAAAACATGCAAACGGGCATCGCCGTTGACTCTCCGCCCCGTTCCGGATAAGAACAAAACAGGAACATTTTAAAAAACGAGCCTGTCATGACCCGGGATATCCCATCACCGGAACGCCTTCCCTCCCCCTCCTTTCAAGGGCCCAAAAACACGCCTGGCGGAAAAGACCGGCTCGCCGCGCTGCGTCGACGGGTCGGGCGGATCGAACAGGGTTTTCGGCCACAGGGTACCCGTGCCGTTCCGCTCGGCGTGCAGGAGATCGACGCGCGTTTGCCGGCAGGCGGGCTGCTCCCCGGCGCGTTGTACGAAATCGCCCCCGCCGCGCCGCGCGATGCGGGGGCCGCCACCGCCTTCTGCGCGACGCTCGCCGCCCGCTTTCTGAAAGAATCCGACGGCGCGCTACTGTGGTGCCTCAACCCCGCCGTCGCCGATGCGGGCGAGATCTACCCGCCCGCGCTGGCCCGGTTCGGCATCGCGCCCGACCGGCTGGTCGCATTGTGCGCAAGGGACGATGCGACCGTACTGCAGGCGATCGAAGATGCGCTGGCCAGCGGCGCGCCCGCCGCCATCGTCGGCGAGGCCCGCGACGTATCATTAACCGCGAGTCGGCGGCTACAGCTCGCCGCCGGCAAAAGCGGAGTAACACCGATCCTGCTGCGCCCATATGGAGCCGAGCAAACATCCTCAGCGGCTCTGATGCGCTGGCGCGTCGAATCCGCTCCCAGCCGGCCACGAGGCTGGGCAGCGATGCTGGATGAGCCGGGCTTCCCCTGCTGGCAGGCGAACCTGTTCCGCAGCCGGGGCGGCGCGCCCGGCAACTGGACGATGGAGTGGCGCGATGAGACGGGTGATCTCGCTCTGGCTGCCCCGCTTCGCGACCGACAGGCTGAGACCGCCGCCTCTACGGCATGAGGGCGCCTCCCGGCGGGAGGACGGCGCGCTCGTGCTGGCGGCGGAGCAGCGCGCGCGGTTGCAGATTACCGCCGTCAACCGGGCTGCCGAACGCGCCGGCTTCCGGCCCGGCATGACGCTGGCCGATGCACGCGCGATCCTGCCCGGGCTTGCCGTGCGTCCCGCCGATCCAGCCGGCGATGCGAAGGCGCTGGCCCGGCTCGCCCGGTGGTGCGGTCGTTACAGCCCGCTCACTTCTGCCGAAGAAACTTCCGATTCGTATCCCGGCGAGGCACTCGACGCCCCCCGTATCGAAGCAGGCGGCGGAGCCGGCATCTGGCTGGACTCGACCGGTTGCGACCATCTGTTCGGCGGCGAGGAAGCGATGCTGACGGACATGACGGAACGTCTCGGCGAACTCGGCTTCTCCGCGCGAGCGGCCCTGGCCGGCACGCCGGGATGCGCCTGGGCGGTGGCGCGCTATACACCGGACAGGGTCTCGTGGGTCGTCGTGCCGCCAGCTGGGGAGCGCGACGCGCTGTCTCCCCTGCCGGTTACCGCGCTCGGCATCGGCCCGGCGATGGCGGCAGAGTTGCACGGGCTTGGCCTCAAGCGGATCGGCGACGTGTTGGCCCTGCCCCGCGCCTCGCTCGCCGCCCGGTTCGGGGAGACACTACGGGCCAGACTCGATGCCGCGCTGGGCAAAAACGCTGCTGCTGAGCCGGTCTCTCCCTTCCTGCCCGAAGCACCGCTCGCCGCGCGGCTCGCCTTCGCCGAACCGATCGGTACGGTGGACGATATTGCAGCCGCCACGCAACATCTGCTGAAGACGCTGTGCCAGCGACTGGAACGGGCGGGTCAGGGCGCGCGACAGCTCGCGCTGACCGCCTTCCGGCCGGACGGGTCCACGGCACGCCTCGTCATCGGCACGGGACGGGCGAACCGCGATCCTGACCGGCTGTTCCTCCTGTTCGCCGAACGGCTGGCGGAAATCGACACAGGCTTCGGAATCGACGAGATAACTCTCGCCGCCATCCACCACGAATCCACAAGCCCTGCCCAGACCGGTCTCGGCAGCGAGCGAGCCCGGGCGGAGTCGCTTGATGCGCTGATCGACCTGCTGGCCAACCGGCTGGGGCCACAGACGGTACGGCGGCCTGCCCTGCGCGAAAGCCACCTGCCGGAACGCGCGGCGGGTCTTGTCCCTTCGTCCGAAGCCTCCCTGTCATCCGCAGATGCGCGCTCTCCCAATCCACGACCGGTCCGCCTGCTGCGCCCGCCGGAGCCGGTCGAGACCGTTTCGGAGGAACCCGACGGTCCGCCGCATCTGTTCCGCTGGCGCCGCGTGCTGCACCGCGTGATCCTGTGCGAGGGCCCGGAACGCATCGCCCCCGAATGGTGGCGGGAGGAAAAAACGGAGGCCGGCATCCGCGACTATTTCCGGGTCGAAGACGATGGCGGCGGCCGTTTCTGGCTCTACCGCGAGGATTGCGGCGAGGTTCCTCGACCCTGGTTCCTGCACGGGCTGTTTGGATGATAGCAAATTGCTAGCAATATATGATAGCATAATGCATGCAATTTGCCTGCAAAGGAGAATTCCATGGCCAACCTGACGATCCGCAATCTCGACGACGATGTGGTGGAACGCCTCAAGCAACGGGCGAAGGACAACGAGCGCTCGCTTGAAGCGGAGGTTCGCGTCCTGCTCGCCGAGGCCTCGCAACGCCCCTCACGCAAGGCCTTCATCGCGATGGCTAAACGTATCGCCGCCATGACGCCCGAAGGCGTCAAACAGACCGACAGCACGGAACTGTTACGCGAGGATCGCGACAGATGACCCTCGTCGTCGATGCGAGCGTGGCATTGAAATGGCTCTTTCCGGAAGAGCTCAGCGATGAAGCGTATCGGCTGCTCCAGTCGGAAGAACCGCTGGTCGCACCGGACCTTATCATTGCGGAGGTAACGAATATCGCCTGGAAGAAACTGACCAGAAACGAAATTACGTATCAGCAGGCTCATACCATTGCCTCCGGAATTCGTCACAATGATATAGCCCTTGTTTCTACGACGACGCTAAACGAACGCGCGCTTGAAATTGCCTCAACCCTGAATCATCCGGTTTACGACTGCCTCTATATTGCATGCGCGGAAGAGACAAAGACGGCTGTCGTTACCGCCGACCGCCGTCTCTACCGAACCGCCACTGAAGGCGGCTTCGCCCGGCAGGTCGTTTTGCTGAGCCCCCGTCGATAAGGCGGATGCCACCTCCCCCTCTCCCCATGACTTCCTACGCCGAGCTGCAGGTCACCAGCAATTTCAGCTTCCTTCACGGGGCATCCCACCCGGAAGAGCTGGTGGCGCGCGCCGCAGCGCTGGGGCACGAGGCGATCGCGATTACCGACCGCAACACGCTGGCCGGCGTGGTGCGCGCGCATCTGGCGGCGCGCGAAACCGGGATCAGGCTGGTGGTCGGCACACGGCTGGATTTCACCGATGCGCCCTCTCTGCTCTGCCTGCCGATGCAGCGGGACGCATACGGTCGCCTGTCGCAGCTCATCACGACCGGTCGGCGGCGGGCGCCCAAGGGCGAATGCCATCTCGGCATCGGCGATTTTCTGACCCATGCCGACGGGCAGATCGCCATCGTACTGCCGCCCCCTAAAGCCCATCCGGCGAAAGACTTTCCCGAGCATCTGCGGCGTATCGCCGCAGCCATGCCGGGCCGATGCTATCTCGCCGGGCAGAACCTGCTGGAAGGAGGAGACCAGCGCAAACTCGCCGCGCTCAATGCGCTCGGCCATAACGTTGGCGCGCCGCTGGTTGCCGCCAACGACGTGCATTACCACGAACCGGATCGCCGCGATGCGCAGGACGCGTTCGCCGCCATCCGCCATCACTGCACGGTGGCGAAGGCAGGGTACCGTCTGTTCGCCAATGCCGAACGCCATTTGAAACCGGCAGACGAGATGGCGCGGCTGTTCGATCGCTGGCCCGAAGCGGTTGCGCGCACGGCGGAAATCGCCCGGCGCTGCCGGTTCTCGCTCGACGAGCTGAAATACGAATACCCCGACGACGAAGCGCCCGAAGGCGTCGCGCCGCAGGAGCATCTCGAGAAACTGACCCGGGAAGGAGCGTTAGAACACTATCCGGATGGCGTCCCCGAAGCGGTCCGCGACCAGCTCTCCCACGAGCTTGCGCTGATCGATGAGCTCGGCTTCGCCAACTATTTCCTGACCGTCCACGACATTGTCCGCTTCGCCCGCTCGCGCGGCATCCTGTGCCAGGGGCGCGGCTCGGCCGCCAACTCGGCGGTGTGCTACTGCCTCGGCATCACCGCGGTCGACCCGGCCCGGATGGACCTACTGTTCGAACGCTTTATCTCCGCCGAGCGTGGCGAGCCGCCCGATATCGACGTCGATTTCGAACATGAGCGTCGTGAAGAAGTCATCCAGTACATCTACGCGAAATACGGGCGCGAACGGGCAGGCCTCGCCGCCACCGTGATCCATTACCGCGCCCGCAGCGCGCTGCGGGAAACCGCGAAGGCGATGGGGCTGTCGCGCGATGTCGAGGATGCGCTGGCCGCCACCGTCAGCGGGAGGCGCAAGGGCGCGGTCGATGACGACCATATCCGCGCCGAAGGACTCAACCCGGCGGAACCGACCATGGCGCATGCGCTCCGGCTGGCGCGCACCATCACCGGCTTCCCTCGGCACCTGTCGCAGCATGTCGGCGGGTTCGTCATCACCCGCGACCGGCTGGATACGCTGGTGCCCGTCGCCAACGCGGCGATGGAGGACCGCACCACCATCGAATGGGACAAGGACGATCTCAACGCGCTCGGCATCCTCAAGGTCGACATCCTTGCGCTCGGCATGCTGAGCTGCATCCGCAAGGCGTTAGCCCTGCTGGAGGATCATCACGGCAGGAAAGTCGATCTCGCCACCGTGCCGGTCGAGGATCCGGCGGTCTACGACATGCTGTGCCGGGCGGACTCGATCGGCGTGTTCCAGGTCGAGAGCCGGGCGCAGATGTCAATGCTGCCGCGCCTCAAACCGCGCACCTTCTACGATCTGGTGATCGAGGTCGCCATCGTGCGCCCGGGCCCGATCCAGGGAGACATGGTGCATCCCTATCTGCGCCGCCGGAACGGCGAGGAGACGATCGACTACCCGTCGGAGGCGCTGCGCGAGGTGCTGGGCAAGACCTACGGCGTCCCCCTGTTTCAGGAACAGGCGATGAAAATCGCTATCGTCGCCGCCGGCTTCACCCCGTCCGAGGCCGACGGGCTGCGTCGCGCCATGGCGACCTTCCGCCGGCTCGGCACCATCCATACGTTCCACGACAAGATGATCGGCGGCATGACCGAGCGCGGCTACGAGCGCGATTTCGCCGAACGCTGCTTCAAGCAGATCGAGGGGTTCGGGGATTACGGCTTCCCGGAAAGCCACGCGGCAAGCTTCGCCCTGCTGGTCTATGTGTCATCCTGGCTGAAATGCCACTACCCGGCGGCGTTCGCCTGCGCGCTGCTCAACAGCCAGCCGATGGGATTCTACGCCCCGGCCCAGATCGTCCGCGACGCGCGCGATCACGGCATCTGCGTTCGTCCGGTCGATGTCAATCACAGCTTCTGGGACTGCACGCTAGAGGATGTAGAAGGCAACGGCCCGGCCTTGCGTCTCGGTCTGCGCCAGATCAAGGGTTTTCGCGAGGACGATGCCGAAAGGCTGGTTTCAGTGCGAGAGACCGGCAATGCAAGACTGTTTTCCGACGCCGAAGATATGTGGCGGCGCTGCGGGCTCGCCCCCGCCGTGCTCAACCGCCTCGCCCAGGCCGACGCGTTCGGCTCGATGAACCTGTCCCGACGACAGGCGCAGTGGGACGTACGCCGTCTGCCCGCGTCGCCCCTGCCGCTGTTTGCAGAGACCGGCGAAGGCATTCACGAGCCCGACGCCAATCTGCCAGAGATGGCGCCGGGCGAGGAGGTCAGCCACGACTACGCCTCAATCCGCCTGTCGCTCAAGGCGCACCCGTTGGCGCTGCTGCGCGACGGTCTGACCGCTGACGGGATCATTCCCGCCTCCCATCTCGCCAAAACTGAAAACGGCAAGCGCATCGCCGTCGCCGGGCTGGTCATCACCCGGCAGCGGCCCGGCACCGCAAGCGGCGTCATCTTCGCCACGCTGGAAGACGAGACCGGCATCGCCAATATCATCGTCTGGCCCAAGATGTTCGAGCGCTACCGCAAGGAAACGCTGGCGTCCAAGCTGCTGGTGGTCGAAGGAGAGCTGCAGCGCGAGGGCATCGTCATCCACGTCATCGCGCACCGGCTGATCGATCGGACGGCGGATCTCTACGCCCTCGCCGACGGTATCGCGCCGTCTACTTCCTACAGGTCGCGCGATTTTCAGTAGAAAACCCCCGCATCTGGCGTGAATCCCCGTGAGTCTGTAAATTCCGGTGACATCGCCCCTTCTCCGGTCCAAAACATCGTGCTCTCCGACAAAACCCTTGCCCCCGGCTATACCAGCGCCCAGACGGTTTCCGTCCTGACGGGCGCCAGCATCATGCTGACCATGAGCATGGGGATGCGACAGAGCTTCGGGCTGTTCGTCGCGCCGGTGACGCAGGATCTCGGCATCACGGTCGCCGACTTCACGCTCGCCATCGCGCTGCAGAACCTTACCTGGGGACTGAGCCAGCCTTTGATCGGCGCGTTCGCCGACCGGCTCGGATGCCGGCTGATGTGCATCCTGGGATCGCTGCTCTACGCGGCCGGACTCGGACTCACCATGATGGCGGAGAGCGCTCTCGCGCTCTGGATCGGGCTGGGCGTCATGGTCGGGCTGGCGCTCGCCTGCACCGGGCTGAGCCTCGCGCTTGCGGCCTCCGCCCGCTCGGTATCGCCGGCGAGGCGCAGCGTGACGCTCGGGACAATATCCGCGTTCGGTTCGATCGGGACCTTCATCGCTGCGCCGCTGGCGCAGGGGCTGATCGACAGCAGCGGCTGGATCATGGCGATGGTCGGGTTTCTCGCCATGTGCGCGGTGATGATCCCGGCGGCATTCCTGACCGGCGCAGGCGATAAAACCGAGATGCGGAACGCGAAAGCCGCCGGCGCCAGCGCCAACATGCCGCTCAGGGATGTGCTGATCGAGGCGTGGAACCACAAGGGCTATGTCACGATGGCGGTCGCCTATTTCGTCTGCGGGCTGCAGCTGATCTTTATCGCAGCCCACCTGCCGGCCTATCTCGAAATCTGCGGCCAGTCGCCCACGCTCGGCGCGATGGCGCTCGGCGTGATCGGCGGGTTCAACGCCATCGGCTGCTACATCATCGGCTGGCTGGGCGGCAAATTTCCGAAACACATATTGCTGGGTACGGTCTATCTGCTGCGCTCGGCCTTCATCGTGATCTATTTCCTGCTCCCCGCGACGCCGACAACAACCCTGATCTTCGCAGCCGTCATGGGGCTTCTGTGGCTCGGCGTCGCGCCGCTGGTCACCGGGCTGGTCGGGCAGATCTTCGGACTTCGCAACGTGGCGACCCTGACGGGTGTCGCCTTCTTTTGCCACCAGACGGGATCGTTCGTGGGAGCCTGGGGCGCCGGGCTCCTGTTCGTCGCATTCGGCAATTACGATCTCGCCTGGCAGATCGGCGTGCTGATCGGCATCATCGCGGGCACCGCGCAGCTCTTCATGGACGACAGACCGACCCCGCGCATGTCAGGGGCCGTTCCAGCATAGAACCTGCCGGGGTACCCCCTTTCCCGGCGCCGTGGTTCAATTCCGCCAGAATTATCAAACTGCGGAGAACACATGGCCACCAGCACCGACGACAGGAAGGAATATGCCTGGCAGGGACGGCAGTTCAGCCAGGAAATCGTCACGGTCAACGACCGGGGCCTGCGCAAGCACGGCATCATTATTGAGCCGGAAGAATGCGCCGAGTACGAGGTCTATGCCGACGAAGGCCCACGCATGGGCGGAGAAAATTCCGCGCCGCGACCGCTGACCTATTTCCTGATGTCGGTCGGGTTCTGCGCGCTGACCCAGCTACACCGCTACAGCGACATGATGAAACTGACACTCAAAGACCCCAAGGTCACGGTGCGGTCGGGCTTTCGTACCGACGGCTCGGTTCTGCGCGGCACGGTCCAGGCCTCGACTGTCGATTTCGAGGTCGAGTTCGATGTGGAGTCGGACGACCCGCCGGAAAAGATCGCGGCCTGCATCCGCGCCGCCGAGCGCGGCTGCTTCGTCATGCAGGCGGTGAAAAACCCGACCGCGGTGAAACGAACCGTGCGGCTGAACGGGTCCGACCTTGAAGTGGACGATTAATCGAAGAAAGCCGGGATCGCGACATCGCACCGGGATTAAAGGAAAACAAAATCATGAACGAAACAAACAATGACGTCTTTCACATCATGCATCACATGCGCGCGATGCGGCGTCTCAAGACCGACCCTGTGCCGGACGATCTGATCCGTAAAATTCTCGCCGCCGGGCTGCATGCGCCGAATTCGGGCAACACGCAGAAATACAGGTTCCTCGTCGTGAAGGACCCGGAGATCAAAAAACAGGTTCAGGTCTATTACAAAAAAGCATTCGACGATCACATTTCGCAGGCCTACCAGACCCGCGCCATCCCGCCCGGATCGGACGAGGCGCGATACAAGCGCCAGCACGCGGCGGTCGAGTATCTGACCGATCATTATCACGAGGCGCCCGTCTGGATTTGCGCCTGTCTGGAAACCGGCGACCGCACGCCCGATTATCGCTCCGGCGCTTCGGTTTATCCTGCGGTGCAGAACATGCTGCTGGCAGCCCGTGCGCTTGGGCTGGGCGCCAATCTGACGACCCGCGCCATGCATTACGAAAAGGAAAGCGAAGCGGCGCTCGGCCTGCCTGACGGCGTTCATTGCTACGCCATCCTGCCGATTGGCTGGCCGATGGGAAAATTCGGCCCGACGCGACGCGGCGACATGAGCGAGTTTGTCTATCTGGACAAATGGGGAGAACCGTTCGGAGAAGGATGAGCCGCCATGTTCCGCGCGCTTGACCGGCCGGGGCGGTCAACCGTCCATGCGCCTAACGGCATGGCGGCGACCTCCCACCCGCTGGCCACTTCAACAGCCATCCGCATTTTGCAACAGGGCGGCAATGCGATGGATGCCGCCATCGCGGCCTGCGCCGTGCAGTGCGTCGTAGAGCCGGAATCGACCGGCATCGGGGGCGACTGTTTCTGCCTATATTCGCCACGTGGCGGATCGGGAGGCGAAGGCCTGATCGCCTTTAACGGCGCGGGCCGGGCGCCGATGGCGGCAACCGCCGACTGGTATCGGGAGCGCGGCATCCGCGCCATCGAGCGTCATACGCCGCACGCCGTGACGGTACCGGGCGCGGTCGATGCCTGGTCGCAGCTGATCGCCGATCACGGCACGCTGACACTTGGCGATGTTCTTCAGCCCGCCATCGAGTACGCGGAGAACGGGTTCCCCGTCTCGCAGCGCGTCCACACCGACTGGGTCAGGACCGAGCGGCTGCTGGCGCGCGACCCGGCGGCAGCCAGATACTACCTGAAGGATGGCAAGGCGCCTGGGTATGGCAGCGTGGTCAAGCTGCCGGCCCTCGCACGAACCCTGCGCATCGTCGCCGAACAGGGTCGCGAAGGATTTTACGAAGGCGCGGTCGCAGACGACATCGTGTCATACCTGCAAGGCCTCGGCGGGCTGCACACGCTGGCAGATTTCGCGTCGGCGAGCGGCGAATATGTAGAGCCGATCAGAACGAGTTACCGCGACTTCGACATCTTCGAATGCCCGCCGCCCGGCCAGGGCATCGTGGCGCTCGCCATGCTCAACATCCTGTCGGGTTTCGATCTCGGCGCGCTCGATCCGTTCTCCGCAGAACGGCTTCATCTCGAGATCGAAGCTGCACGCCTCGCCTATCGCGACCGCAACGCGGCGCTGGGAGACCCGGCCTTCGCCGAAATTCCGGTCGATGACTGGCTGTCCGCCGCCCATACGGACCGGCTCCGCACCCTGATCGATCCGGACAAGAGGATTGCGGAGGTGCCGCCGTCTCCCCTGCCGCGCCACGAAGACACTGTTTACCTGACCGTGGTGGACCGGGACCGCAACGCGGCGAGCTTTATCAACTCGATTTTCTCTGGCTTCGGCTCATGCCTGGTTTCGCCTGAAAGCGGCGTGGTCCTGCATAATCGCGGACAGGGCTTCGTCACAGACCCGGACCATCCGAGCTGTATCGCACCAGGCAAGCGTCCGCTGCACACGATCATTCCCGGCATGCTGGCGAAGGATGGACGCATTCAAATGCCATTCGGCGTAATGGGCGGACATTACCAGGCCATCGGGCACGCGCATCTGATCAGCAACCTGCTCGACTGGGGCATGGACCTCCAGTACGCGCTCGATTTCCCCCGCGTCTTTCCGGACGTTTTCGAGGACAGCCCGACCGTCGGCGCGGAAAGCGCCCTTCCGACCGGCGCCATCGAAGGGCTGGAATCGCGAGGACACCGTATCAGTCCGGCACGAAGTCCGATCGGCGGCGGACAGGCGATCTGGATCGACTGGGAAAACGGAACGCTGCGCGGCGCCTCGGACCCGCGCAAGGATGGCCAGGCGATGGGGTATTGAGGCGCTGTCCGCCCCCCCAACCTCCCCCGCAAGCGGCGGGAGGGGGCGCTGAAAGAGTGCCCTCCTCCACAGGTCAGGGAGGGGGCTCCTCGCCACCTTGCCCCCGATTGCCGACAGCCATAAGCTTTCGGCAACCCAAAATAACCAAGGGAGGAATTTGCCATGAGCGACAGACGGCAAATGAAACTTGGCATGTTCATGCGGGAAGCTGGCCACCATATCGCGGCATGGCGTGCGCCCGAGGCGCCGGAGAATCCCGGCAACAGCATGGCCCACAATATCGAGGTAGCCCAGCTCGCCGAAAAAGGCCTGTTCGACATGCTATTCTGGGCGGATTCCGCTGGAATCTGGGGTGGCGACAAGGAAGAGCTCAGCCGCATGAGTCGCGTCGCCTGGATCGAGCCGCTGATCATGCTGTCCGGCATCGCTGCGGCGACGAAAAATATCGGCCTCGTCTGCACCTCGACGACGACCTATAACCAGCCGTTTTCTCTCGCCCGTCAGTTCCAGTCACTCGACGTGATGAGCGGCGGACGCGCGGGGTGGAATCTCGTGACCTCCGCCAACCGGTCGGAAGCCGCCAATTTCGGCGCTGACCAGCATATGGCCAAGGGCGACCGCTATCGCAAGGCGCGCGAATTCGCCGATGTCGTCCGCGGATTGTGGAACTCCTGGGATGACGGCGCCATCGTCCAGGACAAGGAAACCGGCCTGTTCTTCGAACCGGACAAGCTGCATCTGCTCGACCACGAAGGGGAGTTCTTCAAGGTCAAGGGCCCGCTCAACGTCCCGCGCTCGCCGCAGGGACATCCCGTCATGGTGCAGGCCGGCGCATCCGAAGACGGGCGCGAACTTGCCGCCGCGACCGCCGACGTCATCTTCGTCGCCACCCCGACGGTGGAGCTGGCGCGCGAATTTTACGCCGATATCAAACGCCGCATGGTCAATCACGGGCGCGAGCCGGATCACATCAAGGTCATGCCGGGCGCCGCGATCACCGTGGGCCGAACGGACGATGAGGCAGTGGAAAAATACGACCGGCTGCAAAAGCTGATCCACCCGCAGCTGGGCGTACGCCAGCTCTCGAACTACATCGGCTTCGATCTGTCTGGATACGACGTCGAGGGCCCGTTGCCCGAAATCCCGCAGGACGAGATCTCGAACAGCCGCGTCGATCTGCTGGTGGACTGGGCCAAGCGCGACAATCTCAATATCCGCCAGCTTTACGAAGCGATTTCGGGCGGGCGCGGCCACTTCACCGTCCAGGGCTCGCCGACGACCGTCGCCGACACGCTGGAGGAATGGTTCACCACCGGCGCCGCCGACGGGTTCAACTTCCTGTCACCGACCATCCCCGGCGGGGTGAAGGATTTCATCGAGCTGGTGATCCCCGAGTTGCAGCGCCGCGGCCTGTTCCGCACGGCATATGAAGGAACCACCTTGCGCGAAAATCTCGGCCTGCCGGTCCCGCCGGACAGATCGCACCAGACGGCGGCGCAAAAGAAACCCAAAGAAGAGCTCGTCGCAGCGAAGTAGGCAGTTAGCCGTCTACCGCCACTTGTCGATCGAGATCGTGCAGTCCTTTGCGCGGCGGCCTTCGATGATGCGGAAGGCGCCCTGGGTTTCGCCGCCGGTCACCACGATGTTGATTTCGTCCTCGCGATAGACCGGCACCGGATCGTCCGGCCCGGCCTTGAGATTAGCGGCAAACGGCTCCACACCGGCATGAGCCAGCGGTTTCACCAGTGTCTGGACCCACTGGTCGTTCCAGTACTCCTTCGCCGGCAGAGTCGCGTTCTTCGCGCACCATTCGATCAGCTTTTCCTTGGTGGCGAAGCCCTTTTCAACGAAGCCTCGAGCGACGATCGGGTCCATCACGATCAGCGGGCTTTCGCGCGCTTCGCCCGCCGTCAGGCAGCGGATCATCTTGCTTTCCCAGTGCTCGCGCGGGCCGAAACCGGCATGGGTGTAGCGCCCGCCGCGGAACACGGTAACGGCGCTGTCATCCTTGCCGAAGCCGTACTGTGTATGGAGCGGCGCCCACGGGCTGCGTTCTTCCGCCTCCGGGAAGGCGGCGCTAAACGAGTTCAGATTGCCCAGCGTGCCCATATAGGTATCGCCCGGCACTGAACCGCCCTGCAGATTCTGGCACAGAAGGTTCCAGGCGCGCCCTATGGTGACGTTGGCATGGTGCCACGGCCCCATGACGCCGATCCCGTCATCAAGGCCGATCTCTTTCCGGACAGGTCCGTTGATCACGGCCAGCCCGGCAAACGAGGTGGTGCTGGAGGAGCGAGCCGTGGTGCCGGATGAGGCCATCGCCAGCAGAACCGGCAGATATTCCGGCTTGCAGCCCGCCATCACCGCGTTAACCGCGACCTTCTCTACATCGAACGCCCAGACTTCTCGAAACGCTGTGGGCGCAAGGCGGCCGACGATTTCGTCCGGCGCGTGGCTGGTGCCCTTCAGCATCGCCTCGACGCGTTCCTCGGTCGGCAGCACGATGCCCATGAAATCGGTCCAGCGCTCGTCCTCGAAGCGCTGGCGCAGGTTGTCTTCCGTATCCGGCTCCAGCAGGCGCGGCAAATCGCGCTCGAAGGTCGCGCCCTTTTCGTCGTCGGCGGTCAGCGGCGCGGACAGGCCTTCAATGATTTCCTGCATGAAGGGCCGGCTGCTCACCGGATCGGTGCCTTCGATATAGCCGCGCAGATCGGCGGCGGTACGGTCGACCACCGGCTGCGGCACATAGGCCTGCCGCGTCGTCGGCATGCCGTAGGACAGGGCCGTCGCCTCCGCGAGGCGGGCGAACGGGTGTGTGTGAATGGCGACCGACGGGATACCGGCCTCCTCCAGCCTCATCGCGAGCCCGACGACCGTCGGGCTACAGGTGCTTCATAATCCCACCCCGAGGATGGCGGCATCGCCCTTCTCCGCCACCACGGCGCGCATGTCCGGATCGTCGACCCAGCTTTCGCGCGGCTTGATGACCGGTGTCTCGACGCCCGGCATGTGCTCGGCGAACCAGTCGCGCATCTCGTCCATGAACAGGTCGGAATTGTCGAACAGGCAATCGACCAGATAGACGACCTTGCCGTCGAGGCTTTGCGCACGCGGCGCGAGCCGCTTGCCGGTGACCTTGGGCGGATAGCCGCGCGGATCGTGAACGGTAATTCTGTCGGCCATGAAAACCTCCCTGTTCGTTTCTCTAGCCGCCGAGATAGCGGATTGCGGACTCGGCGGCGACCCGCCCGTCCTCCGCACTGGCAACAGCCCGGCAGGCGGCGTTTGCGCGTAGCGTACCCGCGGCAAACAGGCCCGGCAATCCCGTCGCCATGGCATCGTCAACGGGGACCTGGGCCTCCATATCAAGCTCCAATAGCCCACCAAGAAAGGCTGTATTGGGCGTCATCCCTATAAAAACGAAGACCCCCTCCGCCGCGATCTCGGCAGTGCCGTTTCCATCACGGCACCGTACGCCTTCGACCACCGTTTCACCCAGGATTTCCTCTACCGTGACACCGGTCTTAACCTCGACCGAGCCGTTCCCCGTCACCCGATCGATAAAGCTTTGCTGCCCCGTAAACGTCTCGCCATCGGTCAGAATCGTGATCTGCGAGACGCCCCCGATCAGCGCCAGCGCTTCCTGCATAGCGGAATCGCCGCCACCGACCACCACGACCCTTTTGTCTCGTAGAAGCGGGGCGTCACAGCTGGCGCACTGGCTGACGCCCCGGCCGAACAGCCGGTCCTCGCCCGGCACGCCAAGCCGCCGGAACGACGTACCGGACGCCAGGATGACGGCACCTGCCTCAATATCGCCTTCAGCAGTTTTGACGCGCCAGAGATCGCCTTCACGCGCAATGCTGTCGGCCTCAACCATGGAAAATGTCGCGCCGGCCTCGGCGGCGTCCATCTGGATCATGGGGCACAACTCAAATCCTGCCACCCCGTCCGGATAATCCGGCAGGCCCTCTATTTTTTCGATGCTCAGCAAGTTGCCACCAAGCGCCGCTCCGATGAGGATTCTGGTCGTCTTTCCCGCGCGGGCAGCATGCAGCCCGGCAGTCAGCCCCGCGATTCCTCCGCCAATGACCAGAATGTCCTGTTTTTCCGCCAAGCCTGTCCGCTCCCCTGTCTCGCCTGTTGCCTCACCCGTTTGCCCGGCCTAACATCGCCGGCACGCAGCATCATGAAACGCCGGGACTCTGGAGACAAGATCATGGCCGAACGCATCTGGGACAAATTCCTTACCGACCGCGACAAGGCGGTTTTCGAACAATCGGGTTACGGCGCAATAGCGGGCGGCGGAAAGAAACCGGCCTTGCTGATCATTGACGTCAATTACAACTTCTGCGGCGAGAAATCGGAGCCGATCCTCGATTCTATCAAGAAATGGCGCACATCCTGCGGCGAAGATGCGTGGGAAGCACTGCCCCATATCCGTAAGCTGATCGACAAGGCGCATGCGAAAGGCATCCCGGTGATCTACACCACCGGCACGGTGCGCGAGGACGGCTGGGACAAGGGCAGCTGGGCGTGGAAAAGTTCGCGCACCGATGAGGATGCGAAGAACGCGGGTCAGGAAACGCGCGAAACCAATCGCGACGGCAATGATATCATGGACGAGATCGCGCCATCGGCTCAGGACATCGTGATCCGCAAGCTGAAGCCCAGCGCCTTTTACGGAACGCCCCTGCAGGCGTATCTCAACGATCTGGGCGCGGATTCCCTGGTGGTGACGGGAACGACCACTTCCGGCTGCGTGCGCGCATCGGTGCTCGACGCGTTCAGTAACAATCTTCGGGTCGTGATCGCCGAAGAGGCCTGTTTCGACCGCTCGCAGGCCTCGCACGCCATAAACCTCTGCGACATGCACGCCAAATACGCCGATGTGGTACCGGTCGAGGAAGCGCTGGACTACATCGATAACGTAGACGCGGAATACAACCTGCCATCGGGCAAGGCGCTGGGTTGATCGTCTGACGCCCGGAATTTCCGGGATTATCCGAGTCAATCGCCTTCAGGTTCCCTACCGTCCGACTCCGGAATCAGGCCGAGCGCCACCGCAATGACCGCTGCCTGGACATTGGTGCGCGCGCCCATGCGGCGGCGGGCGCTCGATAACTGCTTTTCGACCGTTCTTTCGTTGGTCCCGAGTTCGAAGGCGATCTGCTTGGCTCGCATACCGCGCATCGTCCTCCTCAGACACTGAGCTTCCCTGGGAGAAAGCCTCACCGCGTCGGGCACCAGCATCGGGCGGAAAAGGTTCGCATGAAAAACGCCCGCAATCCGGATCAATGATGCAACGTCTCTGGATAGATTTTCTTCTGAGGTCGCAGGCCCCTTTTCGCAGGCGGTCAGCAGAAACAGATATGCGCGACCGAGCGGAAACCTGTCCCTGATCGGCAAGACCAGGCCGACGGGAATATCGCGCCCCTGCTTATCGAAGACATCTTCCTCCCCCGACGCCAAGGAACCCGCATAGTACTCAGCCAGTTGCTTCAGAGTGACGGGTCGTCGAAACAACCCGCTATGAAGTTCCAGTCGTTCCGTCAGGCGGGCAAGGCTCTGGTCGTCGTCTGACAGCCAGTCGACCGGATTGGCGAAAGCCCTGTACCAGCCGATTTTCGCGTGCTGCGTTTCGAGCAGCGGCGTAAATCCGTACAGAACAGGCCGCCACCCCAGAGGCGCCAGCGTCACGCTCAACGCATTCATTGCGTCTTCTGCGGTCGTTGCTGCCAACAACGAATTCACCAGTTCTACATGATCGCGGGACATCCGGGACACAACCGGCTACGGCTCAATGATTCCCAGAAGCATCGCCTTTACGGCCGCCTGTGCGACAGTCCGCGCGTTCAATCGGCAGCGTGCAGAGGCGATTTGTTTCTCCACGGTCTTCGTGCCGGTCCCGGTCCTGTCGGCAATGTCCTGGGCGCGAAGCCCGCGCATCGACCAGAGAAGACACTCGCGTTCGCGGGCAAAAAGGCGTCCATCGGCACCTATAAGAAGAGGCCGGTTCAGCGCAGTGTGAAAAGCTTCCGCGATCAGGCGCAGATCTTCACCGACAAAGGACAGGTGATGCCCGAATTGCGCGTCGGACAGCTCGTTTGTTCCAACCAGCGACAGCGCCCCTCTGCTCAGAGGAAAACTGTCCCGCAACGGAATCGCCACGCCATTTCTGATATTGAAGTCACGCGACAGCGAGTGCATCTGCCGACGTTTTCCAACGAACTCACCTGATTCAAGCCGGCGGTTTACCTCCTCGAAAGAAAACGGTTTCTCGGATAGCAGACAACGTTCAACGACGTAATCGTCGCGGATATAGTTCTCCTGAGCGTAAACCCGCTCCCATCCGTCGTGGAATGCACCGGCAAACAGCACATCATGGTCGATGAACCTCTGGTCGCCGCACGGCATAAATCCATACTTCGCATACGTAATACCGTACCGGTCCAGTTCCGACATCAGGACCGTTTCCGCCTCTTGCAGCGTAGCGGCAGCCTGAATGCTACGAACGAAACCCGGCAACCGGTCTCTTAGAAATGTTTTCCCGGCATCCATTCCAAAATCGCGCGATACATCCATCTTGCAAGACTAAGACAAGCATATGAGCCATTGGTGAAAAACCACCATGGGGGATTTTCCCCCATGGCCTACATCACGGGATCGCCACTAGTTTTCGGTCCATCAGGGAGGGCAATAGCCGTCCGGTTCGACTGCTCCATATAGCGACCGGTGCGGCAAGGTACGGAAAGGAAAAGGAATGGCGCCCCGGATCGACCAACATCTCTGCCGATATTTTTCGGCTCTGATCGTAGCCACGGCAGTATCCGCTTATGCTGGCCCGGCAAATGCAGCGATCATTGAGGCCAATACCGTCGCCTGTACGAACGACATCAACCAGTCATGCGACACATCCAATTTTCTGTCCGCCGTTGGTGGGGGGCCGCTGGACGTGTCGCTCGATCTGGTAACGGACAAGAATGGCAATATTCCTGCGGGCGGCCCCGTAAGCGGCGACATTTTTTCCGACGACGTTACATTTTCGTCGGAGTTCAGCACCCTCTTCGGCATCGGGTTGAACTCTTCAGACGTGCAGTACTCCGCACCTACGGCGCTGAGATCCCAAATTGGCGCGGTGGACGGCGGTGGTGGATTTCGGGGCGCACTCATTATCGATTTCGCAAACCCGGTTTCTGCCGTCGGATTTACGACCATTACACTGGAAACGAATGGCGTCATTGAGCTTTTCGACCCAGCGAATTCCCTGATCGCGACCATCGCGAGCCCAAGCAATACAGTGCTGGACTATGTAGGCCTTGTCGCAACCGCAGGAGAAGAAATTTCGCGAATACGTCTGGACGGCGATTTCTTCGCCATACGGGATATTCAGTTCAACTTCGTCCAGTCGGACGGACCGGAATCCATTCCCAGTCCATCGGCACTAATTCTGGCCGTAACAGGATTTATCGCCTGGAGATTTCGTTGCAAGCTCGACCGCTTCACACGAGTCGGCAGATCAGTTTAGCGAGTATCGGGCCAGTCACCAGCACCACGAACAGGCGCACCGTCTGCAGTGCCAGAACGAAGGAAATATCGGCGCTGCTGCCGACGGCGATAATGGCGATAGCATCGAGACCGCCGGGCGTGGTGGCGAGAAAAGCGGTCAGCGGATCGGTGCCGACCAGCCAGACCAGCATCACGGCCGACAGGCCGCATAGCAGGATGAGCGCGATCACGCCCGTCAACATCGCCGGCATGGCCCTGAACGCGTAAAGTACGGTTTCGCGGGTAAAACGCAGCCCGACCCAGAGGCCGATGACCGAAAATCCGAAGATCAGCAGCCAGGGCGGCAGGGTGATCTCGACCAGTCCGGTGGTCTGTGCCACCGCGGCGAAAATCAGTGGCATGAAAAATCCGCCCGACGGCATGGGAAGCAGCCGTGCGGCAAACCCGCCGGCAGCAGCCACCGCGATCGTCAGCGCGACATCCGGGGCCTGTTGAGCGAAAGAGAGCGTGTCAGCTCCGGGCGCAGCATCGGTGGCGATGACGCCGAAAACGAACCGGGAAACCAGAGTCGCCACGAACACCACCATCACGACCCGCAAAAACTGCATGAAGGCGACCAGCCGTGCATCGGCACCGAAATCCTCGGCCATCGCGACCATGCCGGTCGCCGCCCCCGGTGAGCACCCCCAGGCCGCCGTTGTCCCCGGCAGAATGCCGGTCCGGGCAATCAGCCAGCCGGCGAACGTACTTGCGACAATGGTCGTCGCCACGACCAGCAGGATTGCGGCCCACTCATCGGCTATGGCGCGAAACGTCGAAGGATCGAGCGCGCTCGCCACAAGAGCGGCCACGATTGCCTGACCGCACAGAAGATACGGTCGAGGCACCTGTAACCCCGCACCCTTTACGCCGAAGACCATGCCCGCCAGCAACGGCCCGATCAGAAAGGAGGCGGGAAAACCGGCCGCCTGAAGAAGAAACCCAAACGCCGCCGACGTCGCGATAACGGCGGCCCAAAGCACGATCTGTTTGTAGGAATTCACTAAGGATACGCCCTGCTGGAAGACATAAATTGTAGGCAGGAGCATTGTCGAAGTCCATCGGACGCAGCCCCAGGGTTTCCCGAATCCGTGGACGCAATGTTATCTGTAACCGGTCGGCAATGTGCCGGAAAGGAATGCCATGCTGGTTGGAACGGAACAGTCGCTTTTGGACGTCGTCGACGGCTGGCTTTCGACATTCGAGACCGCGCTCGAACATTTCGACAGGGCTGCGTTCGATGCGCTGTTTGTCGAAGACAGCCACTGGCGCGATGTACTGGCCTTCACCTGGGATGTGAGAACGACCAGCGGAGCCGCCGATATCGTCGCGATATTAAGTCGGAGAACGACAGCGACGAAGGCCCGCAATTTCGAGGTCGACAGAAATCGTACACCACCACGCTTGGTCACGCGTACCGGAAAGGACGTCATTGAAGCGATTTTCCGGTTCGACACGGCTTGCGGCCCTGCCGAAGGCGTCGTCAGGCTGGTTAGTGGAGAGTCACCGAAAGCGTGGACGCTGCTGACCGCGCTTGCCGATATCGCCGGTCACGAGGAATCCATCGGCGATCACCGTCCGAGCGGCGAAATCCATTCGCGGGATTTCAGCGGACCGAACTGGCTGGACCGCAGACAAATGAGCGCAGCCTACGAAGACCGGGACCCGGCGGTCCTGATCGTAGGCGGCGGCCAGGCAGGGCTTTCGATCGCCGCTCGACTGACGCAACTCAATGTCGACACGCTGATCGTCGATCGGGAGGAACGCATCGGCGACAACTGGCGAAAACGCTATCACGCGCTGACGTTGCACAACCAGGTGCATGTCAATCACCTGCCCTACATGCCGTTTCCGCCGAACTGGCCGACCTATATCCCCAAAGACAAGATCGCCAACTGGTTCGAAGCCTACGCCGAAAGCATGGAGCTGAATTTCTGGACGCAAACGGCTTTCGAGGGGGCAAAATACGACGAAGAGCGAAAGAGGTGGAACGCATCGTTGCGCCTCGCCGATGGCACTCTCAGAGAAATGCATCCGCGCCATATCGTCATGGCGGTCGGAGTCAGCAGCATTCCCAACATTCCGGAAATCCCGGTTCTGAAAAATTTCAAGGGAGAAGTCCTGCACTCTGGCCAGTATGGCGACGCCGCTGACTGGTCGGGCAAGAACGTACTCGTCATCGGGACCGGCACCAGCGGGCACGATATCGCCCAGGACCTTCATTCGCACGGCGCGACGGTCACGATGGCCCAGCGCAGCCCGACCCTGATCGTCGGTATCGAACCCAGTGCACAGCTTCCCTACGCGCTATATGGCGAGGGTCCACCGCTGGAAGACAACGACCTGCTGACTGTTTCGTTCCCCTTTCCGATGCTGAAGGCGTTTCACCAGCAGATCACCGAACAGACAAAGATCCATGACCGGAAACTGCTCGAATCCCTGAAAAAAATCGGCTTCCAGCTCGATTTCGGCCCGGACGGCGCGGGCTGGCAGTTCAAATATCTCGAACGCGGCGGTGGCTATTATTTCAACGTCGGCTGCTCGGATCTTCTGGTCGACGGGAAAATCGGTCTGATCCAGTTCGACGATATCCGGAAATTCGACGCAGACGGTCTGAGTACAATGGGCGGAGAAACGCTACCGCTCGATCTCGTCGTGCTGGCGACCGGTTACAAGGGGCAGGAATACATGGTGCGGGAGCTGTTTGGCAACGATGCCGCAGACCGTGTCGGGCGCATCTGGGGATTCGATCCGGAGTTGCAGGAACTCCGCAACATGTAGGTGAAAACCGGTCAGCCCGGCCTGTGGTTTCTTGCAGGAAGCTTCGCCCAGTGCCGTATCTATTCCAGATATCTCGGTCTGCAGATCAAGGCCTGCGAGGAAGGCCTGATTCCGATCGAACGGGAAAAGGCCTGACCGGACTCAGCGATCCGTGCCATTTGGCGCCATGTGCCGGGTCTGTGAAAGTGCACTCAACAGAATAAATCATTGTGGCCGGCCCAACCGAAGGAGCGTCAGACTCCTTCGACGATGCAGACCAGCCTGTCCGCGGCGTCCTTCTGGAATTCCCACGCTTCCTGATATTCCTTCGAGTTATAGCAGGCGACGGCCTGTTCCACCGTGTCGAACTCGACCAGCACGTTGCGCGGATATTCTTCACCCTCCAGCGTGACGACGCGTCCGCCGCGCGCAAGGATACGGCCGCCATGCAGCTCTAGCGCGGGACCTGCCCGCTTAGCGTACTCCGCGTAACCGTCCGCGTCGGTAATCTGAACCTTGCTCATCCAGTAGGCCGCCATTTGTGTCCCCTTCCTATATAAAAAGGCCCTGTTTCAACCTGAACCGTATCACAGTGGAATTTCCTGCGGGAAGAGTTGGGCCAGTGGCCAGGACACCTACCCTGCACGGCGAGATACACACCAGATCGCTCTACAGCGCCTGCGGCAGATCCTTCGGGTCGACCAGATCGATCATCGTGCCGCGCCCGGCCGCCTTCGCCTTTTCATAGACCAGCATCGCAATGGCGATTTCCGACGCTGCCGTGCCGTTATTGTTCTTGTGGTAAGTGATCTGCCCGTCGTTCTCGCGCCCCACGGCCTCTCCCGTCGCCAGGTCGCCCAATTCGATAATGTCTTCTTCCTTGATGAGTCCCATCTCGATCGGCTCGAAGAGATCGCCCTGCTTTTCCGACATAACGGATTCCCGCAGGTTGGTAGCAATGATATCGGCGCGCTCGACCGTACGGTTGTCGATCTCGCGCCGGGCCTTTTTAAGGAATCCGCCCTGAACCAGCTGCACGTTCCCGCCGATGATTCCGGTGACATGCTGGCCGGGCTCCAGCAGGTTGCCGTCGAACAGCTCCACATTGGTGTTGGTGGCGCACAGGACTGCATCCGATCCCTTAATTACATCGTCCGGATCGTCGACAGGCGTGATCTCGATATCGAATTTTTGCGAATATTTGCGCGCAAAGTTGCGCTGGTTCTCGGGATCGCGGCTGTAAACCTTGACCTTTTTCACGCCCGGCCGCACTGATAAAAGCGCCAGCAGCTGGTTGGCAGCCTGACCGCCCGAACCGAACACACCGGCGATTTCGGCATTCTCACGCACCATATATTTGAACCCGACGCCTGACGTCGCCGCAGTGCGGAGCGCGACGAGGCTGGTATAGCCGAGGGATTTTTCGACCGGCTCGCCAATTACGATAGCGAGCAGGTGGCCGGTTTCGGAATCGTTCAGCACATGGACCGGATGCTCACGATGTTTGTATTCCTGATTAGCGCCGCCTTCGAGCTGGACCACATGATCCGCACGCGACGCCGCCCCGATGACGCCCATCGAATGCGATCCACCGGGAAAATTACTGACCCGGACACCGGCGGGCGAGTGTACGCGACGCCGCGGCGCGTTGATGACCGGAAATCTGTGTCCGTCGGCATAGCCCTTCTCAACGACATCAATGGCCTCGCGCATCGTCACGAGGTCCTGAAACTCATCCGGCTTCAGCAGCAGGAACGCCATGGTTTTTCTCCCTGAATTTCGGTGCGCGCAATCTGTTCGCGCTGTATCCGCCTGTCAACCGGGCAGGCTGTGCTATGATGCCGGAAAAGAAGCGGGGCGCAGTTCAGATGGCGGTCGAAGCACGATCGGTCGGGGAAAGTTCGGTAGAAATTTCCGCGAGTAACGACGAAATCAGTGTCGTCGCTACAGGCGCGTGGACCATCGAAACCGCAGCGAGTCTGCGCCGGGCGCTTGAAGCCGGTTTGCCGGACGGATCGCGTGCCGTGATCGATCTCGAAGCGGTGGAGCGGTTCGATTCGACCGGGGCCTGGCTCCTGCTGGTACTCCAGCGCCGTCTCGCGGCCGACGGCGTATTGTCCGACATCGTCGGGATGTCTGAGGAACAGGCCACACTGTTCAACAGAATTGCCGAAATCGGTGATATGGACCCCGCACATCCGGACGAATCTCATCCCGTCATCGCCCTTCTCGAACGTACAGGAAAGAATATCTTTGCCGCCCTGCAGGATGGCGTCGAACTGCTGAATTTTCTGGGCATAGTAACGCTTGCCAGCCTTCGAAGCCTGTTACAGCCACGACGCATTCGGCTGGTTCCGACGATCAGCCATATCGAGCGGGTGGGTATAGATTCGCTCCCCATCGTCGGGTTGCTTGCCTTTCTGATCGGTATCGTGATGGCATATCAGGGTGCCGACCAGTTGCGACGGTTCGGCGCGGAGATCTTCACCGTCAACCTTCTGGGCGTTTCGATCTTTCGCGAAATGGGCGTGTTGATGACCGCCATCGTCATCGCAGGACGATCGGGCAGCGCGTTTGCAGCGCAGATCGGCACCATGCAGGTCAATCAGGAGGTCGACGCCATGCGCACGCTGGGCCTCGACCCGATAGACATGCTGGTGCTGCCGCGCATGACCGCCATGGTGATCGTTTTGCCGCTTCTTACAGTCTACGCCGATATCATGGCCATGACGGGCGGAGCGCTGATGGTGATAGTCGCGCTCGATATTCCGCTGACGCAGTTTCTTCACCGGCTCAACGAATCCGTATCGCTGGGCACGTTCTGGATCGGCGTGGTCAAGGCGCCGGTGTTCGGGCTCCTGATCGCCCTGACCGGCTGCCGCGAAGGGTTGCAGGTCACGGGCTCGGCGGAGAGCGTGGGGACGCACACGACGCGCGCGGTTGTGATATCGATTTTTCTGGTGCTCGTGGCTGATGCCCTCTTTTCCGTCCTGTTTTCGCTGTTCAAGATATGACAGAGACAGGCGACTTCGCGATCGAGATCGAGGGGCTGGTGACCCGGTTCGGCCGCCATGTCATTCATGACGGGCTGTCGGTCGCGATCCGGAAAGGCGAAGTTACGTCCATCGTGGGCGGTTCCGGCACCGGCAAGTCCGTCCTGCTGAATACGATCATCGGGTTGAACCGCCAGGCCGCCGGAACCATTCGAGTCCTGGGACGGGACACAGGCCGTCTCAACGAGCGGCAGCATCGCGATCTCGCTCGGCGCTGGGGCGTCCTTTTCCAGCAGGGCGCCCTGTTTTCATCCCTGACGGTGGCAGAGAACGTGCAGGTGCCATTACGCGAATACACCGACCTGCCGTCGGACCTGATCGACGAAATGACTGCGCTCAAAATCGCGATGGCTGGTTTGCCGGCGGATGCGTGCTCGAAATACCCGTCTGAACTGTCGGGCGGCATGCGAAAGCGCGCGGGACTCGCCCGGGCGCTCGCGCTCGACCCGGAAATTCTGTTTCTCGACGAGCCCACTGCCGGGCTGGACCCAATTGGTGCTGCGGAGTTCGACGCGCTGATCGCCGATCTGCGCTCCAGCCTGGGGCTGACTGTCGTCATGGTCACGCACGATCTCGACAGTCTTTACGCCATCACCGACAGAATCGCGGTATTGGTCGACCGGCGTGTTATACTCGGCACTCTGGACGAATTCGAGCGGCATCCGCACCCGTGGATCGCCGCCTATTTTCATGGTCCGCGGGCTCGCGCCGCGAAGGACGACTGACTCATGGAAAACTGATTCATGGAAAATCGGGCAAGCTATATCTTCGTCGGCGCATTCGTCCTGATCTTCGTCGCCGCCACCATCGGCATGGCGGTGTGGCTTGCGGGCGTGGATTTCGATGAAGCCCCTAAACAATACACGATCAATTTTGAAGGCGACGTTACCGGGCTTTCTGTGGGCAGCCCCGTTCGCTACCGTGGCGTGCCTGTTGGCTCCGTCAGCGCCATCGACATCGCCCCGGAAAACGTCGAGCGCGTTAAAGTCATCATCGATGTCTCCCGCGACACGCCGATCAAGACGGATACGGTCGCCCAGCTCGCGCTTCAAGGCATAACCGGCGTTGCCTTTGTCCAGCTTACCGGCGGCACACACGCCGCCCCTGTGCTCGCACCGGACCGCAAGAACAAGGCGCCGGTCATCGCATCGCGACCATCAGCCCTGCAGCAGCTGGTTAACCGGCTCCCCGAGATCGTCGAGAAGGTGGACAGAATATCCGGATCGCTGGTCAAGCTGTTCGACGACAAAAACATCGCCGCCCTGTCTTCGACTCTGGAAAACATCGAACGCGCCAGCAGCATGATGGGCAAGGAAAGCGACCAGATTTCCAGCCTACTGCGGGAAGGCCGGGCCGCCATCGAGGCCATGAAGACCGCCGGCCAGAGTATTTCAGTCCTGGCCCGGACGCTGGACCGGGAAACAAAACCGCTCTCGAGCGATCTTTCGGCATCGTTGAAAGAATTCAGACATACGATGACCACGCTTCGGCAAGGCATCGGAACGCTTGACCGCGTGGCGGGCGATATCGCATCGGTCGTGGATAACAGCAAGGGACCGTTGCAGGACTTCACCAATTCAGGACTCTACGAGTTTTCCACCTTTTTCTCGGAAGCCCGTATCCTGGTGGATTCAATGACCCGTCTTGTCGACCGGATGGAGCGCGATCCGGCGCAGTTCTTTTTCGGCGATTCACAGCGAGGGGTTAAGGCTCAATGATTTCGACCGTCTTACGTGCGCTCGGCGCGACTGCGCTGGTGCTGCTCGCATCAGGGTGCGCCGACCTGCCGTTCAATCGTCCCCCGGCGGAACTCTTTGTCCTGTCGCCCAAAAATACGTTCGACCGATCGCTGCCCGAGGCGACATGGCAGCTTTCGATCGACGTTCCGATCGCCGAGGCGGGCATCAACACGTCGCGCATCGCGGTCCGGCGTACACCGCTCCGGCTCAACTATTTCGAAGGAGTGAACTGGTCAGACATCGCGCCGCGCATGATCCAGACGCTGATGGTCGAAAGCTTCGAGAACAGCGAGCGCATTATCGGCGTCGGGCGGCAGAATATTTCACTCCGCGCCGATTACAGTCTCGTAACCGAGTTACGCGAGTTTCAGGCTGAGACAGTTCCGGGACGACCGGCGCAGGTAAGAGTGCGGCTCAACGCCAAGCTCATCCGCCTGCCGCAGCGCATCATTATCTCCGGAGCGAATCCGGAAGCGGTCGTTACGATAAAGGGAGAGGGCATCGACAACATCGTCGCGGCTTACGACGAGGCCCTGGGCCGAGTGTTGAAAAAAACCGTCAGCTGGACGCTGAAAGCGGGCTCTGCGGATTTTGGGAATTCCGGACGCTCGTCACGTCCACCGGTCAGGCGCAGGCCTTGATCCCGGCGCCTTCCAGAAGGTTCACATGATCGCAGGCAAACTTTTTGCCGGGCGCTTCCTCGATCTCGTAAACGTACCCCTTGTGGCGCGCGGTGATGGCATTCGCCAGGGACTGGACGGCATCGGTGACGTCAGGATTTGCCTCATCGATCGACGCCGACAGGCGTAACCAGAATTTCTTGCCGATTTTCGCAGCCTCGCTTTCGATCACCAGCCCGTCGAACGTTTCAATCCTTCCCTTGTAGAGCACCTCTTCGCCGAACGGCACCTCGTCGGCGCGGCGAAGATCGACCAGCTTGAGCCCTTCAAGCAGCTTGGCCATGTCGTTCGTTTCCCACTGTCCGCGCTGGCGCTTGCCGGCGGGAATGCCATCCAGCTTGAAATCCTTGATGGTCGGCGCATCGCGATGAATGACGACGTCGCCCTTGTTCCTGGACGTGATGTGGAGCCGTTTGACTTTTTCACGCTTGATATCGATCAGATCGTTTTTAACCCAGTCAGCCGGTCCTTCGCCCAGCGGTGCCGTGCCTTCGATCAGCCAGGTCTGCTTCTTGTCGCCGAAACGCATATAGGTGCCGCCACGGCCGCTGCCGAACAGGTCCGCATTGGTCTTGCCTATAAGTCCCCTGGCCAGTTCGCTGTTGTCCCTGGCCCGAACGACGACCTGAACGGATTTCGCCCCCTTTGTCCCGACATCCTGAAGATCAAGACGGGCATAGCGCTCGGGATCGCTCGTCTTGACTTCCAGAAACTTGAACTGGGAAAGCGCGACGATGACGGTCTTCAACTTGTCGAAACTCGCCTCATAGCCGTTGAGTTCCTTGACTCCCCAGCCGTCTCCCTTCCGCTCGATGGTGAAGCTTCGCGCGGGAGTAGTTACCTCTAGCGCCTGTACCTCGTTGATCTTCTCATCGAGCCCGGCAAACACCAGGTCCCGGTCGCGGGGAATAACAGTCGGCGCCGGTCGCGAAGCAACAACGAAAATCGCGGCTATTAGGGTCAGCGCCGTAACAGCGGAGAAAGAAAGAAAGGATCGTGGCGTCATGGTTTCCGACTTCGGTTTTCAGGTTTCCAACGACATCATTGCCGATCAGCTGCGGGCCAGCGCCGCCGCGCGATGTCGCTGCGCATTGCGACGCCGCACGAGACCCAAACCGATAGCGAACACGATAATCACCGCCGGCATCAGGCCGATATTAATAATCTTCAGATTGCGTTCGAGTTCATCGATATCCTGCCGCAACGCGAGCTGAACGGAGCGGAGTTCCTTGCGAATAGCGATCGACTCGCGGCGGAATTTTTCGACGGCTTCCTTCTGCTCCCTGGACAGGATCACCGTCTTGCCTTCCGACGTTTCCTTGGTCTGGATATCCTTCAGCTTGCTTTCGATATCCTTGAGCTTTTCCAGCAACGCCTGTTCGGTAGACCGGTAACGCAGTTCCGCCTGGCTCTTGAGCTCCTCGACCTTGTGGAAGGGACGCGCTGTCACGCCGCGGCTTCTAAGGCCGATCAACGCAGCGGTCCCCGCCATGTTGTCGACGGCATTGGACAGAAAATCAGCGTTGTTGGCGAACGGCACGTCAACGCGCTGACCGAAGAAATCCTGGGAACGGACCCAGAACCGGTCCACCAGCATGTCGGTATCGGCGACGACGATCATGCTGGCCGGTCTGGCGCTTTCCTTGAGATGCTTCTGCTTGGGCGGCACTTTCTCGCCCTTCTTGATCCGCGCAGTCTCGATGTCCTCGCGAATTTTGTCCTTCGGCGGACCGTCCGGAAATGCGCTCCTGAAGCTGCCGGTTATCCTGGCGGCAACGATAAACGGCTCACCGGCAGCCTTGAAGTCACGCAGGAGCCTGGCAGGTTCCGGATCCTTCTTGACCTTGGCCACATCGATCGCCATGGCGTCAGGGCTGGACATCAGCAACGGCTGGATCTCATAAGTCGCATCCTTGGCCTTCGAGAAGAACCCTGATGACGCGAGCGTGATCTGCTCAAGGTCGCTTGTCACGACATCGCCGCCATTGACCTGATTGCCCGTGAGCGTAACCCAGGCAAGGTAATCGGTAATTACTGGACGCCCGAGCGCATCGCGCCCCGCGCTTACACGTTGCGCGCCCTTACGGTCACCAAGGACCTTGTTCTTGTCGTAGACAATGCCATAGGCCTCGAAAAGCTTTTTCAGGTCCGAACCGTCATCCGGCGGCTGGCGCTGCATTGCATTGCCGCGCGTCGCCTCTTCCGAATAGGGATCTACATAGATAATGGCCTTGCCGCCCCGCATGATGTGCTGGTCGATATAGTACCGGTCGGTATCGTCCATATCGCGCGGATGAACGACCATGAGCACGTCAATGTCCTCAGGGACAGGGTCTTCGAGCGTAATTTTCTGCACATCGAAAAACTGCCGAAGCTGTTCGATAATCTGCCAGGGCCGGTAACGCTTGAGGGGGTCCGCGTCCATCGGCAGCGAGGTCACCACGCCGACCTTCTTCTTCTTCGGGTTCGCGAGGTTCTGGACCAGTCGGCTCAGATCGTATTCCAGGAAGCTCTCTCGCTGAGGCGTAAAGAACGCGATAGTGTCGAGATCGTCGGTCGTGTTCGTGCCTGCGAGACCGAAATATCCGAGATTACCCGCCTGTGTGATCGGCACACCGTGAAGACCGAAGCCGACGGCACGGTCTTCTTCGGGCGAAAACGGTTCCGGATGGATGATTTCGAGCTTTATCCGGCCGTTCGATAGTTCGGCATAGCGCTCAAGGAGCTCCTGCACGCTCCGGGCGTAATCCTTCAATGCCGGGCTCTGCTCCATCAACTCCTCGGTTACGAACATCCTGAGCGTGACGGGCTCGCGGATATCCGACAGCACCTCCTTCGTGCCATCCGAAAGGGTAAAGACCTTCGCCTCGGTCAGGTCGACGGTCGCGTTGCGCAGCGCTTCTGTCGAAAACACCAGCAGCGACACGAGGAAGACCGCCGCCATGGCGAGGCCGGCAATCCCCAGCGTTCTGCGATCCCAGTTCTTGATTCCGCCAGCCATCGTTCGATCAGGCTCCCTTCTTCAGGTCGACAACGACCACATTCGCGAAAAGAAACACGCCCATCACCGCGAGATAGTAGATCAGGTCCCGAATATCGATGACGCCCCGCACGATGGCGTCGTAATGCACCAGAAAGCTGAACGACCGGACGACATCGACGATAAGCGGCGGCGCCCACCCCTGGAAAATACCCATGACCATGTCGAGCCCGCTCATCATGAACAGGAAGATCACCGCGGCGCCCACCACGAAGGCGATCACCTGATTGCGCGTCAGCGCTGAGACAAATCCGCCTATGGCGAGATAGGCCCCTGCCATGAGCAGCCCACCGATATAGCTCGCCAGGATAACCCCGTTATCCGGGTTGCCCAGGTAATTGACCGTAATCCACATCGGGAACGTCAGCAGCAGCGCGATGCCGGCGAAAACCCACGCAGCCAGAAACTTGCCGAACACGGCCTGGGTGGTGGACACCGGCAAAGTCATGATGAGTTCAAGCGTGCCGGATTTGCGCTCTTCGGCCCATAGACGCATCGCGATGGCCGGTATCAAAATCAGATAAAGCCAGGGCAGGAAACTGAACAGCGGCTGCAGATCCGCCTGCCCACGGTCGAACAGCCCGCCGAAAAAGAATGCCGTGGTTCCATTCAGCGCCAGGAATATTACGATGAACACATAAGCGAGCGGCGTCGTGAAGTACGCCCTCAGTTCACGCTTACAGATCGCCAGACTCGATGACATTGCGTCCCCCGTCACGCCGCTGTTGTAATTCGCCGGAACACTTCGTCGAGCCGGCCGCGTTCCGCCCTGATCTCATGCACACTAATACCGCTTTCCTTTAATGCAGCGCCAACCGCATCCACGATCACCTTTCCACCGCTGGGAATAGCGACGAGTTCGTCGCCGCCTGCGGATTCGACCTTGTCGACATCGGGAAGCGCCTCGATACGGCTCTTCCCCGCATCGACCTGCCCCGCATCAAGCCGAACCGTCACCGCGTTGTGATAGACGGACCGCGCTTCAAGTTCCGCTGGCGTTCCGTCAGCGACCACTGAGCCACGCGCAATGACCACCGCCCGGGAGCAGACGACCTCGACCTCTTCGAGCAGGTGCGTCGAGATAACGATGACCTTGTTCTCCGCCATTTCGTTAATCAGGCGGCGTACCTCGTGCTTCTGGTTCGGGTCGAGTCCGTCGGTCGGTTCATCGAGAATGAGAAGGTCCGGGTCGTGCAGAATAGCCTGGGCGATGCCGACGCGGCGCTTGTAGCCCTTCGACAGCGTACCGATCGACTGGCGCATGACGGGGCCGATATTGATGAGTTCGGCCGCACGATCGATCGCCTTGCGCTTGTCCGCGCCCGTAATCCCGCGAACCTCGGCGACAAAGCCAAGCAGTTCGACCGGAGTCATGTCTTCGTAAAGGGGCGCGCCTTCGGCGAGGTAACCAATGCGGGATTTAACGGCGATCGGTTCCCGTGCAACGTCGTAGCCGTCGACATGTACGGTCCCCGATGTCGGCGGCAGGAACCCTGTGACCATCCGCATCGCAGTGGTCTTGCCGGCGCCGTTCGGGCCTAGAAAACCAAGAACCTCGCCGCGATTGACCGAGAAGCTGATACCGTTGACAGCCGTGAAATCGCCAAATCTCTTCGTCAGGCCTTCAAGCTGGAGCATTGCATCCATCGCTCGTGCATCCCCTCTGCGCGTCAACGCGGTTCTCTGAAATTCCCCTGATCGCCAGCCTCAATAAAATTGGCCGGCTACCATGTGGCGATTGAGTTTTGTTATTTCAAGACCCTGCTACGCCCTCAGGAAACGGGCGCGGATAATTACGTTAAATGTTTGTTTTTGCAAGTCCGAGCAGACCTGCGACATGATCGGCAATTGCGAGCGATGCTGTAAGGCCCGGCGATTCGATGCCGAGAAGGTTTATCAGCCCGTTTATCCCGTGGGTTTCGCTGCCCTGAACAATGAAGTCCTTGGCGGGTTCGCCGGGCGCCTGGATTTTTGGCCTGATACCGCTATAGCCCGGTTGGATCGCCCCGTCCGGCAAAGCCGGATAGTACTTGCGCACGGCTTCGTAGAAGGAGTCCGCCCGTCGTGGATCGACATCGTAATCGATCTCATCGATCCACTCGACGTCGGGTCCGAAACGCACCTGACCGCCAAGATCGACGGTTACATGCACGCCAAGGCCAGCAGCCTCGGGCACCGGATAGATGGGTCTGGAAAATGGCGGCTTGCCGATCAGGGAGTAGTAATTGCCCTTTGCGAAATAGCTCGGCGGAACGTGCTCGGCGGGAAAGCCTTCCAGCGCTCCGGCGAACTGGGGGGCGTACAAACCGGCCGAATTAACAACGATATCGGCCTTTAACGCCGATGGGGCCTCGCCGCCGGTTTGCAGAACAATCCCGTCACCTTCGATCCATCCGCCGGTCACCGGGGTATTGAAGGCGATCATCGCGCCGTTCTCCTCGGCATCGCCCTGATAGGCGAGCATCAGACCGTGACTGTCGATAATACCGGTTGAGGGCGACCATAAGGCGCCAACGCAAAATACCGCAGGTTCCTCCGACGACACTTCCGATGGTGTACGCCATTCGAGGTCAGGCACGCCATTGGTCGCTGCCGCGTTTTTCAGCCGCTCCAGTTCCGGCATCTGGTCTTCGTTGGTCGCAACGATGAACTTGCCGCATCGCCGGTGTGGCACTCCATGGGATTCGCAAAACTCGTAAAGAGCATGCTTACCCGCCACACAGAACCGGGCTTTCAGACTGTTTGCGGGGTAATAGATGCCGGCATGGATTACCTCGCTGTTGCGCGAGCTGGTTTCCGTACCGATCGCGTCCGCCCTTTCAAGGACGATGACTTCGCGGCCAGCCATGGCAAGGCGGCGCGCCACGGCCAGACCGACAACGCCGGCTCCCACCACAATACAATCGACGCGGTCGACCATTCCCGTTTCCCGTTCCCGAGCCCCTTCGCTTTGGGGCGCATCAGCTGTCGTAACCCGCTGTTGGCCGACGAGCAAGACAGGGCGAACGCCATCTTCCACTCCACCGCGGCAACAAAAATAAATATTATCTAAAATTTTACTTAAATAAATAAAAAAACAAACAATAATTCATAAATAATTATCATAAAAGCAAAAATGAAAATAATGGAGTTTTTTCGTTATATATAATATTGAACTTGTTAGCACTGCGTCATTTTTTATTTCGGGAATTCGACCAATGAGTGGCGGAAACGGCAGTTACGAAATTCTTGTACTCCGTAAGGGCAGGTGGGTCATGGAGTCGCAGGAAAGGGACAAGGGCGCCGCGGTCGCGCTCGCCAACACCATCGCTGCAGACCGCCGTAACGACGGCGTCAAGGTCGTCGAAGAAATATACGACGAAGAATCGGGTATTTTTCGCGAAAAGACAGTGTTCAGCTATCACAGCCAGGAAGACAAGGTTCGCGCTTCTTCAAATTCACAGGCAGGCAGGACAGCCTCGAGAAATCCCAAGCGGTCAGGGCGCAAACATGCAGCGATCGACGAGATCGAAAAATCGAAAGGGCACGATCCACGCTCGATCATGTTGATTCTGGCGCTGGCGCTCGGCCTGTCGGGCAATCTGATTTTCGCGATCCTGCTCGGCGGCAAGTTTGATCTGAATATGGATTTTCTGACGGCCCGTTCCGTTCCAGCCAAGGAAACGACAATATACGACCTCCCTGAAATTACGGCGAATATCAGGTCTGGAGATTCCGAACGCGTTCTGAACATCAAGGTCGGCGTCAAATTGAAGAACAGCCATCAGAACGCCGAGATCGAGCGTCAACTGACTGAAATCGTAAATCGAATGGCAGGGGATATCAGGCGCCTCGAAACCGCGGACCGCGTACTGAATGCAAACGATCTGCAGCAAAGCCTGACGAGAAGCATGCGCGCCGCCAGCGACACGGAAATCGAAGGGTTGCTCCTCAAGGAAGTCAAGATTTTCTGATCCGTTTTGCGAGCAGGCGCGCCTGCTGTTTGCGTTGCCTAAACTGTCCGTATCCCCTACCATCGCAACATGACAAGCCTCTCCGGAATACGTGAAGTTGCATGGCTTGACTGCCCTGGCGGCGGTCAGGTCGTGATTGAAGGCAACTATGCTTTCATAGGTCATATGAACGCCCCTGCGGGAACTTCGGTGGTCGATATCAGCGACCGCGCCAACCCCAAGGTCGTCGCCACACTGGAAATGCCGGCGAATACGCATTCGCACAAGGTTCGTGTCGGCAACGGGCTCATGCTGACCAACAAGGAACGGCTCTCCGGTCCGCAGCCCGACGGTTTTATGGGCGGGCTCGGCATCTTCGATATCAGCGACCCGACAAATCCACGCGAAATCGGCCAATGGGAAACCGCCGGCAAGGGCGTTCACCGTTTCGATTTCGACGGGCGATACGCATACATTTCGCCGACGGTCGAAGGCTATCTCGGCAATATCGTGATGATCCTCGATTTCAAGGACCCCGCGAAACCCGAAGAGGTCGGCCGCTGGTGGATGCCGGGCCAGTGGGCAGCGGGGGGAGAAGAGGTCAATCCTGCGTGGGATCGCGAACCGCGATGCCATCACCCTCTGCGGCTGGGCGACCGGCTCTATGTGAGCTACTGGCATGCCGGCTTCGTAATTCTGGGCATCGAGGATATGACGAAGCCTCGCTTTATCTCAGGGCTGGACTGGAGCCCGCCCTTCCCCTGGCCGACCCACACCACGCTGCCAATCCCCTTCCCTCTGATGGGACGCAATGTCTTGCTGGTTGCTGACGAAGACGTTGCGCAGGCTTACCCGTCCTCGCCATCGTTCCTCTGGATGGTCGATATAACGGACGAAGCGCACCCGATGCCGTTCGGTAGTTTCCAGATCGACGGGGTCGACGGCACACCGCAGCCGTCCATGTCGGGCTGTCACCAGCCCTGTGAGATCGTCACGGGAACCGAGATTCCCGTCGCCTGGTTCGCTGGCGGGCTTCGGGTGGTCGATATTGCCAATCCGCACGCACCGAAAGAAGTCGCCCATTTCCTCCCGGATCCGCCCCCGGGAAGCGAACGCATTTCGAGCAACGACGTCACGATTGACGATGACGGTCTGATTTTCCTGCTCGACCGCGTTCGTGGATTGCATATCCTCGAGCGTACCTGACGACCAACTCAGGAGCGTCCCGATGTCGCTTCAGAAAAATGACAAGACCGGCAGCAATCGCGATGCGCGGCTTGCGTCGGTATACGAGTTCCTCGACCGTCTCGACATGGCGCCCTACTGGGTGGTGGATTCCCAGGCCGATCACGATGAGGACGATCAGGTTCTCAAGGGACGCAAGGCCATCCCATACCAATGGCGATACATCGATATAGAGCCTCTCCTGTATGAGGCCGCGGAACTCATAACGATGGATGATTCCGAACGTCGGTCGATCGTTCTCGTCAATCCGGGCCTCGCACCGGTCCGGGCCACGGTCAGCACGCTTTATACTGCCTACCGCCTGAACGATCCGCGCGAAATCATGCCGCCGCACCGGCACTCGATAAACGCGGTCCGAATAGGCCTGACCGGCGAGAACAATTTCACCGGCGTCGAGGGAGAAGATATCGTCTTCGGTCCAGGCGATCTCGTGCTGACCCCCGCCGATGCCTGGCATAATCACGGCAATCATGGCGACGATTTTGCCGTCAATGTCAGCATTCTCGATCTTCCGCTCAGTGAATTCCTCAACAGCGCATCGTTCGAACACGACTATCATGAGGAAGAAGACGGCAGGAAAGTCGCCAGACGTGAGCAGACTGCCCGCTACCACGATGATTACTCCAACCGGGTTTACGGGCGCGGCGGACTATTGCCGCGTTTTCGCCCCGACAGGCGGGGAACGGGGTTTCATTCCCCGATGTACGTTTATCGATGGGAAGACACGCGCGAATTGCTTGAAAGCTTCAGAAATCACGAAGGAACGCCGCACGATGCGGTTATGGTGGAATATACCGACCCCACGACAGGGCGACCTCCCTTCCCCAGCATGACCTTCTACGGACAGCTTCTGCGGCCGGGGGAAAGGACGCTGGCGCAACGCCAGAATGCAAGCATGGTATGCATTGCCTTCGAGGGTCAGGGCACCACGACAATTGATGGAGAACCCTTCAACTGGTCGCCATTCGACGCGATCGCGATTCCAGGCGGCAGTTGGTTCGAACATACGAACCTCTCGGAATCGGATGATGCGGTGCTTTTTCTTGCGAGCGATGAACCTACTTTGAAGACACTGGGCTTCTACCAGCGGGTGGGCAGAGCTTCCAATGGCGGGATCGTGGCTCTGGATTGAGAGCGCGAGAGGTCCTCGAACGCGCAATCGATTATCGGGACGTACCCGGTTCAGGCAAGTCAGGCGCGGGCGGGATCGCTATGTCTTCTTCGATATCAAGACCTGATTCTTCGAGCGCTTCCGATGCCTCGTCGATCGCCTCCGCGGCAGCCGTCTTCACAATGACGTCTTCGGGTGGCGACTGGTGTTCGGCCTCAATCAGCCCCGGAGGCGCGATATCCCCGGTTTCGACAGAGTCATCGGTGTCGAGAATTCGAACGCGCTGCTCGATTTCGGACCAGTTCGCAGCCCGAGCCACGTCGAGGTCATATTCCGCCTGAAGGCGCAACCATAATTCCGGTCCGGTTCCGAAATACCGACCGAAGCGTAGGGCGGTATCGGCGGTGATCCCGCGCTTGCCGTTTGTAATATCGCTAATTCGTCCGACCGGGACGTCGAGATCTCGCGCCAACTGGTTGCGGCTGATCCCAAGCGGCTCCATGGCCCGCTTTAGAAGAATATGTCCGGGGTGCGCAGGCGCGTTGCGTTTCGCCATCACTGGAGTCTATTCCGGCATTGGTATTCCGTCAATCGAAACAGGCGGTCATAACGGCGGATCGCCTCCAGAAACGCACCGCTAACGACGAGAAACCTCTCACCCTTTTACCCACCCTTAAACTTCCTCGGCAATCGTCCCGAATACATTGTGCAGTGAGATGAAAACTCTTGTTTACCAGGACGCGAACGGCGCTCACCTGGCCTGATCGTCCCGTCCAGGTGAGCCGACGACGAATAGAACTTCCGTAAAATGCGTCCGATTGACTAGCAATTTCTTAACGCGCTTATGAGTGCACTGCCCGAATTCGGCGGTTCCACAGTGTCGGGATATCAAAGCATTGAGTAGAAAGGTATTTTTCGACCGGGTCGACCTGCTACTGGTATCAGCGAAGAGCCAGTACAGCAGCAGTCTTCGGCAATCCCTGAGCGATCTGGAATTTCGCAATATCCGGAACGCAGAAACGGTCGATGACGTCCTGAAGGCGCTCGAAACGCGTCCGCCGGACTTCATGATCTCCGACTATCAGCTCGCAGATGGCGTAATTTGCGACGTCATACGCGACATTCGTCACAATAGGGTCGGCATCAATCCGTTCATGTCGATCATTGTGACCACGTGGGAGCCGACCGAAGCGCTTGTTCGCGAAGTAGCCGACTGCGGCGCCGATGACTTGCTCGTTCAACCGGCCTCCAGAAAACAGCTCAGCCACCGGGTTAAAATGCTGACCTACCACCGGAAACATTTCGTGGTCACGTCCAACTATATCGGCCCGGACCGCCGCAACGGTCCGAGGCCTGGAAAACAGGTTATCGAGCCGAAGGAAGTTCCCAACGTCATGCAGGCGCGGGTACTCGGGAAGGATGCAAGTTCGGACATTCAGCGGGAAATAGACAAGGCGATCGAGGCGCTCAATCTGGAGAAAATCGTGCGCAACGTCTCCCACATCGGCTATCAGACGCAGCAGCTTCTGGCCGCGATCAGGCACGAAGACGACCTGGAGAAGATCAACAATATCATCGACGACATTCTGATGACTTCGGGAGAAACACGCCGGCGGCTAGGAAACACGGACCTTCAACCTGTATCGAAACTGTGCCAGTCAATAAGCGATGTCGCGGAGCGCGTCCGTGAGCGGCTCGACGACCCGCTCGAACGCGACCTGAAACTCATGCCCGCACTCGCGATGTCCCTCCGGCTGGCAGTAAAAGACAAGGACGAGAACGCCGACACCGTCAACGAGATCTCGGAAGCCATCGCCGCCCCTGTCACCATCCGTGAAGCACGGACGGCATAAGCCTCCATCAACCGGCAGAGAAGCGGCCTCGCCTAGCGGCCAGTCCGCACAAAGCGATCAAAAACAGAGTCGCACCGCCGGCGATATAGAACGCAACCTCGAGACCGACAACTTCGATCAACGCGCCGAGAAGCACCGGAACCGCGAACCAGACAACCTGATTGAGCGTCACCCGGAGGCCCATCGCCTTACCCTGCATTTCGGGACCAACCGCGTTCGCGATCAAGGAAATCAGCAACACCAGACTCGCAGCAAGCGCCCATCCGCGAAGCGCTGACGCCGATGCAAGCGCCGGAAGGCTCTCGAATGCCGGCGTAATCGCAACGGCGAACACTGTGGCTGCTACGGTCACGATGAGAAGCCATTGCGCGCGGATGAACCTTTGCAACGGCGCAACCGTAAGCGACCCACCCAGCCCGAATATGCCGTTTACCGTCAGCAACATGCCGATCATGGTGCCGGAGATGCCGATGCCCTCCAGATAAACGATATAGAACGAGCCCTGAATGCCACCGCCAACATGGCGCAACATCGTCATCATCATCGCAAAGGCAATCGCCGGTATGAGAAGCAGCCTGAACGATGCGACATAGTCGGAGAATCGAGGCACGACAACGCGCCAGGATAAATCGTCTTTGGACGGGGAATTCTCTGTAGCGGGGCCAATTGCGGCCCGCGGAATGAACAGGACCGACAGCAGGACTCCTATCGACCACAGGCTCATCATGGAAAAGGCGCCCCAGGGACCGAAAACGTCCCAGGCCAGTCCGCCTAACGGGGGGCCGACAAACAGGCCGATCCTCGTACAAAATGACATGCGTCCCGCATAGCGGGCATCCCCCCGCATGACCTGTCCAACCAGCGTCTGCGCCCCAACCCAGCCGAGCGAGTCGGCGAGGCCGCTAAAGAGCTGAAAAAGTATCAGCGCCCAGACCAGCGGAAAAACCGGATAGAGAAGCGGGACGATAGCGCCGAGAACAGCAAAGAAAAGCATGACACGCCGCGTACCGAGTCGGTCCATCAAGGCGCCGCCATGGATCGCCAGCAGCACGGGGCCGACATGTCGACATCCCAGAGCGAGACCGATCATAAACGGCGACAGATCAAGGGATGCAACAAACAGCGGGACCGCCATCCAGGACATGTTGGGCGTCGTATTGCTGAACATCGCTGCGCCATAGACGCCAGCCTGTACGCGAACGGGTATCGGACCGGTCATGCCGTACCGCCGATGGCAGTAAAAATCGGGAGGCAGTGAGAACAGGTCGCGCTTCCACTACTCGACCGCTTTCTTGTCGCCTGAGCATCACCCGCACCCATGGCATTAGAAAAACTGGCGAAAGCCTGCCGGGCGACCATCGCCCAGGCTTTCGTTAAGGAAGTGAATAACAGCGGCATGACGACGTTCTCCGCATCAGGGAAGGATATGGCCCGACGGGCTCCAGGGCGCCCCATCAGCCTTCCGCGCCGCGCCCGAGTTTCGGATGCAATATCAGGAAGGCAGTTGCAGCAATCAGGATGCTCAGGAGAACTGCGCCCATCACCAGAAAACTGTTTTTGATGCCGACCAGATCAGCCACTGCACCCATGACGATCGGAACCGTCATGCTGGCGAACCTGTTAAGCGTGGTCCGAAGACCGACACCCATGCCTTGCGATTCCGGACCAAGGGCGCGACCGAGCACTGAAATCTCGAGCGGCTGGGAAATACCAAGGCAAAGCCCCCTCAGACAGATGCAAAAGGCAAGCAATACGAATACTCCGCCGAGGAGCGGCGTCACAGCGATGGTAATCACCGTTAGCGTGACAATGAGTACAATCAGCCAGTGCGGGTGGACGAAACGGGCCAACCGGCCGGCACCGAGAGAGCCGAAACTGGCAAGGAGCCCTGCGATTCCTGTCAGCAACCCGATAGTCGACGCGTTGAAATCGATGCTCTCAAGATAAACGACATAGAACGACCCCTGGATGCCAGTGCCTCCGACGCGCACCACCGTAACCAGCAACACCAGTGCGATAGCCGGAATCGCCGCAAGACCGAAAGCGGTGATGTAATCCGAAAATCGCGGCATGAGATCCCGGAACTGAACGCGTCGCGTGGCTTCTTCATTTGCTTCCATGGGGCGCGGCGGAATCATGATGGTTCCGACCAGCCCGATAAGCGACCACAGGCTCATCGCAATGAAGGCAGGCCAGATCCCGGCCTGGTCCCAGATCAAACCAATACCGATCGGGCCGAAGAAGCTCGCCAGCCTGACAACGAAAGTCATCCGCCCCACATAGGCCGGATTGCCCTTCATGACGCGTCCGCTCAGTGCCTGGGCTCCCATCCACACCATGGCGTCAGAAAGGCCCGCGATCATCTGCAGGACGATCAGGGCGGGAATCAGCGGAGACAGGGGGAAGAAAAGCGGTGCTGCGACCGAGATGCAGGCGAAGACGACCATGACACGGCGAATACCGAGTCGATCCATCAATACGCCGCCGTGAATAGAGAGCAGAAGCGTCAGAGCATGCCGCGCGCCGATCACAAGCCCGATCAACGACGCCTGATCCGTAATTTTGACGAGAAGCAACGCGACGATAAGGTTCGAGATTCCGACCATCGAAAAGCTGGAGAATCCCGAACCGTAGATAGCCGCCTGCGTCTTCCAGGGTATCGGTTCAGGCTCTCTTTCAGCCATGCCTGCAATGTCCTTTCCGTGGGATATTTGACCGCCGCCTGGCTTGACAGGCTGCAGAGCCTTCGAAACACTCTTTTCGGTCTTTTTCTCGGTGCGAACAAGGGCCCACGGCCCACCCCGGGAAGACGCAAAGGATTGCTTATCATCAGACTTTCAGGAGCGAACCGACATGGACGGCCTTTCCAATTCAACGGTCGAATCTCTCAAAATAGAGGTTGCGGCTTGCACCCGCCTTCTCAATTCAGAGGGCATTCTGGGCTATAGCGGTCACGTAAGCACCCGCTTGCCGGATGGCGAAACGCTATTAATTCAGTCCTTCGATGCAAGCCGGTCCGACCTGATTCCGGACGAACTCTATATCGTGGATCTTGACGGTAACGTGCTCGATGGGCCGAGTGACGCTCGGCCGGTCAACGAGGTGGAGATCCATTCCGAGGTATTGCGCGCCCGGCCCGATATCAATGCGGTGCTGCACTATCACCCCGAAGTCGCGACGCTCTTTACGATGGTGGAAGGCATTGAACTCATACCGATGAAAAATCACGCTTATCGCTGGGCAAGCGGTATTCCGACCCATCCCGAATCCTGGCATATCGACACGCCGGAGCGCGGCCGGGCCATGGCGGAGACGCTGGGAAATCACAATGCCGTTCTACTTCGGGCGCACGGCGCCGTACTTGTCTCGGAGGATATCCCGTCTCTGATGGTCGACGCGGTCCATTTCGAAGAAAACGCGCAGGCTCTATACGATGCCGCGCGTCTGGGAACGGTTATACCGCTCAGCGCCGATGAAACCAGCGAGTTCGGCGCGAACTTCAAACGCACCAACCACGCGGTCAAACTATGGCGTTATTACCTGAGCCGCGGCCTCGAAAGCGGTGCCATCCCGGCGGAATGGGAAGAAACGCTTACGCCGAAGGCACGCGCCTGAATACGCTAAACTGCGGTCGTTTCAGATGATTTTATTACGGCGGGCGATCTTCATGACCACCGCCAGATATGCGACCTGAACGGCCAGCAGGATCGAAATTACGATCAACTGCCCCTGGGTTAGCCAGCGCAACAACAATAGTGCGCCAAGTCCCTGAATACAGGCGAATCCGCAGAGCAGACCAGTTACCCGTTTGTGCGACCACCCGCACCTGTTCAACAGTTGATAAAGGTGCGACCGGTGCGCCTGCGTAACATTTTCTCTGCAGGCAAGTCTGCGGAAAAAAGTAAACGCAGTATCGAAGATAAAATGGAGAAACAGCAGGGGCATCACGAACACGGGGACTGGCTGCCGGACGCTATCGGCCGCAATCACTGCAAGCGCTGCAAGGAAAAACCCCAGGAACTGGCTGCCGACATCTCCCATGAATATTCGGGCCCTGGGGAAGTTAAATGGCAGAAACCCCGCGCAGGCGGACAGAAGCACACAGGATATCACGACAACATCCGGCGCCCCCGCGAACCACCCGGCCAATCCGAAAAATCCGAGACAGATGATCGCCGTACCGGCCGCAAGGCCGTTCAACCCATCCATAAAATTGAAGGCGTTTGTTAATCCAACGACCCAGATAAGCGTGACAGGATAGCCCCACCAGCCCAGCGTGATGTCTCCGATTCCCGGAAAAGTGAATTTACGAATCACTATGTCGAAGAACAGCAATATCGCCGCAGCCGCAATTTGCGTTGCAAGTTTTTCTCGAAAACTGCGCAGCCTGCCGAGATCGTCCAGAAAACCGATAATTGCAATGACAAAGAGGGCAATCGCCAGCCCTTCGATCCCGCTGCCAGCGAAAAAAGGGGGAGGCTGAAGAAAGACATACCCCGCGATACCGACAAAGGATGTCAAAACGATCGCGACGCCGCCGCTACTGGCCACTGGTCGGTCATGCGAAGAGCGCTGGTTCGGCTTATCGAGGATACGCGCCTTACACATCAAAGAAGTCACAGCAGCCGCAAGACCGATGAGTGCGCAAATCGACAGAATCTGAAAAATCATCGTCACAGCGACGGATTACCCCAGGCAGGCTTGCCCGTTCACAAAAGGCGAGCAGAACCTTGTTCGCAAGGTCGTTCAAGGGCCGCGAGATGTCAACGCAGAGGGAGTCCGCCATTTGCTAGCGTTAGTAATTCGTAAAGCTCGGGAAAGTAACGTTTTGAGCACCGGCGACGAAACTGAGGTAATCAGAGCGATGGCAAACATCGAACAGCTAAAAAGGCGAATTGAACTGGTCGCCGAACGAATGGCGACAGCTCAGGCTGCAAGGACGCACGAAAACGAACGGCTGAAATCCCAGTGGGAGGCGGTTCACGGACGCTTTGAAGAGCAAATCGCGGAGATCGCCCAACTACGCGAGCAGGTTAATGAGCTAACGGGAGATCGTGAAAATCTCGTCACGATGTTGCAGGGGCTCCTTGCCGCTGTAGAAGCTGATCTCGAATTGGTTTAGGGAGAAACGTCACCGATCCTGTCCCGGCTCTCAAGCGTGGCTGGAGTCGATGCCATCTCCAAACCGTCCGGAGCCTTCCCTCCGGCACCTGTCCCGGAGGACCTCCACGCGGCTGGAAACGACGACGAAGACCGTTCCGACGATGATTTTCTTGCAGCTATCGAGCGATCTCTTCAGGAGGCCGATCTGGAGGAAGACCTCTCAGGGTCCGAAGCGATATTGATGCTGGAAGACGCTGATGACCCGATTTCAATCCCCTCCGCCGATGAACGCGATCAG
>Ga0181593_10000117_pt1 | contig 60787 bp, 61 predicted proteins | sample 071ome_19_FD_133756 | JGI IMG/M metagenome (GOLD analysis project Ga0181593, IMG submission 133756) | Coastal salt marsh microbial communities from the Groves Creek Marsh, Skidaway Island, Georgia - 071413AT metaG (megahit assembly) | ecosystem: Environmental > Aquatic > Marine > Intertidal... | reverse complement strand
TCGGCGTCATTGCGATGGCTCGGTCACGCGATGCCTACGGTCACGCGCGGATGGCCTTCCTTGCCTTCATACCATTCGTGAACTTCTGGTTGCTGTTCACTCCGTCGACGAACAAAGTGTCAGCGAATCGCACGCCAACGATTCCACTCCTGTCTGGCGCTGTTGGTGTGCTGACTGGCTTCGTCCTTCTCATCGCGGGCGTCGCCTTGGGCGAATTCATTCGGATGGCAACAAGCCGCATAGTCGCGGAAGCGGAGAACGATCCTGCGATGCAGCGGGCGGGCATAAACATGATGCTGCGCGGACAGGGGATCGAAGAAACACTTCGCCAGATGGCGGCAGAGGTGCCGAGCCAGCGCGTTGACGAGACGACAACCTTGCTGCGCGTCGTGGCCGATGGCTCGACCCTTCGTTACGTCTATGAGGTCTCAACGAACCCTGACGAGCTGCCCATGTCGATGCAAACGGACCTCGTGCTGCACAACTGCACCCTTGAAGCTCTGCGCCCTGTGATCGAGGCCGGCGCAACCGTCGAGCATGTTTACTGGCGAACCGATGGTAGCGAGATAGGTGTCGTGACTGTCACGCGAGACATCTGCGGCGACTGACGGATCTCAAGGCACGATCCCGATACAGAAAAAGGCTGACCCTTTCCGCGAAGTAGGCATTACGTCGGGCAGGTCCAGATTAAGAAATGTTAAGGTTGCCGCTGTTATTTCGGAAGCACAGGATGCGCGATCCAAGCGCACGGAAATTGCCGCCGATCGTGTGCTTCAGGAACTCGCGCTGATCGGTTTTCCGCCAGACCATCGCAAGCGTCCAAGCCACATCTCAAATCCGAAGACCGGGATCTGGCCGATGAATAGGCGGGAAGGGTCGCCCAAAGGCTGGCTGAAGACATTGACGGTAAGTATTAGGATGCCATGAAAGCCAATTTGCTAGCGGCAAACACTAAGGCAATGTTGGGGCTACGCTAATAAAGAACACCCCTGTTTTCCGTGCTCATTCCATACGGAAAAATCGCGATAAATTAACTTGCTAATAAATTGGAGAAAATTGGCGCACCCGACAGGATTCGAACCTGTGACCTCTGCCTTCGGAGGGCAGCGCTCTATCCAGCTGAGCTACGGATGCTGATCCGAGGCCTGTTTAACGCCGGTGGGCCGGGGTGGCAAGATGTTCCGGTGAAAACTCCAGACCTATTCGTGATGGGCTGAAACGAGCGCCGGCTCTACCGCTCTCGCTTTGGCCGCGCCGCGAGGCAGAAGCCGGGGAGCGGGTTGCCGGTTGTCTTGTCCGGGTGGCGTTCGTGGCTCGAGGGGAGGGCGGCGGCGGGATCGACTAGCCAGGCGGCGATGTCGCGGCTGACCAAATCGCCGGCGAGGTCGCGAAACAGCATGTGATAGCCCCGGGGATAGAGAGCCGCGCGCCAGCGTCTTCCGGAGCCAGGGGTCGGCAGGCGCGAGAGCATCAGGCAGGTCGGGCGTCTCGGCACGATCTCGTCGCGCTCGCCGTAGAGAACCAGGAGCGGCAGGCGCAAGGACCGCGAGGAATCAAGCGCCCGGTCCATCAGATCGACCAGGCCGGACAGAGCGTCGATCCGGGTCTCCGTGATGAAGCGGGGGTCGCGCCCCAGGGCCCGCAGCATCTCGATATTGTCGGAAGGGGTGATCTTGATGCCCTGAGGTCGTAGGCGGATCGCGGGGAATGCCGCCGTCGCCGCCGCCAGGGCGTGGCGCTGCCAGGGTGGCATGGTAATTCGGCCCCAGACCGCCGGGGCCGAGAGCACCGCGCCGTCGATCGCGGGGCGAGCATCGCCGGCGAGCGCGGCCATGATCACCGCCCCGCCCATGCTTTCGCCGAGCGCGTGCACGGGAATGCCGGGATGCTCGGCGCGGACCAGGCGGACAACCTCCGCCAGATCGCGTCCCAGCGCCGTCGCGCCGGGCCAGATGCCGCGTCCGGGAGCGCCGCCGAACCCGCGCTGGTCATAGGCGTAGACCGCCACCCCGTCCTTCGCCAGTGTCGGGCCGAGGTCACCGAAGGCGCCGGAATGATCGTTGAAGCCGTGCAACGCCACCAGGGCGGCCCTGGGTGGCGCGGCCGGAGCCCAAGTTGCGAGAGGCAGGCGCGCGCCGTCGCGCATCACCGCGTGGGTATCGGTCAATCTCGGTGGCTGGTGCGCGTTGAGCGGCTGTTGCACCCGGGGGGCGCAGGCGCCGAGCACCAAGAGCGACGCCAGAAACCAGAACGTGGACAAGCCGGCCACGCGCCATGCCGGGTTGGTTCGGAAGCGAAAGGCGGGTCGGTGTATCGGCCCGCGTTCGGGTCGCCTTTCTGATCCATTGAAAATCATGGTTTCTGGCGTATCATGGCGTTTGCATCCGGTCCACTTGTCGGGTGCCGTAGACGCGAATATCTCGGAATTCTAGGCGGACATAGGCGATGGCAAGGCCAACCGAAATCATCCAGACCAACAAGCGCCGGGTCGCGTGCGACGGCGGCAACGGGCCGCTCGGACATCCTCGGGTTTTTCTGACAATCGGCGCCGAGGACGAGGTGATGTGTCCGTATTGCTCGCGGCTCTATCAATATCGTCAATCCACGATCGGCGACGCCGCGGATTGAGGGTGAAGGCCACGGTGCCGCTTCGCGTCAACCCTCGGTGCGAAGCGCCGCGTGATCCCCGTCGAACGATAGCTCCGGAAGGGAGCCGACATGCTCCGTGACAAGCGCATTCTGCTGATCGTCGCCGGTGGCATCGCCGCGTTCAAAAGCCTGCAACTGGTGCGTCTGTTGCGTGGACAAGGCGCTCGGGTACGCGCGGTGCTGACCAAGTCGGGCGCCGAATTCGTGACGCCGTTAAGTCTTCAGGCTCTTACCGAGGACAAGGTCTATGGGGATCTGTTTTCCCTGACCGATGAATCGGAAATGGGGCATATCCAACTTTCCCGCGACGCCGATCTGTTGGTGGTGGTGCCGGCGACCGCGAATCTGCTGGCCAAGATGCGGGCCGGGATAGCCGATGATCTAGCCTCGACCGTGCTATTGGCCACCGACAAGCCGGTGATGGTCGCGCCGGCGATGAATGTCCGGATGTGGCTGCACCCGGCGACCGCGGAGAATATCGAGGTACTGAGAGACCGGGGCGTGACCGTGGTGGGTCCGACCGAGGGAGACATGGCTTGCGGTGAGTTCGGTCCGGGCCGCATGGTCGAACCCGAGGAAATCGTCGCGGCGATCGAAACGGTGCTTGGCGGGGACGCCGGGACCCGGGCGGATGGGCCGCTCAGCGGGCGGTCGGCGTTGGTGACCTCCGGTCCGACTTATGAGGCGATCGATCCCGTGCGCTACATCGCCAATCGGTCCTCCGGCAAGCAGGGCCACGCGATCGCGACGGCCCTGGCCCGGCTCGGCGCGACGACGACCCTGGTAACCGGGCCGACCCGGCTGGCGGACCCCGTCGACGTGCGAACCGTGCATATCGAATCCGCCCGCGAGATGCTTGAGGCTTGCACCAGCGCGCTACCCCTGGATATCGCGGTTTGCGCGGCGGCGGTCTCGGACTGGCGGGTGGCGCGCGAGGCCGGCCAGAAGCTGAAGAAGGAAGGCAATGCCGGGCCGCCGGCGCTTGAGCTGACCGAGAATCCCGACATATTGGCGACGCTTTCAGCGGTGGGAGAGAAGCGGCCCGGCCTGGTGGTCGGTTTCGCGGCGGAAACCGAGACCGTGGTCGAACATGCCACGGCGAAACGCCTGCGCAAGGGCTGCGACTGGATCGTCGCCAATGATGTAAGCCCGGAAACCGGCACCTTCGGCGGCGATGAGAACACCGTGCATCTGGTCACCGAGACCGGGGCCGAGCATTGGCCGAGAATGGGCAAGGATGCCGTCGCGGCGCGCCTGGCCGAGCGTATCGCGGCGCATTTCTCCCCCGACTTCGCGGCCTGAACCATGGAGCGCGTCGAGGTTCCGGTAAATCGTTTGCCGCATGGCCAGGGGCTTGACCTCCCCGCCTATCAGACCATCGGTAGCGCCGGGATGGACCTGGCGGCCGCCAATTTCGAGCCGATCGAGATCGCGCCGGGCGCGAGGGCGCTGCTCCCGACGGGGTTTCGTTTCGCGATACCGGCGGGTTACGAGGCGCAGATCCGCCCGCGCTCGGGCCTGGCTCTACATGCCGGGGTCACGGTGTTGAACACGCCGGGAACAATTGATTCAGATTATCGGGGCGAGGTCTCGGTGGTGTTGATCAATCACGGCGAGACCCCATTTGTGGTCAGGCGCGGCGATCGGATCGCGCAAATGGTGTTGGCCCAGGTCCCCAGGGCGGAGTTGCGGGAGACCGGCGATCTGCCGCCGACACCGAGGGGCGCCGGCGGTTATGGCTCCACCGGAACCGGCGCGAACGAGGCTTGAGGGCAAGATTATGGAACTGACGGACGCGCAGTTCGAGCGCTACGCGCGGCATCTGATTCTCGACGAGGTCGGTGACGAGGGGCAGGAGAAGCTGCTCGCTTCCAAGGTCCTGTGCGTCGGCGCGGGCGGTCTCGGCTCGCCGATCCTGATGTATCTGGCGGCCGCGGGGGTCGGCACGCTCGGGATCATCGACGACGACGAGGTCGATCTCTCGAACCTGCAACGACAGATCGTGCACGCGACGGCTTCGGTGGGGATCTCCAAGGCGGAGTCGGCGGCGGAAACCTTGGCGCGGGTGAACCCGACGATCTCCGTCATTCCCTACAAGATTCGGCTGACCCGAGAGAACGTTGGGGAAATCTTCGCCGACTACGATCTCATAGTCGACGGCACCGACAATTTCGAGACCCGCTACTTGATCAACGATGCGGCCTATCTCACAGGGAAAACCGTGGTCTCCGGGGCATTATTGCGTTTCGAGGGGCAACTGACGACGTTTAGAGGCGGCGTTCCGGGCCACGAGGGCGAGCCGTGCTATCGCTGTCTGTTCCGCGACCCGCCGCCGCCGAACACCATCCCCCGCTGCGAGGAAGCCGGCATTCTCGGCGCCGTCGCGGGGGTCATCGGCACCCTTCAGGCGACCGAGGTCTTGAAGGAACTGATGGGGCTCGGCGAGACCATGTCCGGCCATCTCCTGGTTTTCGACGGCCTCGGCATGACCTTCCGCAAGATCCGCTACAAGCGCAGCCCGACCTGCCCGCTCTGTGGCGACGAGCCGACGATTACGGAGATTGCCGCGGGGTAGAGCGGCGCGGGGCTAGTCGACGCTGTCTCCCGGCGTCGATGTGGCATTCCACACTAGCGAACACCCACCCGCCTTGATCGGCGTCCCAATCGCTCCATATCCAAGGGGACAGAGAGTTCACGACCCGGCCCGAACGACGAGCGCGACGGCCACCCAGTTTCCTCCCGAGTCCCCACCTCAAGGGCGCCCAAGCGGCGCCCGCTTCTTTTCGGGGGGGTGGGGGTGAATCGCCGCCCTCAGAACATCGTCTCGATGACCCGGTCCGGTGGGGCGTGGCCGTCGCTGAAGGTGCGGATGTTGACGATGACCTTCTCGCCCATGTCGACCCGGCCCTCATAGGTGGCGGAGCCCATATGCGGCATTAGGGTGACGTTGTCGAGTTCCAGAAGCTCGGGATTGACCATCGGTTCATGCTCGAACACATCCAGGCCGGCGCCTGCGATATCGCGGTTGCGCAGGGCCTTGGCGAGCGCGGCTTCGTCGATGACCTCGCCGCGCGAGGTGTTGACGATATAGGCGTGCGGCTGCATCTGATCGAGCCGCCGCCCGGATATCAGATGATAGGTCGCCGGCGTGTGCGGGCAATTGACCGAGATAATGTCCATGCGGCTCAACATCTGGTCGAGATTGTCCCAATAGGTCGCTTCCAGCTCCTCCTCGACCTCGGGATGCAGGCGTTTGCGGTTGTGGTAGTGGATCGAGAGCCCGAAACCGCGGGCCCGTCGCGCGACGGCGCGGCCGATCCGGCCCATGCCGACAATGCCCAGACGCTTGCCGTGGATACGGTGACCGAGCATCAGGGTCGGGCCCCAGCCGGCCCAAGTGCCCGAGCGCAACAGACGCTCGCCCTCGACCAGGCGCCGCGGCACCGCCAGGATCAGCGCCATGGTCATATCGGCGGTGTCCTCGGTCAGGACCCGGGGCGTATTGGTGATCGTAATGCCGCGTTTCTTGGCGGCGGAAAGATCGATGTGATCGACGCCCGTGCCGAAGGAGGCGATCAGCTTCAATCGATCACCGGCGGCCTCGAGCACGCCGGCGTTGATCTCATCGGTGACCGTCGGCACCAGAACATCGGCCTCGGCGAAGGCTTGTTTCAGGGCATCATCGTCGAAGGGCGCGTCGGTCAGGTTAAGCCGAGTGTCGAACAACTCCATCATCCGGGTTTCGATCGGATCCGGAAGCTTTCGGGTGACGATGACCAGCGGTTTTTTCGACGCCATGGGCGGAAGTCCTCGTGGCTGCGCGCGCGACCCTGTCGCCTTGGCGATTTCCGCGCGTTTCGTTTGGGCCATAACAGGCCCTTCGCCGGAGATATCAGCGGCGCGGCGGCTTGTCCAGATATAGCGCTGGCGGTCCGGACGCATTATGGCTAAACACGTGATCTAGCATGGATTTTACTTAAAACACGCTAGATATGGTGGTACACTCATCGAACACCTTGAGAGCAAACCATGTCGCGAGCGATCCGAGTTCTCTTCTTTTTTCTAGTGATGGCCCCGGCCCTGGCTGGTGTCGGATCCCCTGGGGCATTGGTGTCGGCGTCGCTTGCCGAGGCGGCGACGATCGGCAAGGAAACCGGCTTACCGGTGCCCCGCTACGTGTCCTTGCGGTCCGGCGAGGTGAATGTTCGGGCGGGTCCCGGCTCGCGCTATCCCATTGAATGGGTGTTCAAGCGTCGCAATCTTCCGGTCGAGGTCGTTGCGGAGTTCGACACTTGGCGAAAGATCCGTGATTTCGAGGGAACCGAGGGGTGGGTCCATCAAAGCATGTTGTCCGGTCGCCGGATGATCCAGGTGATTGGTCAGGTCAGAACCTTGCGCCGCGATCCCGGTGGCTCGGCGCCGGCGGTCGCGCGGATGGAGCCCGGCGTGCTGGGAAATCTCGAGGACTGCCTGCATGAATGGTGTGAAATTCGGGTTTCCGGATTGTCCGGTTGGGTCAGTCGGGCGCATATCTGGGGCGTGGATGTGAAGGAATCACTGCGCGACGACTAGCCGCCACGCGCCGGCCACCGCCCACCGCCGCTTTTCGCTAATCCGATCCGGCGTGGATCATTCAGTCCAGATCATTCGCCAGTGACGCGCGAACCGCTTCCGACAGGATGGCCATATGCCCGTAACTCGGGTGCTTGATGCCGAGCATCACCTGGGTCGACCCGTCCTTGAACGCGCCGGCTTGGGCGTCGTTCAGATTAAAATGCACGAACTGAACCGAGGACGCCTTGCCGTCGGCGGTGGTGCGGTCGAGATCCGCCTCCGCGACGCCGATAATTTCCTCGCCGCCGATGGAAAGCACACAGGTTTCCTCCACACCGCCAAGCCCCGAGAGCACCCGCTTGCGGCGATCGGGATCATCGATCTCGAACATCAGCGTGGCGATCAACTCCCGGCCCTGCGGGATCAGGGGGTTATAGGCCGCGAGCTCGTCGGGAATCTGCTCCTCGCCGCCCTTTTCGATGTAGAGCATCTCATGGATTTGCCACCACATGGTGTCATGGCTTTCGAAATAGAAAGTGGCGTCCGGCCCGACGGCCACCCGGCGGTCGCGTTTGATACCGACCATCTCGGCCCGTTTGCCGGCTCGAACGGCGCGATAGGCGTCCATGTCGAGCACATCGTCCCGGGTGATCTGTTTCTTCGCCATGACATTGTCTCCGTGGAGCGGACGAGGGTTTGAGATGCCGAATCTTGGATTCTAAAAGCCGTACGCGCGAGCGAGGATCTCGACCGGATGATCGGCTCGCGTAACCACGGGCCCTTCGCCATCGATTCGCTCCATGCCTTGCAGGATATGGTCGGCCGCAAGTGGACATCCGGAAGCCACATAGGCGTTGCCGGCCTTGGCGGCCTGTCGGGCGACCGGCTTGCCGACCTTGATCGCGGTCTCGAAGTTTTCCTTCATCACGCCCCAGGAGCCGCCATGCCCGGAACAGCGTTCGATCACGGTGATATCGATATCGGGAATGGCGCGAAGCATCTCCGCCGATTTCTGGCCGAAGTTCTGGGCCCGGCTATGGCAGGCCAAGTGCAAGGTGACGCCGCCATCAAGGGCGCCGAGACCACCGGCGAGGCCTTCGGTCTTGGCGATATCAACGATGTACTCGTCGATATCCCGAGTCGCGGCGGAGAGCGCCTTGACGTTCTCGTCCTCGGGGACGATCAGGGGCCATTCGAATTTCAGCATCAGCGCGCAGGACGGGGTAAGCGCGATGACGGCGCGCCCTTCGTCGACCCAAGGTCGCAGCTCCGCCGCGACTTTCTTGGCGGTTTCGGCGACCCGGGCGATGTCGCCTTGTTCCAACTGCGGCATCCCGCAGCAGGAGGGGTACACAACCTCGGTGTCCACCCCGTTATGGGCCAGGACCTGTCGAGCGGCGGTGCCGATAGCCGGATTGTTGTAGTTCACGAAACACGTGGCGTAGATGATCGCCGAGCGTCCGAAGCCCGGCGCCTTGGTATTGACCGCCGGGACTTCCGCCTTGGCGCGGGTGACGTAGTCATTGGTGTGGAACTTCGGAAGCGCCGCGTCGCGGTGGACCCCGCAGGTCGATTCGAGGATTGGGCGGGTAAGTGCGTTGCCGCGCCTGGAGGCCCAGTTGGCGATCGGCGCCGCAAACCCGGCGGCCTTGCCGTTGCGGTCGGTTTCGGTGAGCTCTTTGGCCGCGAGCGGAACTTCTCCCTTGGCGTTCTGGACAGCGCGATAGCGCAGCATCAGATGTGGGAAATCCAGATTGAACTCGTGCGGCGGGACATAGGGGCATTTGGTCATGAAACACATGTCACAGAGCGTGCAGGCGTCCACGACGGGCGCGAAATCCGCGCTGTCGACCGTATCCAGCTCCATGGATTCGGACTCATCGATCAGATCGAACAGCTTTGGGAAACTGTCACAGAGATTGAAGCAACGCCGGCAACCGTGACAGATGTCGAAGACACGGCGGAGCTCCTCGTCGAGTTTGGCTTCGTCCAGGAAATCAGCGTCGCGCCAGGCCAGCGGATGCCGGATCGGGGCGTCTAGGCTGCCTTCTTGCATGGAACAGATCTCCTGTCGGGCGTGGCGCGGTTTGAACGTGAAAACAGCTTGGAGACTAATGCGAGCCGCCGCCGAAATCGCTTGTTTTTATGTTTGAACGGGACGAGGTCGGTAGCCGATTTATGCGCCTGGGTACAAGTCCCCGTGGATCCTGGCTTTTCCAAAGCGCGGTCCGCGCCAGGGCGACAAATTGTCGCCCTGGCTTCGGATCAAACGCGCCTGGACCGTTAGTCCATCGTGTCCAGGGCTTTTTGGAAGCGACCGGCGTGGCTGCGCTCGGCCTTGGCGAGAGTCTCGAACCAATCGGCGATCTCGTCGAAGCCTTCCTCGCGGGCGGTCTTGGCCATGCCCGGATACATGTCGGTGTATTCGTGGGTCTCGCCGGCGATCGCCGCCTTGAGGTTGTCGCCCGTGCCGCCAATCGGCTCTCCGGTCGCCGGGTCACCGGTTTCCTCGAGGAATTCGAGATGGCCGTGGGCGTGGCCGGTCTCGCCTTCGGCGGTGGAGCGGAAGACCGCGGCCACGTCGTTATAGCCTTCGATATCGGCTTTTTGAGCGAAGTAGAGGTAACGCCGGTTGGCTTGTGATTCGCCGGCGAAAGCCGCCTTCAGATTTTCTTCGGTTTTCGAGTCCTTGAGGCCCGCCATTTTGGTCTCCCGATCCAAACTTCAATTCACCCCCGCCGAACGGCATATCCGCGAGCTTGGGCACCATGTACCGATTGTTATATGGAGAGGGGGGCGGACACGTCAAGGTCATTTAGAATGATTCGAAAAAATCAACTAACTATTTAATATTATTTTGTAATATAAATTACTTCTCACGAATTCGGATGACGACATCGACACGATCCATCGTGAAGCCCGCGGGTATCTCCGGCAGGGCATTAACCTGTACCTGATCCGCTGGAATGTCGTGCAATTGGCCCTTGGCCTCGTGGTAGAGGTGGTGATGCTCGCTGACATTGGTGTCGAAATAGGCACGCCCGGCTTCGACGACGACCTCGCGGACAAGCCCGGTGGCTCGGAATTGATGCAGCGTGTTGTAGACCGTGGCCAGCGAGATCGCCGCGCCTCGGGCCTCGGCCTCGCCGTGAAGTTGCTCGGCGGTCACGTGCCGGTCGCCTTGCTGGAAGAGCACCTGGGCTAGCAGAAGGCGCTGACGCGTCGGGCGCAGACCGGCGCGATCCAGGATCGATATCGCCATCTCCCGATTTTCGCGCGGTGCTTCGACCATTGCTAATCCCAAATCCTTACTTCGGAACCAAGCTGGCGCGTTGGATCGCGCGAGCCGAGCAGAGCAAACATCAGAAACCAGGGAGTCTTGTCAAGCGCGGGATATCACACGGCCTGATCAAGCCTTGAACTTCAATGGATTGTGATGGGTTACGCGAAGGCATTGGCGTGGTGCCTGGAATTGTGTTTTTCTTGAGGTGTGAACCGCTCCGCGATGCTACAACAGCCTGCCAGGGTCGCTGAAAAACGCGACGGTTGAACTCCAAGGATTAAGAACACGTGACGTCTCAACGAGCTTCAAGTTTCAGCTACCAGGACCTTATAGAGTGTGCGCGAGGCCGCATGTTCGGTCCGGGTAACGCGCAATTGCCGATGCCTCCGATGCTGATGTTCGATCGCATCACCAAGATCAGTGACAGCGGCGGCGCCAACGACAAGGGCGAGGTCGAGGCGGAGTTCGACATCAAACCCGATCTTTGGTTCTTCAAGTGTCACTTCGAGGGAGACCCGGTCATGCCGGGTTGTCTCGGCATGGACGCGCTATGGCAACTGTTGGGCTTTAAACTGGGATGGCTCGGAGGTTTGGGATCGGGCCGCGCGATTTCAGTTGGGGAGGTCAAGTTCACCGGCCAGGTATTGCCAAGCGCCAAGCTATTGAAATTCAAACTCGATATGAAACGCGTGATCATGCGGCGATTGTGCATGGGCATCGCCGACGGCGTCGTCTTGTGCGATGGCGAGAAGGTGTTCGAGGCCAAGGATATTCGCGTCGGATTGTTTAACAATACGGCGATCGCGGAAGGGGCGAGCTGATGCGCCGGGTGGTGATAACGGGCTTGGGCATTGTCTCGAGCATCGGCAACAACGCCGAAGAGGTCACCGAATCGCTCAGAACGGGCCGGTCGGGAATTACCCATAGCGAGGAATATCGCGACATGGGTTTTCGCAGCCACGTCCACGGCTCGCTTAAGATCGATCCGACCGACCATATCGACCGCAAGCTGCTCCGCTTCATGGGAGACGGCGCGGCGTACACCTATATCGCGATGGACCAGGCGATCGCCGACGCGGGCCTGGAGGTTGCCGAGATAAGCGACCCGATGACCGGTATGATCGTCGGCTCAGGCGGGCCTTCGACCTCGAACATGATGTCGGCCTTCGATCTGGCGCGCGAGAAAGGCCCGAAACGCGTGGGCCCGTACATGGTGCCTCGGGTGATGTCGAGCACCGTGTCGGCGACCCTGGCGACATCGTTCAAGATCAAGGGCCTCAGCTATTCCATCAGTTCGGCCTGTTCGACCAGTTCGCATTGCATCGGCAATGCTTTCGAGATGATTCAACTCGGCAAGCAAGACGTCATGTTCGCCGGCGGCGGCGAGGAGCTGCATTGGTCCCTGTCGGTGCTGTTTGACGCGATGGGCGCCCTGTCCTCCAAATACAACGACACGCCGACCAAGGCGTCGCGCGCCTATGACAAGGATCGCGATGGTTTCGTGATCGCCGGCGGAGGCGGTGTCGTCGTTCTGGAGGAGCTGGAACGCGCGAAGGCGCGCGGCGCCAAGATTTATGCCGAATTGGTGGGATACGGCGCGACCTCGGACGGCGCGGACATGGTTCAGCCCTCGGGCGAGGGCGCCGTGCGTTGCATGCGGATGGCGCTGCGCGATATCGACGAGCCGGTGGATTATATCAACACCCACGGGACCAGCACCCCGATCGGCGATACCAAGGAGCTTGAGGCGATCTCCGAGGTGTTCGGTCAGCGTAACGCGATCCCGATGATCAGCTCGACCAAGTCGCTGTCCGGCCATTCGCAGGGGGCCGCGGGGGTTCACGAGGCGATCTATACATTGCTGATGATGAAGAACCACTTCCTGGCGGCATCGGCCAATGTCGAGACCCTGGATCCCGAGGCCGGTGACATGCCGATCCTGCTGGAGCGCCAGGACAACGCCCGGATCAACCTTGCCATGTCCAACAGTTTTGGTTTCGGCGGCACCAATTCGGTGCTGGCGTTTCGCGCCCATGTATGACGCCGAGACCTCGATTTCGGGTGAACCTGTTTTGAGGAGTACCGACGAGCGATGACCGAAACACGGGCATCGGGTACCGGCTTGATGGCCGGTCGCAAGGGTCTGATCATGGGCGTTGCCAATGACAGATCGATCGCATGGGGCATTGCGTCGGCGGTCGCGTCCCAAGGCGCCGAATTGGCCTTCACCTACCAAAACGAGTCGATCGCCCGCCGGGTAACCCCCTTGGCGGAATCCGTTGGCTCGTCCCTGGTGTATGAATGCGATGTGTCCAATGACGACCATTTGGACAGATTGTTCGAAGCGATCGAGGCCGATTGGAACGGGCTGGATTTCATCGTCCATGCCATCGCCTATTCCGACAAGTCCGAGCTCAAGGGCCGGTATGTCGACACCAGCCGCGAAAACTTTCGCAACACCATGGATATCTCCTGCTTTTCCTTCACCAACGTGGCTCGGCGGGCCGCGCCCTTGATGAAGGAAGGCGGCAGCATGATCACACTCAGCTATCTCGGGTCGGTCCGAACCATTCCCAACTACAATGTCATGGGGATCGCCAAGGCGGCGCTGGAAGCGAGCGTGCGCTATCTCGCGGTCGATGTCGGTGCGCGGGGGATCAGGGTTAACGCCTTGTCTCCCGGACCGATGCGGACCCTCGCGGGCTCCGCCATCGCCGACGCGCGTTATGTCTATCGCTATTCCGAGGCCAACGCGCCGCTGGAACGAAACATCGACATGGAAGAGGTCGGTAATGCCGCCCTGTTCCTGCTGAGTGATCTGTCCTCGGGAATGACCGGCGAGGTTCACTATGTCGACGGTGGCCTCAGAGGGGTGGGGATTCCCAGGCCGAGATCCGACGGTTAGCGCGTTTCCGGTCTAACCGGAAATGGTTGATAGGAGGCGCGGATCGTCGGTGATGATCGCGTCGACGCCCCATTCGAACAGTTCTGACGCCTGTCCGGGGGCATTCACCGTATATGGCAGGATCAGCAATCCTTCCGCCTTGATCTCCTGGACGTTGTTCTGGCTTGCCAGAAGCCGATAATGGGGGTGGAGCGAAACACAGCCCAGCGCGGCAACCGTGTCCCGCCAATCCGGCGACCATTCCGAGATCAAAAGGCCGCGCGGGTATTTCGGGCCCGCGTCCCGCAAGGCTTCCAGGGACCCTTGCTTGAAACTTGAAAACACGATCGAGCCCGCGAGCGTCTCGTTCTCGGGGCCGAGCATCTCTTCCACTATCTCCAACGCGACGAGCGCCGTGCGCCGATCCTCGCCCGGATTCGGCTTGATCTCGATATTCATGCCGAGATCAAGGTCGCGGCAAATGGATATCGTTTCCCGCAATGTCGGTATGGCCTCGCCGGCGAAGGCGGCGCCGAACCAGGACCCGGCGTCGAGGGTTTTCAGATCCGCCGCCGAATAGCCCGAGACGGCCCCGTGTCCGTTGCTGGTGCGGTCGAGATCGTCGTCATGAAAGATAACGGGTACACCGTCGGCGGAAAGGCGGACGTCGAACTCTATCCAATCAGCGCCGTCATTGGCGGCTTGGTGAAACGACGCCAGGGTGTTCTCGGGCGCAACCGCCATCGCGCCGCGGTGACCGATTAGACGGGGCGGCCTCGAAAAAGCAACGCCACCAGGCCCGGAGCTGGAACCTGGTGGCGCTTTGGTATCGTTGTTGGTCATGACCAGCCGGTTTAGGCGGCGTCGCCCTCTTCCTTGCCGTCCAGGTCTTCACCGGTTTCCTGGTCGACGGTCCGCATGCTCAACTTGACCTTGCCGCGATCGTCGAAGCCGATGACCTTGACCTTGACCGTGTCGCCGACATTGACGACATCGGTGGTCTTGTTGACCCGACCGGGCAACAACTCGCTGATATGCACGAGACCGTCGCGCGGGCCGAGGAAGTTGACGAAGGCGCCGAAATCAACGGTCTTGACGACCTTGCCGTTGTAGATCACGCCGATTTCCGGCTCGGCGACAATCGATTTGATCCAATCGATCGCGGCTTGACCGGCACTGTTGTCGACCGCCGCGACCTTGACCACGCCGTCGTCGTCGATGTCGATCTTGGCGCCGGTAACCTCGCAGATTTCGCGGATGACCTTACCGCCCGGGCCGATGATGTCGCGGATCTTGTCCTTGTTGATCTGGATCGTCGTCACCCGGGGCGCGTGGTCGGAAACACCCTCGCGTCCGCTGGTGATGGCCTTCTCCATCTCGCCCAGAATGTGGAGCCGACCGTCACGGGCCTGGTCCAGGGCGATCCGCATGATCTCCTCGGTGATCGAGGTGATCTTGATATCCATTTGCAACGAGGTGATGCCTTCGGAGGTGCCGGCCACCTTGAAGTCCATGTCGCCGAGATGATCCTCGTCACCGAGAATGTCGGACAGAACGGCGAAACGGTCGCCTTCCTTGATCAGGCCCATGGCGATACCGGCGCAGGGATTCTTCAGCGGAACACCGGCGTCCATCAAGGACATCGAGGTGCCGCACACCGTCGCCATCGAGGAGGAGCCGTTGGACTCGGTAACCTCGGAGACAACCCGCAGCGTGTAAGGGAAGTCTTCCTTGGCCGGGATCAACGGACGCAGCGCCCGCCAAGCGAGCTTGCCGTGGCCGATCTCGCGCCGACCCGGACCGAACATCCGACCAGCTTCGCCCACCGAATAGGGCGGGAAGTTGTAATGCAGCATGAAGTGCTCGCGATACTCTCCCTCGAGCGCGTCGATGATCTGCTCGTCCTGCCCGGTGCCCAGGGTCGTGACGACCAAGGCCTGGGTTTCACCGCGAGTGAACAGGGCCGAGCCGTGGGCGCGCGGCAGCACGCCGACCTCGCTGACGATCGGGCGCACCGTCTTGGTGTCGCGACCGTCGATGCGCATGCCGGTATCCAGGATCGAGCCCCGCACGATGTCTGACTCGAGCGTCTTCATGACTTCCTTGGCGGCGTTCAACTCTTCCTCGGTTTCGAGGATTTCCAAGCCCTTGGCTTTGGCGGCGGCGACGAGATCCTGACGTTCCGCCTTGTCGGCGACCTTGTAGGCGGCTTGCAGATCGGCGGTGATCGCGGCGGAAAGCTTTTCCTTCACGGTCTCGATCTCGGGCGCCGGCGCCGGGACGTCGCGCGGTTCCTTGGCGCAAGCCTCGGCCAGTTCGATGATCGCGTCGATCACTTCCTGGCAGGCCTTGTGACCGAAGTTCACGGCGCCGAGCATGACCTCCTCGGAGAGGTTGTTGGCCTGGGATTCAACCATCAGCACGCCTTCGCGGGTGCCGGCCATCATCAGGTCGAGTTCCGAGTTCGGCACGTCCTGCTGACCAGGGTTCAGAATATACGCGCCGTCCTTGTAGCCGACGCGGCAACCGCCGATCGGTCCGAGGAACGGCAGGCCCGAGATCGTGAGCGCCGCCGAGGCGCCGACCATGGCAACCACATCGGGGTCGTTCTCAAGATCGTGGCTGAGCACGGTGCAGATGACTTGGGTCTCGCACTTGAAACCCTTAACGAAAAGCGGTCGGATCGGCCGGTCGATCAAGCGCGAAACCAGGGTTTCCTTCTCGGTCGGACGCCCCTCGCGCTTGAAGAAGCCACCGGGGATCTTGCCGGCGGCGAAGGTTTTCTCTTGGTAATTGACGGTCAGCGGAAAGAAGTCGAGACCCGGCTTCGGGCTCTTCGCGCCGACGGCGGTGCACAGCACCGTGGTTTCGCCGAGGCTGGCCATGACGGCGCCATCGGCCTGACGGGCGATCTTGCCCGTTTCGAGGACGAGCTTGCGACCGCCCCAGTCAAGTTCCTTACGGTATACTTCGAACATTCCTAGTATTTCCCTACATCAAGGTCGCACCGGTCGAACCACGCGAAACGCCAAGCCTAAAGGCCGCGCCCGGCCGACCCTCCTGGTCGTTCCCGGCACGTTCACGCATGGTTAAGCTAGAGAAACTGCGTCACGCCAAATGCGAACACACATCGGTTGTGTGCGACCCTACGGTTTCCATATCCTTCTCAAGCGCGCCCTCAATGACATGGAATGCCTGTCGGGTCAAACAGAGTTTGACTCGATTCGCCACGCGCCAGCTCCCCCGGTGGGAAGCGGCGTTATGGAGAGTCGGAGGGGCGCCGTCCGGAAGACGGCTTGGCTGGGTCTCGCCTTAGCGGCGCAGCCCCAGGCTCTTGATCGTTTCGGCGTAGCGTTCCTCGCTGCGCGACCGCAGATAGTCGAGCAGACGCCGGCGTTGGCCGACCATGATCAACAGACCGCGGCGCGAGTGAAAATCCTTCTTATGGACCTTCAGATGCTCCGTCAGATTGGCGATCCGCGTGGTGAGGATGGCGCACTGCACTTCGGGGGAGCCAGTGTCGCCTTCGGCGCGGCCATACTGTTTGATCAGTTCGGCCTTCTTCTCTTGGGTAATCGACATCGGATACTCCGTAGGTCAGAGGTTGAGAACGCGAACCGGGCAAACGCATCCACCTTGAATGCGCGAGATCGCGACGGGTGTCCCGGAAGAAATCGCGTAGAGCAGATCGCCCTCGCGAAGCTCTCCGAGACGCTCCTGGTCCGAGGCCCGGAATACCGGAACCGTCTGACCGCGTCTCAGCCTGTTCGCTTCATCGTCCGTGAGAGGCATGGCCGGGATGCCGTCCAGCGCTGTCTCCACGGGCAATAGGTGCTCGAAAGCGACGGGACTATGCGCCAACGCTTCGATCGAATCCAGTGAAATCGCATCGCTTTCCTGGAAAGGTCCCACCCGCAGACGTCTGAGGGCGGAAACATGACCGACGGTGCCCACCGCGATTGCCAGATCACGCGCCAGCGCCCGCATATAGGCACCCTTGCCGCTGGTCACCAGAAAGGCGGCGTGGTCATCGTCGATGATCTCGTCCAGGGTGAAGGCCTCAATCAGGATTTCCCGGGCCGAGAGTTCGACCGGTTGATCGTTGCGGGCCAGGTCATAGGCGCGTTGGCCTTGGATTTTTATCGCCGAAAAGCGTGGCGGAACCTGCTCGATAAGCCCGGTAAAGGCCCCGAGCGCGTTTTCGATCGCGTCGTGATCGGGGCGCGACTCGTCGGTTCGGGTGACCGCGCCCTCGCAATCGTCGGTGTCTCGCTCCTCGCCCCAACGAATCTCGAAGCGGTAATCCTTGTTGGCGTCCATGGCGTAGGGAATGGTCTTGGTCGCCTCGCCGAGAGCGATCGGCAGCACGCCCGTCGCCAGCGGATCAAGGGTGCCGGAATGCCCCGCCTTGGCGGCATTGAAGACGCGCCGCACGACGTTGACCGCGTGGGTCGAGGTCACCCCGCTGGGTTTGTCGATGATCACCCAACCGTTGACCGGATTGCCGCGTTTCCTACGCGCCATCACCAGCCTCCTCGGGCTCCTGCTCCGCCGACTCCTGATCCTCGGATGCGTCTTCGGGATCGATGTCGAGGCCGTGCAGCAGGCTATTCATATGCGCCGAGGCATCGAACGCGGTATCGATGCTGAACATCAATCGGGGGACATGGCGAAGTTGGACCCGCCGGGCCACCTGGCCACGCAGAAAAGGCGCGGCGCGGGCGAGGCCGGCGATGATGTTTTCCCGACCGACACCGCCGAGCGGCATCACATAGACCATGGCGGACTTCAGATCCGGGCTCGCGGAGACCTCGGAGACCGTAATCGGAATACCGGCGACATCCGGATCACGCAATTCCACGCGCTCGAAAATCTCGACGAGCGCCTTGCGCAACACCTCGCCGACCCGGAGCTGGCGTTGACTGGGAACGCCATCACGCCGGACCGATCTGTCCGTCGGGGAATGTGCCATGATAAGGACCGATCCGAGCGCGGATTACGGCGACGCGTTTGCCTGTTGCGCCGATTCCAGGGTGCGGGCGACTTCCTTGACCTCGAAGCACTCGATGAAGTCACCAACTTGGATGTCGTTGTAATTCTCGAAGCCGGCGCCGCATTCGTAGCCTTCGCGGGCCTCGCGGACCTCGTCCTTGAAGCGGCGCAGGGTTTTCAGCGTCCCCTCGTGAATCACCACGTTGTCCCGCAACAACCGCACCTTCGCGCCGCGGCGGATATTGCCCTCGGTGACGAAACAACCGGCGACCTTGCCGACCTTGGTGATGTTGAAGACCTCGCGAATTTCGGCGTTGCCGAGGAACTCTTCCTTGAGATCCGGCGACAGCATACCCGTCAGGGCCGCCTTAATCTCATCGATCACGTCGTAAATGATCGAATAGTAGCGGATCTCGACATCGCTGGTCCGGGCCAGATCGCGGGCTTGCGGATTGGCGCGAACATTGAAGCCAATGACCATGGCGCCGGAAGCGGCGGCGAGCGAGATATCGGATTCGTTGATACCGCCGACCGCGCCATGAAGAATTCGGACCGCGACGGAGTCGTTCGAGACTCTCTCGAGACTGGCGCGGATTGCTTCCAGTGAGCCGTGCACGTCGGTCTTGATGACCACCGGCAATTCCTCGGCCTGTCCGGCGGCGATCTTCGAGAGCATTTGCTCCACCGTGCCACGCGCGCCGGCCGTCGCTTGCTTGGAGCGCAGTTGCCTGGACCGATACTCGGTGATCTCACGCGCTCGGGCCTCGTTCTCGACCACGACGAAGTCATCGCCGGCGAAGGGTGAGCCGTTAAGACCCAGGACCTCGACCGGGAAACTCGGGCCACATTCCTCGATACGCTGGCCATGATCATCCAGCAGCGCGCGGACCCGGCCCCATTCGGCGCCGGCGACAAAGATATCACCGATGCGCAGCGTGCCATGTTGAACCAGTACCGTGGCAACGCTACCGCGCCCCCGTTCCATCTTCGATTCAACCACGGTTCCGGCCGCGGTACGGTCCGGATTCGCCTTCAGTTCCATGACCTCGGCTTGCAGAACGATCGCCTCGCGAAGCTTGTCGAGGCCCTCGCCGGTCAATGCCGATACCGGAACCTGGATCACATCTCCGCCGAGATCCTCGACCACGACCTCGTGCTGCAACAATTCCGTCTTGACCCGATCGGGATTGGCGTCGGGCCGGTCGATCTTGTTGACCGCGACGATCATCGGGGTTTCCGCCGCCTTGGCGTGGCGGATCGCCTCGATGGTTTGCGCCATGATGCCGTCATCGGCGGCGACAACCAGGACCACGATATCCGTGACATTGGCGCCGCGAGCCCGCATTTCCGTGAAGGCTTCGTGGCCCGGCGTGTCGAGGAAGGTGATCTTCTCGCCGGTCTCGACCTGAACCTGATAGGCGCCGATATGCTGGGTGATACCGCCGGCCTCGCCCGAGACCACATCGGTCTTGCGCAATGCGTCCAGCAGCGAGGTTTTGCCGTGATCGACATGGCCCATCACGGTGACGACCGGCGCGCGTGGCTGAAGCACGGCATCGGGTTCGTTCTCGACCGACAAGCCGGTCTCGACATCGGATTCCGAAACCCGGCGTACCCGATGGCCCATTTCCGTGGCGACCAGTTCCGCCGTATCCGAGTCAAGGGTCTGGTTGATCGTCGCCATGACGCCGAGCGCCATGAGTTTCTTGACCACGTCGACACCACGCTCGGCCATCCGGATCGCGAGCTCTTGAACCGTGATCGCGTCGGGAACGATAACCTCGCGGACACGTTTTTGTTCGCCCATCTCGCTGCGCGCGCGGTTTTTCTCTCGTTCGCGCGCCCGACGCACGGACGCCAGGGAGCGCACCCGCTCGGCGCCGCTGTCATCCAGCGCTTGGGAAATCGTCAGTTTGCCGGAATGCCGGCGCCGCGGCTCGTTCCGACGGCTGGCCGGGGCCGGGGTCTTCTTCGCGGCCTCGCCACGGCGGCGCGGCGCGGCGCGGCCGGTCTCCCCATCCTCGTCCATGGCGGCGCCGACCTGGGGCGCCTCCTGGGCCTGACGTTCCGGGGCACGATTTTGTGTCCGGTCGGCAGCGGCCTTGGCCTGCCGCGCTTCTTCCAGTTCGGCGAGCCGGGCGGCTTCCTCGGCGCGCTTTTGTTCCTCGGCCTCGGCGATCCGCGCCGCCTCGCGACGTTCGGCCTCGCGGCGATCGATTTCCTCGACGACCTCGGGCTCTTCCGGCTCGCTGACTTCCGGGGCTTCCGGTTCGGCCTGGGTAGCCGGCGCCGCTGCGGTGGCGTCCACCTCGGCCTCGGGCGCGTTCTCCTGTTGCCTCAGGCCTTCCTGAAGCGCCCGGGTGCGCGCCGCGCGTTCCTCCGGCGTCAGGGTCCGAGTCGCCTCGTTCTCGCCGCCGCCGTCTTGACCGGCATCCGCCGCCCCCGGAACAGCCACGCGCTTGCGCCGCCGCTCAACCTGAACGGTTTTCGTGCGTCCATGCGAGAAACTCTGCCGAACCTGACTCGTCTCTATGGACTTGCCAAGCGACAGCCGCCCCGAGGAGAGGCTGAGTTTCTTGCGATCCTTGTCGTCCGTCGTCGTCATTCCTTGACCGCGCATTCTTGGCCGATCATGTCGGCTGGGGGTTCAATACACCTCTCGGCGGCTTTTTCCAACCCGGCACCGCCGAAATTGAAACGAAAGCCGGCCAATCTCTCGAATTCCCTGTTCAGGCGTTGGACCAGACCCGGCCCACCGCGCTTCCCGTCATCCTTCAGCACCGCCGCGTGGACGGTACGCTCCGTATCGAAGGCCCGAGCCAATTCGGCCATTGTAAGACCTTCGAGGATCGTTAGGCCATGGGCATATCGATCCAGTTTTCGCCGCCCGTCCTCGGCGCCGTCCACGGCCTCGATCCGCAAGGCGACACGCTCGCGTCGAAGCGCCTCGGTGACCTTCGCGTGGCCCGCGACAATCAGCCCGGCCCGCCGAGCCATTCCGATCGTCGAAACGACCCGATCCACGAGTGCCGCTTCCAGTCTATCCGCCAAGCCGTCCGGGACCGAGACTTGGCGACGCGCGGCGCGGGCGAAAAGCTTGCGTTTTACCGCCGTCGCCACCGCCTCGCGGCTCGCGCTGAGCCAGATACCCCGACCGGGTAGCTTTTCCGCCAGGTCGGCCACGATCATCCCGTCGGGGCCGACGAAAAACCGGATCATCGGATCCTTGGGGCCACTCAATCCGGTCGCGATACAGCGTCGTTCACTCGGTTCTGCCACGTCCCTGGCTCCGGGAATCCGATTTAGCCTCAGACCGTTTCGCTCGCCGCTTCCTCGGATTCGGCTTCCCCGGCCTCTTCTTCCTCATCGTCGAACCAGTGCGCCCGCGCCGCCATGATGATCGCGTTCGCCTCTTCCATGTTCAACTCGGCTTCCGGCAGCAATTCGATCAGCTCGTCGCTCGCCAGATCGCCGAGATCGTCGATCGTCTTGATCTCGTTCTCGCCGAGCGTGACCACCATCGCCGCCGTCAAGCCCGGCATTTCAGCCAGTTCGTCGGATACGCCGAGTTCCACACGACGGTTCGAGAGACGCTCGCGCTCCGCCTCGGAATGCACCAGGGCGCGGTTTTGCAGCTCCTCCGCGATCTCCTCGACGAAGCCTTCGATCTGCGTCAGCTCGTCCAACCCGGTATAGGCGATCTCCTCGACGCTGGTGAAACCCTCGGCAACCAGCAAATGCGCCATGACATCGTCGATATCGAGCGCGTCCATGAAGATCTTCGAGCGGGTGCGGAACTCTTCCTGACGCCTTTCGGATTCCTCCGCCTCGGTCAGAATGTCGATGTCCCAGCCACTCAGCATCGTCGCCAGGCGCACATTCTGACCGCGCCGGCCGATCGCTAGGCTGAGTTGCTCATCCGGGACCACCACCTCGATCCGCCGCTGATCCTCGTCGAGAACCACCTTGGCGACCTCGGCCGGGGCCAGGGCATTGACGACAAAGGTGGCGGGATCATCCGACCAGGGGACGATATCGATCTTCTCACCCTGCAATTCGCCGACCACGGCCTGTACCCGACTGCCGCGCATGCCGACGCAGGCGCCCACCGGGTCAATGCTACCGTCATAGGAGATCACGCCGATTTTCGCTCGGCTGCCCGGGTCGCGGGCGACCGCCTTGATCTCGATGATGCCGTCGTAGATCTCCGGCACCTCCTGTCGGAACAGGCCCTTCATGAATTCGGGATGGGTCCGGGACAGGAAAATCTGCGGGCCACGCGGTTCCTCGCGGACGTCAAAAATATAAGCCCGGACACGGTCGCCGTTACGGAACGACTCCCTAGGCAGCAACTCGTCGCGCCGCAGAACCGCCTCCGCGCGCCCGAGATCCACGGTGACATTGCCGAACTCGACCCGCTTGACGATACCGTTGACGATCTCGCCGGTGCGGTCCTTGAATTCCTCGTATTGTCTTGAACGCTCGGCCTCTCGGACCTTCTGAACGATGACCTGCTTGGCGGTCTGCGCGGCGATCCGTCCGAAATCGATCGGCGGCAGCGGATCGACGATAAAGTCCCCGAGGGACAGGGCCGGGTCGCGCTTTTGCGCCTGATCGAGGGTGATCTGGGTGATATTGTCCTCGATTTCCTCGACCACCTCGGTGCAGCGAACCAACCGGATCTCGCCGGTCTGGCGATCGATCGAGGCCCGAATGTCGTGTTCCTGGCCGTATTTCGACCGCCCGGCCTTTTGGATCGCCTGTTCCATCGCCTCCAGGACCTCGTCTCGCTCGATGCCCTTTTCGCGCGCGACGACGTCGGCGACTTGTATCAGTTCGATTTTGGGAAAAGTTGCTGTTTCCATGGCCACGATTCGGCTCGCCCTGTCCGTTGAATCTAAAGTCGGCCCGCGAGACTGGCTTGGATGAGTTCATCCGTCAGAACCAGTTTCGCCGCCTTGATTTCGGAATACGGGATGGAGATTCCGTCTTCCTTGGTGTCGATGGCGACACTCTCGCCCCCCTCGACGCCCCGAATTGTTCCGCGCACGCGTTTACGCCCCTCGACCGCGCGATGAAGCTCCAGCCTCGCCTCGAAACCCGAGAAACGTTCATAATCGTCGAGCCGCACTAGGGGGCGGTCGATGCCGGGAGAGCTGACTTCCAGGTTATACGCGTCTGGAATTGGGTCCTCGACATCGAGAAGAGCGGAAACCGCCCGGCTCACGGACGCGCAATCCTCGACCGTCATTTCCGCCCGGTCGGTGCGCTCCACCATTATCTGAAGGGTGAGATTGCGATCGCCGTTGAGGGTTGCGCGCACCACGTCGTACCCCATGGCACTTACCGATGGGCCGATGATTCTCGCGACCTTTTCACCCAAGACATCCGACATAAACACGCCCATGCGGTTCGGACCGTTGGAGGCCTCGACCTCCGGCACAATTACAGTTCCACCCAGACAACGAACACGTCGAAGTGGGCCACTGGCCCACCAACCACACTTTTCTATCTGATGGAAATAGAGGACCGGACTATACTCGAAACCGGTGCCCGTTCAAGGGAATTTTCGAGGTCGGCCAAGACCGGGAAGTCGGTGGCCGAGCGGCCCATCTCGAGCCCCGGACCTAATCCCTCGACGTCCTTTCGAAGCGCAGGAACGCCGGCGAGCGGCCTTCCTCGAGCGCCTTGGCCTCGTAGCGGGTTTGCGGCCAGTCCTCGGGGCGAACCCGCCAGTCCTCCGGGCGTCTGGCAAGCCAGTGAAGATCCGCTCGACCGGTCGTTCTCGCCAGCATCCAGCGCTGATAGCCCGGGTCGTCGGTGGCGAGGCGCAACTCTCCGCCCGAGCGGAGAGCGCGGCTGAACTTGGCAACGGTATCGAACTGCACGATCCGACGATCGGCGTGGCGCCGTTTCGGCCAAGGGTCGGGGAAAAGCACGAACAGTCGGTCGAGGCAGGCCTCGGGCAGTTGATCCAGGAACGGGCGAACATCGTCGGGCAGAATTCTAATGTTCGACAGGTTCCTGTCCGCCGCGTGGCGCAGCAGACTCGCCACGCCATTGATGTAAGGCTCACACCCGATAAAACCGATATCGGGGTTTCGCTCGGCCTGCCACGCCAGATGTTCGCCCGCGCCAAATCCGATTTCCATCCAGATTTTACGCTTCTGCCCGGCAAACAACTTAGTTGGATCAAGCGGTCCATCATGCGCGTCGGGCGTGATTTCGATCGCGGGCAACATGTCGCGCATCAATACCCGAAAGCTGTCGCGCAGCTTGCGGCCATGTCGGCGACCGCGAAACGTCGAAAGGCGCTTGCCGTCTGGGCCGCCGCGTGAATCCGGCGAGGTCACCGCGCGACCAATGTTAGGCCTTCAGATCCTTGAGCGCGTCGACGAGATCGAGCTTTTCCCAGGAGAAACCGCCATCGGCCTCCGGGGCACGGCCAAAGTGGCCATAGGCCGCGGTGCGCGCGTAAATCGGCGCGCTGAGGCCGAGCCGTTCGCGGATCGCGCGGGGCGACAGATCGACCACTTCCTGGAGATGCGCGCCGAGTTTCTCCTCCGAGACCTTTCCGGTTCCGTAGGTGTCGACATAGATCGAAAGCGGCTTGGCGACGCCGATCGCGTAGGAGACCTGAATCGTGCAGCGCTCGGCGAGTTCAGCGGCCACGACATTCTTGGCGACCCAGCGCGCGGCATAGGCGGCGGAGCGATCGACTTTGGTCGGGTCCTTGCCCGAGAACGCGCCCCCGCCATGCGGCGCCGCCCCACCATAGGTGTCGACGATAATCTTGCGGCCCGTCAGACCGGCGTCGCCGTCCGGGCCGCCGACCACGAACCGTCCGGTCGGGTTCACGTAGAACTCCGCTTCCGGGCACATCCAGCCCTTGGGTAGGACATTCTCGACGAAGGGGCGCACGATCTCGCGAACCTCTTTCTGGTCCAGGCCCTCGTCGTGCTGGGTCGAGATCACCACCGAGGTCGCGCCCACGGGTTTTCCGTTTTCGTACCGCAAGCTGATCTGGCTTTTCGAATCCGGTCCGAGACCGGTGACCGTTCCGGCCCGGCGCGCCTCGGCCATGTCTCGCAGAATGGCGTGGGAGTAATGAATCGGCGCCGGCATCAGCGCCTCGGTCTCGCGGCACGCATAGCCGAACATGATGCCTTGGTCCCCGGCGCCCTCGTCCTTGTTGCCGGCGGCGTCGACGCCCATGGCGATATCACTCGACTGCTCGTGCAGCAGGATGGTGATCTCGGCATCGCGCCAGTGAAAGCCATCCTGCTCGTACCCGATCTCCCGGACCGCCGCGCGGACCGCGTCGGTGATGACGTCGTGATTAATGCTGGAAGGCCCCCGCACTTCGCCGGCGAGCACGATGCGATTGGTCGTGGACAGCGTCTCGCAAGCGACCCGGCTGCCGGGATCGGCGCCTAGATACAGATCGACGACGGTATCGGAGATTCGGTCGCAGACTTTATCGGGATGGCCCTCGGAAACGGATTCGCTCGTGAAAACATAATTACCCTGGGCCACCGCGCGCCTCCGTAGATGATTGGACCTTGTCTGATCCGATAGTTCGAATTCTCGAGGGGCCGCGCCGAATGGGCGACCCAAAAAACACTCGCGAAAGCCCAGCGGAGCCTATGCGAGCGCGGATGTCATTGCCGTTTTTGAGTTTCTGGGTCAAGCGGAAACGCGCGATGTCGACCGGGACAAGGCGTCGCGTATGGTTATTTTCGCTCGGAATAGGCCTTGGCCAGACTGCTCGCCAACTCAAACAGGCCGCGACGCGCGGCCTCGTCGGAAATCCGATAGTAGTTGCGAATCAATTGGATCGATTCCCGTTTTCTCAACGGATCGGCGTCGCTTTCATAGGCGGCAGGTTCCTCGTTTCGGGCATAGAGTTGCCCTGGCGACTGGTCACGGACCTCGTCCTGCATGTCCTCGTAGAAATAGGAGATCGGAACATCCAGCACTCGGCTAAGGTCGAATAGCCGGCTGGCGCCTATGCGGTTGGCGCCGCGTTCGTATTTCTGGACTTGCTGAAACGTGAGGCCGATCGCATCACCAAGCTTTTCCTGACTGAATCCAAGCAAAGTGCGCCGAAGCCTGACCCGGGCGCCGACATGAACATCAATCGGGTTTGGTTTGCCCAGGCTGGCCATACGGCCCGATGGGCGCCGGGATTTGGTGGCCGCGGCCATGACACTTCCAATCGTTCGCAATCAAGTTTCAGGCACCGCAGTCTACCATACTATCATATGCGGTCAACCTTAATTGGGGGGCGATCCCACCATTTGCTTTCGATTATATAATATTTGATTTGCTAGTATTCCTATTAATAAATATAAAAGTATAATAAAATAAAACCAGTCTCCGATCATAGAATAAATTGTGTGTCCACTGATGGAAATTGGAAGATATCCATCGGCGATGCCGCTTTCCTCCAGGCCGAGTTGAACCGATGTGCGCCCGTAGGCATCATAGATTCCCGATATCCCGGTATTAGCGGCGCGTATTAGTGGAATGCCTTCCTCGATCGCGCGCATTTTCGATATCGCCAGATGCTGATACGGCCCGGAACTTACGCCGTACCAGGCATCGTTGGTCAGATTCAAAAGCGCCCTGGGACGATCGGTCATGTCACCGGTCGCGGAATCGACGACCTGGCCGGGGAAAATGATCTCATAGCAGATCAGGGGGCTAACCCTACCCAGCCCCGGGATATCAAGGGGCGCGCGATCCGGTCCCGGGGTGAAGTCCGCGAAGGATTCAACGACACGCGGCAACGGGAACCATGCTTTGAGTGGGACATATTCTCCAAACGGAACGAGATGGACCTTGTCGTAGCGCGCACTGACCAAGCCGTCCGCGCCTAGCCCAATCAGTGAATTGTGGAGCCGCCGGGGTGGTCCCACGGATATCGACGGCGCGCCGGTGACCAGACTCCCGGCGTCCGGCGCCACGGTTGCCAGGGTGTGCCTGAGGTCTCGACTTTGTCCGAGGAACCCTGGGACAGCGGTCTCGGGCCAGATTATTACGGTGGGCGCCACATGGTCCGGTAGTCCGTGGGCGCGCACCGTCGGCGAATCTCCGCGACTTAACTCGAGATAGCGGGCGATATGACGGGCCCGAAGTTCGGGCTTCCATTTATCCTTTTGCGGAATGTTCCCCTGAACAAGGCGAATGACGACGGATTTGTCGACCGTCGGCGGCGCGGAGGCCAGACGCGCGGTGCCGCCGATCCAGGCAACCAAGGGGATCAGCAAGCAGGCGACCCCGAACAGGCCCATGCCCCGGGTCCATACACGGTGTGGGCCGATCATGGTCGCGACGCTCGTGGCGGCCATCATCACAAAAAGAGACAATCCATAGGCGCCGACCAGAGAGGCCGTTTGGCTCAACGCCTGCGAAACCGAGAACGCATAGGCCGGCAGGTTCCAGGGGAAGCCGGTGAACAGGTGCCCGCGCGCATATTCACCGAGACTCCAAAGCGCCGCCACGGCAATGGCGCGTGTCCAGCCCGGGGCGGCGACTTTGGGAACCATGGACATCGCCACGGCGGGAAAGATCGCCAGCGCCATGGGCAGTCCCACCGCCGCCAACGGCACGAAAACCGCGAACTTGTCGCTCTCAACCAGGAGCGCGTTGGAAATCCAGTAGAGGCCGGCGAGGTGATAACCAAACCCGAACAACCACCCTTGCAATGCCGCGCGCGCGGAACTGGCTTCGCGTTCCAAGAGCCACGCCAGGATCGAAAAGGACAGCAGTCCAGGCAGGAAATAGACCGGTGGCAGCGCGCTCGCGGCGACCGCGCCGATGAAGATGGTTAGAAGGACTCCCCGCCATCCGGGCAGGGTCTCGAGGTAGGAAATGAAGCAGAGGGAACGGCCTTTGAAACCGTTGTCGCCGGCTTGTTCGCGAGACGCGGCGGAATGGCCGGGAACCTTATCCGGCACCGTCACCCGCCGGTTCGGTTAGGCGGCGCACGCGGACGGACTTCAGGCGTCTGGGGTCGGCATCGATGATCTGAAACTCCAGTCCGCTTTCGTGACGAACAATCTCGCCACGTTTCGCGATCCTACCGGTGATGCTGAAGATAAGGCCCGCGACGGTGTCGACCTCCTCGCGCTCGGTATCGTTCAACACGGGGCCGAAAAGCTCTTCCAGTTCCTCAACCGTCGCGCGGGCATCGGCCGTCGCGTTCCCGTCGGGTTGGGCGATGATTTTTGGGCCTTCCTCGACATCATGCTCGTCGATGATCTCGCCGACGATTTCCTCGACCAGGTCCTCGATGGTGATCAGGCCGTCAATGCCGCCGAATTCGTCGACGACCAGCGCCAGATGGCGCCGGTTCAGCCGCATCTCCTGGAGAAGGTCGAGGGCCCGAATGGTTGGGGAGACGAACAACGCCTCGCGCAGCAGGTCCGGTACCGTCGCCGGTTGCGCGGAATTGAGACGCGCCAAGACATCCTTGATATGCACGATCCCAATCGTGTCATCCAAGGTCTCGCGATAGACCGGAAGTCTGGAATGCGCCACCTCCACCATTTGCGACGCCAGCTCCTGGATCGGTGTTTTGGCGTCCACGGCGACGATATCCGCGCGCGGCACCATGACGTCCCGCGCGGAGATATCCCGCAAACCAAGAACGTTGCGGATCAGTGTCCGCTCATGTCCGTCGATCGCGACCTCGTCGACATGCTCCTCCTCGATCAGTTCCTCGAGGGTATCGCGCATGGTCGTGCCGTTCGGCGCGAGCCCGATGGAGCGGAGACCCCTTTTCAGGGCGCCGAAAATGCGGCCGGACTCTTCCGAGCCGTTTCTGCCGGAAGCACCTTGGGGCGCCGAGTCGTCGGATACGATGTTTTCGCGACTTGGCGCGGATGGCGTCGAACGAGGATGGTCGGCGCTGGTCATGTTCCCTCTCCCCGCTCGGTTTCCATGGAAACCTCTCTGGCTCGATAGGGATCCGGAACACCCAGTCCCGCGAGGATCTCGGTTTCCAGGTTTTCCATGTGTTCCGCGTCACGGTCGCTTTCATGATCATGGCCGAGCAAATGCAGGCATCCGTGAACCACGAGATGGCGGACATGATCGCCAAGCGGGATGCCGAGCTCCCGGCACTCGCGTTGAACGGTCTGGAGGCCCAGAATCACATCGCCAAGCGGCGCGTCCGTCGCCGGCACGGTTGGTGACCGCGCGATGAAGGAGAGGACATTGGTCGGCTTATCAATTCCGCGAAAGTCGCGGTTAAGCTGTTGAACGGTCGCGTCGTCGGCGAGAACGATGGTGGTCTCTCCCACCACGGTATCGGCGCCGGAGCGGGGATGGCCCAGTACCGCGACGGCGGCGGTCTCGCAGATGGCCGACCAATCGGCGTGTTCCCGCTCCCAGGCGATTTCGGTTATCGAGACAACCACCGATTCGAAATCCGCGGCGGTCTCGCCCCTAGCGTCGGGGTCCGGGTCGTCGGGCAACATGATTCGAGATCTCATTTCTCGCGATCCTTGTCGATCAACAGACCGTCGCGCTTGCCATAGGCGTTGACAATCCGCGTGACCAAGGGGTGGCGTACCACGTCGGCGGCCGTGAATTCGGTCACGGCGACACCGGACACCTCGCGCAGCACCTCAAGGGAGTCGCGCAGCCCGGATTTCGCGCCAAAGGGCAGATCGATCTGCGAGAGATCGCCGGTGACGCACATTCTTGAGTTCTCCCCCATCCGGGTCAGAAACATCTTCATCTGCGTAGGGGTCGTGTTCTGCGCCTCGTCGAGGATGGCGAAGGCGTTGGCGAGCGTGCGCCCACGCATGAACGCCAGGGGCGCGACCTCGATCTCGCCGCTGCCCAGCAGGCGCTCGACCTGTTCGCCGGGCATCATGTCGTAAAGCGCGTCGTAGAGTGGGCGCAGGTAAGGGTCGACCTTGTCCTTCATGTCACCGGGCAGAAAGCCGAGACGTTCGCCGGCTTCGACGGCCGGTCGTGATAGAATGATGCGATCGACCCGTCGGCGCTTCAACATGCTCACCGCCATGGCTACCGCGAGATAGGTCTTGCCGGTTCCCGCCGGGCCTAATCCGAAGACCAGCTCGGTCTCGGTCAACGCCCTGATATAGGCGTGCTGATTTGGCGATCTCGGCGCGACCGGACGTTTCCAGGTATCGAGATTGCTGGTCGTGTCCTCGAATTTGGAAAGGTCGGGTCCGTTGGCGGATTCCGGCCCGTTCAAAGCGAAGGAAACCGCCGCGTCCACGGTTCCCAGATCCATCATGTCCTTGCCCTTGCCCTTTTCGAGACGGCGGTACAAGGCCTCGAGAGTCGCGCGGGCGATCGGTGTCGAAACGGTGTCGCCTGTAATCTCCACGGTGTTTCCGAAACAGGCCAGGGAGACCTTAAGCTTCTGTTCGATACGCGCGAGGTTGCGGTCATGTTGACCGAACAATAGCGGTAACAGTTTGTGATCGTCGAACTCCAGGGTGAGTCGCCCGCCGTCACCGTGTTTTACGTTCACCGTGTCACTTCCTCCCTTTCGTAAGAGGCTAGCGTAGCCGGAGAAGAATCTTCCGTGGTCATGACCCTGCCCGCGAGGCTGTTGCTCAATCCATCGGTTATCCGAACCTTCGCGATTGAACCGAAAAGCCGATCCGGCCCCTCGAAATGCACGGACTGCATATAGGGACCTCGGCCCAACAATTGTCCCGGGCGCTGACCAGCGCGCTCCACCAGGACCTCCTGGGTCTGGCCGATGCTGGCCACGTTGAAGGCGCGCTGTTGGGCCCCGAGAAGTTGCTGGAGACCTTGTAGCCGCTCGGACCGGACCGTCTCGGGCAATTGCTCATGCGCCGCCGCCGGGGTGCCCGGTCTCGGACTGTACTTGAAGGAATAGGCTTGGGCGAAACCGACCCGAGAGACAAGGTTGAGCGTCGCGGCGAAATCCGCGTCGGATTCGCCCGGATGGCCGACGATGAAGTCCGAGGAAAGCGCTAGATCGGGGCGGGCTTCCCGAAGCCGGTCGATCAGTTTCAAATAGGTGTCGACATCATGCTTGCGGTTCATCGCTTCCAATATTCGGTCTGAGCCGGATTGCACTGGAAGATGAAGAAATGGCATCAGCTGCGGCACCTCGCCATGGGCGGTGATCAGATCATCGTCCATGTCACGAGGATGTGAGGTGGTGTACCGGATGCGCGCCAGGCCGTCGATTTCGGCGAGCGCGCGAATCAGGCGGCCCAGCGACCACTCGCGGCCATCCGGACCATCTCCATGATAGGCGTTGACGTTCTGTCCAAGCAGGGTGATTTCAAGCGCGCCGCCGCGAACCAATCGCTCGGCTTCCTCGAGGATGGCCGGCGCGGGCCGCGACATTTCCGCGCCCCTTGTGTAGGGCACCACGCAGAACGAGCAGAACTTGTCGCATCCCTCTTGGATGGTGAGGAAGGCGCTGGTCGCCGATGTCGGTTCCTGGGGCAGGTGGTCGAACTTACTTTCCACGGGAAAGTCCGTATCGATCAGTCGGGCGCCGCGCCTTTTCGATCGCTCCCCTTCCGAGGCCTTGGCCACCAATTCCGGAAGCCGGTGATAGGTTTGCGGACCGAAGACCATGTCGACATAGGGCGCGCGATCGAGAAGCTCCTGGCCCTCGGCTTGCGCGACGCATCCCGCGACGGCCAAGAGGACATGGCGCCCTTCATCCATGGCCTCGTCCTTCAGCACCCGCATGCGGCCAAGCTCCGAGAAAACCTTTTCCGTCGCCTTTTCCCGGATGTGACAGGTGTTGAGGATGATCATGTCGGCGCCGTCGGCGGTCGCGACGGTCTCATAGCCGGAAGGCGCCAGAAGTTCCGCCATGCGATCGGAATCGTAGACGTTCATCTGGCAGCCGTAGGTCTTGATGAAGAGCGACTTTTTCGTCGCCGTCTCGCGCCGCGTGCTCGGAGCCGTCATCCGGTGCCGTTCCGAGAGCGTTCAGAGTTAAGCGCAGGCATTCTCTCCGATTCCCGCGTATTTATCCACGAGCCACACTATCATCCGACTTGGCCAAGTCAAGCCAGCCTTGATCGGGAAAGATCGGCACCGACACCTTGTGTGATGCGTAGGTGACAATGGTCCGCCAATGCCTTTCGATCGGGGAAGTCGCACGCCTCGATCGGTTCGTGAAATCGGATAACCACTTCGGCCGCGCCGAGTGCAAGCGCCGACCAAAGATGCGGTGCCAGATCCATATCGCCAAACCACGCATAAAAGGGGCGGTAGGCTCGACCGATTGGGATCCCGTTCAGACGCGTGTAGCATATCGATATCGGTTGCACGATGATCGGCTCGCGCTCAACCGACGCGAAGAGCGTGCTCTTGAAGGGAAGGACCCGGCTGCCATCGCTGCTGGTGCCTTCCGGAAAGACGATCAGACTTTCGGGTTTATCGAGCCGGCGCCGGATCGTGTCGATCTGCTCGCGCGGATCCGAGGCGTTCCTGTCGACGAAAACCGTCCGGCAAATCCGGGCCAAGAACCCGAAAACAGGCCAGCGCGCCACATCCGCCTTGGCGACGAAGCTGGCTGGGACAAGGGATCCAAGCGCTATGATGTCGAAATAAGAGACATGATTGCTCACGAACAGCGTTGCCCCGGTGGTGGATGGCCGACCTATACATCGGACCCGCAATCCGAGGATATGGGCCGCGCACCCGTGGTGGAGGCGAGGAATTGCCCGGGCCAGTGACGGCCAAAAGCCCAAGGCGAGGAGTTGAATGGGCAACAATCCAAGCGTCAGCAGGGCATATGTGGTCAGCCGACAGGTCGCGAGCCACGGGTTCCCAAGTCCCGACCGAGCCTCCGCCGCGCGGCCCGGAAGCACCGTATGGATAAGCCCCGCGTGTTCCGTTCGCCGCTCTATCATTGAAGTCCGACGCCGCGCGCGGTGCGCTCGTAGTGACGAGAGTAACGTCGCGTCAGGTTCTCCATTTTGACGATGATGCAAACGTCCGTTGTGTTGAACTGATGGTCGATGACCGCGCCATCGCCGACCCAGCCGCCGAGGCGCATGTAGCCCTTTATCAGGGGGGGAAGGCTGGCGATGGCCCGTTTGGTTTCGATCTCCCGCGCCCCAGAAACATTCATGTCTACATAGCGCGCCGGCAAGGCCGACGGTCGCAAATCGCGCGGGGCCAGATGATTTTGGTGAAGATAGGAAAGGGCCTCGGCGTAAACCGCCGGGTCGGCGCCCGGAAAGCTCGCGCAGCCGAACATCAACTCGATTTTGTGCTCGAACGCATAGGCCGCGAGGCCTCGCCATAGTAAAGACATCGTGGCTCGGGATCGGAACTCCCTGGCCACGCAAGAGCGGCCAAGCTCAAGGATTTCACCCTTGGCGCGGGTCAGTTTCGAGATGTCGAATTCCCGAGATGTATAAAAGCCGCCTGATTTTTCGGAGAAACGCCGTCGGAGCAGGCGATAGGTACCCACGACCTCGCCGCCGCGGGCATGATCGATCACCAATAAATGTTCGGCCGCGGCATCGAAGGAATCCCGGTCCAGGCCAAGACCGGCGCTTTCATGGGACGGCTCGGCGCCCATCTCCTCATAGAATACCCGATACCTTAGTTCCTGCGCGGCCTCGATGTCGCCGATCCCACGGGCCAATCGAAGCTCCGTGCTTCCCATCGTTATGGCGGTGAAATCAGGTTCGCGCGTGGTCGGCGGGGGCGTGGGTCGCGTGATGTTTTCGGATACCGTGACCATGGCGTCTCTCTCAAACACGGGGACTATGAATTCGGCGGAATCATAGTGTGTAATCGTTATGTTGAGATGAAAGTTGGATTGCCGCTCGGTAATATAGCGTCGATGAGCCGGCGGCGCGCTGGTTCCCCCGCGGTTTTGTTCTCCTTTGGCGGACCGGCGATAAATCGCGCTCCCAAATGAAATTGCCCGTCCCAAGGCATGGAACGAGCAATCTCTCGTGACGAACTCAGAGGTGACTTTCCCCTCTGAAAAACGTTTTCTCGGTATTACCGACGGCGACGCCGTCCCGAGTTTCCAAGGCCGATCTCCTTAGCCAACTTACTACGTTGCTTGGCGTAGTTCGGCGCGACCATCGGGTAAGTGCCCGGCAGGCCCCAACGCTCGCGATACTCCTCGGGAGTCATGTTGTACGCGGTCTTAAGGTGCCGCTTGAGCATTTTGAGGCGTTTTCCGTCCTCAAGACAAATGATGTAATCCGGTGTAACCGACTTGTTGATCGGCACGACCGGCTTAGGCGTTTCGGGTTTCGCCGGCTCGGCTACACCCAGACCAGCCAACGACGCATAGACACGGTCTATCAGTTGCGGCAAGTCTTCAGTGGAGACAGTGTTGTTCGATACATAGGCCGAAACAACCTCCACGGTATATTCAATTCGATCGTTTTCTTCTGCTTCCGCAACCATCTTTTCAATCCCACGGTAATGATCGCAACAACTACCCGCGCCCTCTTATGACAATCGTATTGCGAAAGCAACATAAAAAAACGTTGGATTTTCGAAGTTACATTTCTTGTCAATCTTTTAAAAATTCTGCAAATTTTTAACGTAATATTTAAGATAAACGATAATTTATTCATCATAAATTTGGAAATGAGCCACAGGGTAAGTTCATTATAAATATTTTTGCAAATTTAAAAATAACAGAATAACTAATTTTAGGTAATATTTTTCTTTTATTTTGCGTCATTGAGAAATCAGGTCGGTCAATCCGAGGGAAAATAAGCGCTTCTGGTCAATGTTTCCGTAAAATCAATGTTTTCCGGGCTTTCCAATGTCGTGACCGGCGATACGGATCCCGCGACTGCCTTGTGAATCCAACGCGATGTCGCCGTGCCCCTGGGGGCGAAAACTCCAGCCGAAACACCAAAGCGTTGTGAGATTTTTGGTGCTTTGTCGAATAATAGTTGTATCTGACGCCGGCTTTTTCAAAGCCAAATCGTTGATATAGGGCGCGCGCCGCCCGATTCGCTTCGCTTACCTCGAGAAATATTTTTTCCGCTCCGCCCAGTTTCATTGCGCGCAGGGCGCTGCTCATCAGCGCGCTCGCGATGCCTCGCCGCCGCTCGGAACGTCGGACCGCCAGTGAAAGTATCTCCCCCTCGTCGGCCATTGTTCGGAACAGGATCGCTCCGATGAACAAAATCGGGGCCCCTCGGCCATGACGCGTCGCCGCGTAACCGCTGATTTCGCCGGAGCGGAGCATCGAGCCGATATCTTCCTCGCGCCAAGACATCCCGGAACGAATGTCTTGCAGCTTGGCGACATGGCGGGCGGTTCGTCCATTTCCACGCACGATCGGAGAGATGCGATCGTGGATCCGCAACCAGTTCATGACGCCTTCTTGGCGGCTGGAGGGCGCAGATAGACCGGGACCAACCCGGCTGTATACGTATTCGAGATGATCCCGTCCCGAGTCGAAATGTCATGCGCGAGCAAGGCAATGTCCTCCGCGTCCGGGGGCATCATCGAGCCTTCGAAGACAAGTGCGAGGCAATGCGAGTCCGGAGCTCGCAGGACCTCGGTCACGACTTCGGTGGCGTCGCCCGCGACGAGGAGTCGCGCGCCGTCGCTCAGTTTATCGCCGACAAGACGATCAATTTCGGTCGGTCGGAGAACTTGATCCGCGATGAGTTCGTGGCCGGCCGCGTCGCGGGCTTGGACGAAAACCTCCTCGCGTTTGCTGGCCAGGGTCAATAACAGCGCTTCATAGGTGCCATCGACATTCTCGGAGCTGGCGCGTCGGGCGACGGCATCGAAACATGAAACGCCGATGAGCGGACGATCGGCGGCGACCGCGAGGCCCTTCGCCGCCGCCATCGCCACCCGCAATCCGGTGAAGGAGCCGGGACCGACGGAGACCGCGAACGCATCCATGTCGCGGGCGCCCAGGCCGCAATCCGCCAACACCCGCGAGATCATCGGCGGCAAGGCGGTGGCGTGGCCGCGTGTCATAAGCGAGAAGTCTCGCCCGATGATGGTTGAATCGCGCGAAACCGCGACGGAGCAAGCCGCGCTGGAACAGTCCATCGCCAGGACTAGCATGACGGATACCACCATGTGCCGGCGCGCCGCCGCCGTGAACGGATGGAAGCATTGATTTTCAATAGTGTGGAACCTTTAACCATGCAGCCTATATACTGCGGATCGAGTGGCTGTGTCCCGCGTGGTGGATTTGCGAATGGCGAAGCAGACGGATCGGCTTTGGGTTGGCGTGCGGAAAACTCTTTCGGCGCTTGTGATGATGATGGGCGTGGCCTGGACCGAGGGGCCGTTCCAGGTCGGCGCGGCCCAGGCGCAAGAGTCCTCCGCCGTGATCTTGATGTATCATCGATTTGGCGAGTCCGATTACCCGTCAACGAATATTAAACTCGACCAGTTTGAAGCCCATATCGAGGAATTGCGCAAACAGCGATACACCATTTTGCCGGTTTCCGAGATCGTCGAGAAAGTCGGCGGAGGTCAAAAACTGCCGGATCGGACGGTAGGTATAACGATCGATGACGCCTATGCCTCGGTTTACCAATCCGCTTGGCCACGCCTGAAGGCCGCGAAGTTTCCGTTCACGCTTTTTGTCGCCACCGACCCGGTCGACCGGGCCGCGCCCGGATACATGACCTGGGATCAAATTCGAGAGCTTGCCGAGGCCGGCGTCACTATCGGCAGCCAAACCAAATCCCATTTGCATCTTCCAACGATCGCCCTGGAGGCGGTAAAGCGGGAACTGGACGGATCGAATGCCCGTTTTGTCGCGGAGCTTGGGAAGCGACCGTTGCTTTTCGCCTATCCATATGGCGAGTTTGACCTGAATGTCCGGGATCTGGTGATTGATCGCGGTTTCAAGGCGGCTTTTGGGCAAAACTCCGGTGTTATGCATACATTGTTGGATGGCTTCGCGCTGCCGCGGTTCGCGTTGAACGAGCGTTTTGGAGGCATCGATCGTTTTCGACTGATCGCCAACGCCTTGCCGCTGCCGGTGACGGATGTTCTGCCGGCCAATCCCGTGCTCGGTGATAACCCGCCGGCTTTCGGTTTCACGGTTTCCTCGGAGGTTTCAAACCTGAACGGGTTGGCATGTTTCGCCTCCAGCGAGGGAGAGGTGCGACTGGAACGGTTGGAGCGCCGGGTGGAGGTTCGATTTCAGGAGCCGTTTCCGCCGGGGCGCCCACGCGTCAATTGCACCATGCCCGGGCCCGAGGACCGGTGGCGCTGGTTCGGAATGCAGTTCATGGTTCCGCGCTGAGGCCTCGGTTTCCGTAACCCTAGCTTCCCGATCCGGCTGATTCCTCGGGGACTATATCGGCGCCGATATGGGCGGTTTCGAAGTCTCCGAACTGGTTGACACGGATGATGGAGCGGATCTTCTCGATATAGTCCGTACCTTCCTCGGAATACTTGTCGAGGTAACCGATCAATTCATGGCCCCAGGTACCGTCGGGAGACCCGTTATTCCGCAGACGCTCGCGGGCGGAACGATAGGCGCGATAGTGCTGACTGATATTCAAATTATGCACATAGGCGCGCACGGAGTTCCCGAGACGGCTGAAGGCGCGGACCGCATGGGTGCGCCCTTCCTCGCGGTCGCCGGGTACCAGACCGGCATCCTCGTTCCAAGTCCATTGTCCGAATAGGGCGTTGCCGCGCTTGGCGAAACGCGATCGGCCCCACCCGCTCTCGGCCGCCGATTGCGCGAGCGCCATGGATACCGGCACGGCGTCGACCCGACGGAACAATCGGCCCAACCCCTTGGCGTCGATATCGCCGATTGTGGCGTCGGGTCCAATCACGCGGTAGAGCCGCGCGAGACGCAGTAGCCATTGCCGGTCCGAATCGGTCAGAGCGTCGAATTTTTCGCTCATCAGGCGCGCCAGCCGGGCGCGACGCTCCAAGACGACGGAGTTGGTGTTCAGAATGAGCGGCAGAACGATGCCGATGAACAGATCCTTGCGATCCCGAACCGATTTGACCTTCGCCAGATCCTCGGGAAGAGAGGCAAGGAAAAGCGCGGGAACCGGGGCCTGACCAACACGGATCGCGGTGGGATCGTAATCCGCTTCCCGGAGCAGCCGACGCAATGTAGCGGTGTCCTTTACCCTCGCGACCGACATTTTCAAGGTCGGGCCGAAGGCGATCTCGGGGTCGACGCTCTGGCCCGCAGGTGGCCTTTCGGGAATGAAGCGGAATGCCTCCCTCGGCAACAAAAAAGCGCTCAGCAATGTTGCCAGGAACAGGGCGGCCAAAAAGCCAAGCAGGCCTCGCTCCACGCGTCCGATGGGCTCCGCCCGCTTTGACGTTTTGCCCATGGTCCCTCGTGCGTGATCCTCGCCGGAATGCCCGTTCTTTGGAAGTTTTAGAACATTCCGGAGGCGCGAACCTCGCGAACTTCGGGAATGTAATGACGGAGCATGTTTTCGATGCCCATTTTTAGGGTTGCCGTGGAACTCGGGCAACCCGCGCAGGCGCCGCGCATCTGCAGGGTCACCACGCCGTCGTCGAAACCCTCGAAGACGATGTCGCCGCCGTCTTGGGCGACGGCCGGACGCACGCGGGTGTAGAGCAGTTCCTTAATCTGCGAGACCACCTCGTCATCGTCCTCGTCGATCCCGTCGCCGGCGCCATCCGGCGCGTCGGTCAGGATCACGGGGCGCCCGGCGGTGAAATGTTCCATGATCACGCCGAGGATGCCCGGCTTCATCAGGTGCCAATCCTTGTCGTCTCGCTTGGCCACCGTGATGAAGTCGTCGGCCAGGAATACGCCGACGACGCCGTCGACATTGAACAGGGCTTGGGCGAGCGGTGACTTGCCGGCCTCTTCCTCGCTACGATAGTCGACGCTACCGTCGGGAAGAACCTCGCGTCCCGGAAGGAACTTCATGGTTGCCGGATTGGGGGTGTCCTCGGTCTGGATGAACATGTCATGCTCCTTGGCCGGGGCGTCGGCCCCAATTGGATGATCGCCGCATATGTGGCAGTAAACCGGATCTTGTTCAAGGGGAGGCGAGAGCCGACTGGCGGGACGACGTCTAGACCCGCATGGTTTCATAAAGATCAAGAACGGTTCGGTTGATACGATCGATGGACAATCTCTCCAAGGCGTCCCGCCGCGCGGCGGCGGCGAAACGGTGGCGCAGGTCATGCTCATACGCCAGGGTCTCGATGGCGCCGGCCAGCGCCACCGGGTCGCGTGGTGGGATCAGGATGCCGGAATGACGGTCCAGAACCACCTCTCGGCAACCTTGCACATCCGTGGCGATCAGGGCGCGCCCGCAGGCGGCGGCCTCGGCGAGGCTCATGCCGAACCCCTCCCGATAAGAAGGAAGCACCGCGATATGCGTGTCGCGCCACACCGACGCCACGTCTTGGGTCCAGGGGCGGATATCGATGAAGCTCTCACCTTCCCAAGCCCGCATTTCCCGGGCGCCGATACTCGCCGGATTGCTCGGGTCCGGCGCGCCGACCAGCCGGATTGTTATCGGCACGCCTCGACGATTCAGTAGATGTCCGGCGGCGACCAGGTCTTCCAACCCCTTGTCCTTTAGGAAGCGTCCGACATAAGTGACGACCGGTTGCCCATCGGGTTCCGGGACCGGCGGGAACCGGTCCAGGTCGACGCCGGTCCCGGGCAGGACGGTGATCTCGTCCGGGTCGGCCCGCGCCAGGGCGGCGAGATCGCGACGATCGTCTTGGTTCATCGCCATGACACCTCGCCGCTCACCCGCCAAGGCGCGCGCCAGTGCATGGGAAACCAAGGGCCGCAGCAGCCGAGCTTTTATCCCGGTTGAGGTGAAGACATGACCAAACCCCGGAAGAAAGTTGACCCGTCCAGCAATGCCCGCGGCGCGTGCCGCGGCTTGACCGTGAATGATCGGTTTGAGCGCGATGTGATGCGCGATATCCGGCTTGAGTTCCCGATACGTGGAAGTGATCCGGCGGCGAGTGGCCAGATCGTGGAACGGATTTAACCCTGTCCTCGCGAAATCGATTTCATGCAATGACAGCCTCGCGGCGCGGATCGCCGCGGCGGCCTCGGGCCCCCGCTCGCCGGTACGACAAAGCACGTGGACATCGTAGCCTACGTCGCGCGCCGCCTTGGCGAGCCCCAGGAAATGCTGGCGAAAGTACCAATCCTCGGTGACCAGATAGGCAAGGCGGTCGGCCACCGGCTCAGGGCCTCAGGAAGCCCACGATCTCCTGGGCCTCGCGCACGATCGGCTGGGCGATATCGCGGGCTTTTTCGGCGCCGCGCCGCAGGATGGTGTCGACCTCGTCCGGCGCCGCCATCAGGCGCTGCATCTCGTCGCCGATCGGCCCGAGCGTTGCCACGGCGAGATCGGACATCGACTTCTTGAAGTCACCGAAGCCCTTGCCGGCGAATTCCGCGACCACGCTTTCCACGGTCCGATCCGACAAGGCGGCGTAGATCGTGACCAGATTGGTGGCCTCGGGTCGTCCCTCCAGCCCCTCCACGGAGTCCGGCAAGGGGTGCGGGTCGGTCTTGGCGCGGCGGATCTTCTGGGCGATATCGTCGGGCCCGTCCGTCATGTTGATGCGGGAGTTGTCGGACGGGTCCGATTTGCTCATCTTTTTCGAGCCGTCGCGCAGGCTCATGATCCGCGCGGCCTCGGCCTGGATTCGCGGCTCGGGTAGCGGAAAGAAGTCAACGCCGTACATCGAATTGAAGGCTTGGGCGATATCCCGGGACAGCTCGATATGCTGTTTCTGATCCTCGCCGACCGGAACGTCGGTGGCCTTGTAGGCGAGGATGTCGGCGGCCTGGAGAACCGGATAGGTATAGAGGCCGACGAAAGCGCCGTCGCGATCCTTGCCGACCTTGTCCTTGAACTGGGTCATCCGGTTGAGCCAGCCGAGCCGGGCGACGCAACTGAAGATCCAGGCCAGTTCCGCGTGTTCCGGCACCTGGCTCTGGTTGAAGATGATGCAGTGGTCGGGGTCGACGCCGCCGGCGATCATGCCGGACGCCACCTCGCGGGTCGCCCGGCGCATCGCCTCCGGGTCCTGGGGCAGGGTGATCGCGTGCAGGTCGACGACGCAAAAGATGCACTCATAGTCTTTCTGCATCCTCGCCCAGTTTCGAATCGCGCCGAGATAGTTGCCGAGCTGTAGGTTTCCCGAGGGCTGAATGCCCGAGAAGATCCGGTTCATGGGAGCGATCCTCGATGCGGTGACGATTGGCGGGTCTTATCGCGGTGGCGCGACGCCCGGTCAAGAGGCTACGCGCGGTCTAGCGACCCCGTGCCCGACGCCGCAACGCGTCACGAATTTCCTCGAACCGGACCGCGCCGAATAGAAAAGCGGCGATCGTGAAGACCGACACGCCGCCGATGACCAGGAGCGCCAGAGCCAGGGTGATCTGGATCGCCGGCCCGTTCAACCAGTCCCGCGTCATCTCCAATCCTCCGATCAGCCCGAGCGTCATGACGACCACGGCGCCGAAGGTTCGGGCGATGCGTGAAAGCGCCCTGTCATCAACGCTGTAATAGCCGCGCCGGTTGAGCAGAAGCGCAAGCGCGGCGGTGTTCATCCAGGCGGAGATCGCCGTCGCCATCGCCAATCCCACATGCGCGTAATATTGCATCAGGATGAGGTTCAGGATCAGATTCACGACGACCGCGACGGCGGCGATCTTCACCGGGGTCTTGGTGTCCTGCCGCGCGAAAAAGCCGGGCTGAAAAACCTTGATCAAGACAAAGGCCGGAAGTCCCGCGGCGTAGGCGGCGAGCGCCAGCGCGGTCTGGTTCGCCGCTTCTGCCTCGAAAGCTCCGCGTTCGAACAAAACCTCGACAATCGGCCCGGCCAGGACCATCAGCCCCGCGGCGGCCGGAAGCGTCAGCAGCATGGCGAGCTCAAGGCCGCGGTTTTGGCCGTTCTGGGCCTCGACGTCCTTGCCGGCGCGGATCTGGCGGGAGAGGCTCGGCAGAAGCGCGGTGCCGATGGCGACCCCGACTACGCCAAGCGGCAGCTGATTGACGCGATCGGCATAGTAAAGGAACGACACTGACCCGGTGGGCAGGGTCGAGGCCAGGATGACGTCGATCAACAGGTTGATCTGAACCACGGCCGCCCCGAGCATCGCCGGCAGCATCAGCCGGAATAGCTGGGACATGCGCGGCGTCCATCGCGGTAGCCGCCAGCGCGGCAAAACGCCGGACCGGCGACAGGCTTCCAGAAGCCAAAGAAACTGCGCCAATCCCGCGAGCGCGACGCCCCAGGCAAGGACATGTCCCGGCGTGTCGAGCGCCTCGGCGAAAACCGCCAGCGAGGAGATCAGGATCAGGTTCAGCAGGATCGGCGCCGAAGCCATCGCGGCGAATTTGCCGACACTGTTCAAAACCCCGCCGAGTAGCGCCACCAGCGAGATAAGCGGCAGATATACGAAGGTCACCCTGGTGAGTTCCACGGCCAGGTCGAAACGTTCCGGCGTGTCCACGAAGCCTGGCGCGAGCACCGTCATGACCTCGGGCATGAACAGCATCACCGCGACACAGAACGCCAGCAACAGGGCCGCCATCAGCGCGAAGGCTTCTTCGGCGAAACGCATGGCGATGGTCTTGCCGTCGGCTTCCAGCATGCCGGCGAACATCGGCACGAAGGCGACGGTGAAGGAGCCTTCCGCGGTCAAGCGGCGGAAGAAGTTGGGCAGCTTGAAGGCGACGAAGAAAGCGTCGGCGACCGGCCCGGCGCCGAGGATCGCCGCGATCAGCACATCGCGCGCGAATCCGGTGACCCGGCTGATCATCGTGAAGCCACCGACGGTGGCGACGGCGCGAAGTATCGACATACCCATCCGTTTAGGTGATTCGAGGGAGCCCGGAAAGCAAACCCTCGAATCGAGTGGATCGAGCGGCGATGGGGAGGCTATTTCAAGGCTATTCGGCGGCGGCGCGCGGCGTCGACTTGCGCGCGGGCTTCGCGTCGGGCTCCAGCTCCGCGAGCACGGCTTCGCGAATGGAATTGAGTTTGCGATCGCTTTGGATTTTCAAGCCGAACAGATCCTTGACGTAGAAAACGTCGACGATGCTCTCGCCATAGGTCGAGATCTTGGCGGCGGCGATCTGGAGATTCTGCTGTGCGAGCTTGCGGGTCAGGCGGTGTAATAGGCCCGGGCGATCGGTACCGTTCACCTCGACAACGGTGTGGGTCGCGCTCGCCTTGTTGTCGATCAGAACCCTGGGCGCCACCGTCATGCCGCTGGCGCGTTTCGGTAGCGCGGTGGGCCGCTTGGCGATGGCTTGCATCAGTTTCAGCTTGCCGGACAAGGCCCGTTCGATCGCGGTTTCGAGCTTTGTCTGAACATCCGGTCCCTCGAAGGCCTTGCGCTTCGCGTCCTGTATCCAAAACGTGTCCATCGCCATGCCGTCGCTCATCGTGGTGATCCGGGCATCGACGATATTGGCGCTCACCGAGGCCATCGCGCCGGCGATACGCGAAAACAGGCCTGGATGGTCGGCGGTGTAAACCGTCACCTCGGTCACCTCGCGAAAGCTGTCGACCCGGGTTTCCACGGTCAGGGCCTTGTCGGCGTCGCTCGCGGCGCGGATTATCCGCGCATGCCGGCTTAGGGTCTCGACGTCGTGGGTCAGCCAATAGGATGGATAACCTCGGGCTAGATGGTCGGCGAAGCTCTTGTCGTCCCAGTCACCGAGTTGGCCGCGTAGCTCCTCCTGAACCGCCGCCACGCGACCGGCGGCGGACTGGCCCGCCTCAAGGGTTTGCCCCGACAGCACTTCCTCCGCGCGCCAGAACAGATCCCGCAGCAGCGCCGCTTTCCAGCCGTTCCAGACATTCGGTCCGACCGCCCGGATATCGGCGACGGTAAGGACCAGCAACAGCCTGAGGCGTTCCGGGGACTGAACGATATTGGTGAAGTCGTCAATGGTCTTGGGGTCGTTCACGTCGCGCTTGAAGGCGGCATAGCTCATGAGCAAATGCCAACGCACCAGCCAGGCGACGGTCTCGGTCTCTTCCTTGCTCATCCCGAAGCGAGGACATAGTCGCCGGGCGACCTTCTCGCCGAGGATCGAATGGTCGCCGCCCCGGCCCTTGGCGATGTCGTGCAGCAGGACCGCGACATACAGCTCGCGCCGGGAAATCACCTTATGGACCACGTCCGAGGCAACCGGCGCGATCTCCGAGAGTTCTCCCTGTTCGATCCGGAATAGGATGCCGAGCATTATGATGGTGTGCTCGTCCACGGTGTAGACATGGTACATGTCGTATTGCATCTGGGCGACGACGCGCCCGAAATCGGGAACGAAGCGGCCGAAAACCTGTGCCTCGTTCATGCGGCGCAAGGTGCGCTCGGGTCCCTTTTTCGAGGTCAGGATCTCCAGAAACAAACGGTTGGCCTCGGGATCGTTGCGCAGCCCGGCGTCGATCCGCTTCAGGTTCTGGGTCACCAGCCGCAGGATATGCGGATGAAACTCAAGGTCGTTGGCCTGGGCGACATGAAACATGCGGATCAGGTTGACCGGGTCCTTCTCGAAGACCGTGTCGTCGACCACGTTCAGACGGTTACCATCCACCTTGAAGTCGCCGAACTGTCGATCGCGGCTCCAAAGGCTGGAAAGACGAAGGCGCGGGCGGCGTTGATGTTCCGCCTCGATCGCGGCGCAAAAGATGCGGGTCAGATCCCCGACATCCTTGGCCGTGAGATAATAGTGTTTCATGAAGCGCTCGACGGCGGCGCTCCCCGCGTGATCGGTATAGCCCAAAAGCGTCGCGATCTCGCGTTGCAGATCCACGGTAAGGCGTTCCTCGGCCCGACCGGCCAGGTAGTGCAGATGACAGCGGATGGTCCAAAGCTGCTTTTGCGCCTTGGCGAAGCGCCGCGCCTCGGCGAGCGAGAGCACGCCCTTGTCGACCAACGCGCTGACCGCGTCGACCTGATAGACGTATTTGCCGATCCAGAACAGTTTATGCAGATCGCGCAGGCCGCCCTTGCCTTCCTTGACGTTCGGCTCGATCACATAGCGTGAATCACCGAGCTTCTTGTGTCGATCGTCGGATTCCTGGAGCTTGGCCTCGACGAATTCAAGCGCGGTGCCGGTCACGATCTCCTTTCGGAACCGGTTGTTCATGTCGGTCATCAGGCTCTGCTCGCCGCAAATAAAGCGGGTCTCCAACATCGCCGTCCGGATCGTCATGTCGGCCTTGGCCTGGCGCATGCACTCGTCGATCGAGCGGGTTGAGTGCCCGACTTTCAGACGCAAATCCCACAGCAAATAGAGGATGCCCTCGACCACCTGCTCGACAAGCGGGGTTTGCTTGTAGGGAAGCAGAAACAACAGATCGATATCGGAATACGGCGCCAACTCGCCACGGCCATAGCCACCGACGGCGATGACGGAAATCTGCTCGGCCTGTGTCGGGTTCGGCGCGTGGTAGAGTTTCGTGGTTACCGCGTCATGGATCGCGCGAATGATGCTGTCCATCAGATAGGCTTGAGATAAAACCGCCTCGGCGCCGTCATTCTTCCCGAGGAAGCGGGTCTTGATTACCTCGCGTCCCGCCTCGAGCGTGCCGCGCAGCAACTCCAAAAGCGCCGCTCGAAACTCCAGATGATCGTCGGTTGCGTTCCATGCCACCTCGATAGCTTCCGAGATCAGGCTCGGATCGGCGATCGCGTTCCGGTTCCTGAGCTTACGATCATTCGGCGCAAGCCCGTCGATCACGGGCTTGGCGGGTTTTTCGTCGGTGGTCGCGAGGCTCATCGCGGTTCCTTTGGATGATAGGAGACCGACAATAGAGGATGTCGGGGTTTCGTGACAGCCCGCGACGCCTGGAACGGGTCAACCGAGCCCCTTTTCCGCCAGTTCCCGTTTCGCCGCGTCGGTTTTTTCGAGGCCGCCAAGCCCCATGCCGTTCAACACCGCCTCGGTCTTGGAGAACTGGATGCCCTTGTAGCCGACGATCTCGATCCGATTACCCCAGGGGTCGAAAAAATTGTTGTTTCGGGGGCCGATCACCTCGACGCCCTTGGCCGCCAGCGCGGCGCGAACCGCGTCCGGGTCATCCACGACAAAGCCGAAATGGCGATCATCGTCCGGGCCCTGGCGTCGGGGCGAGGCGAGATTGATGAACTGGTCCCCCATGTCGATGAATGCTTGGGTCTCGGACCGGCTTCGCAAACTGAACTCAAAGATGTCGCCGTAGAATTCCAGCGCCGCGTCGATGTCATCGACCTCCAGGCCGATATGGTTGATGCCCACCGCGCGGGCTTTCTTGATGGGTTGTTCCGGCATGTCGGCTCTCCGCGCGTCGTTTCCGCGTAGATGGTGAATGGTCACCTCAAGTGCAACAGGCCGCGCCCTCTTGGATCGGCGGGCAGGGCACGGTCGCGTATGAGCAATAGACGCAACAATCGCCGGGCTTGGGCTTCAAGACGATTCCGCAGCCCTTGCAGTCATAGAAATACTGACAGGCATCGGTGGGCATGGTCTCGGTCTCGACGTGACCGCAGTCCGGACAGGTTATGGTGGAGCGTAACTCGACCGTGGTTCTAGTCATCGTTTCGCCGTGTGTAGGCCCAGAACGTGAAGGCGGTGAACAGCCCGAGCAACGGGATTAGGAAGGCATCAACCCCGGCGATCGCGCTCGCGAGCCCAAGCGCCGTAAGCGTTACCACCAGCGCGGGCGTGAAACAGCAGATCGCCGTGACCAGCGTGCCGGCAAGCCCAATGCGGAGCATGGTTTTGTATTTCATTTCGTAAGCTTACTCGAGAGCGTCGGGGCATCCAACCCGCGCCTCTCCCCGCGACCGAACGGCACATTGTATACAATCCCAAGCGATGCTAAAAACCCGCCGTCATGGCGACGGCTAATGGCGCGCCGGATGGATCGGATGAAGAGGGTTCTCGAGATGGAATATGATGTCGTTGTCGTGGGCGCCGGAAACGCCGCCATGTGCGCCGCGCTGTCGGCTGAGGAAAGTGGCGCCAAGGTTCTGGTGCTGGAAGCCGCGTCGGAAGAGCTTGGTGGCGGCAATACCCGCTTCACCGCCGGCGCGATCCGCACGGTCTACAACGGCGTTGACGATCTGCGCGAACTGATGCCCGACCTTACCGACGCCGAGTGCGAGATCACTGATTTCGGCACCTATACCGAGGATCAGTTCTTTGACGACATGTTCCGCGTGACCGAGTACCGCACCGATCCGGAACTGGTCGAGATCCTGGTCAAGAATTCCTTCGAGACCCTGAAATGGCTGCGCGGCAAGGGCATCCGCTTCGCGCCGATCTGGGGACGGCAGGCCTTCAAGGTGGACGGCAAGTTCAAGTTCTGGGGGGGCCTGACCATCGAATCCTATGGCGGCGGTCCCGGCCTAGTCGAAGCGGAATGGAAAGCGGCGCGGGATCGCGGGATCGATATCCTTTTCGAGGCGCGGGCGGTCGATCTGATCAGCGACGGGGTGTCGGTTTCCGGCGTCAAGATCCGCCACGAGGGCGAGATCAAGGAAATCGCCTGTAAGTCGGTGGTCCTGGCGGCCGGCGGCTTCCAGGCCAATAGCGAGTGGCGCACCCGTTATCTCGGCCCGGGCTGGGATCTCGCGAAGGTCCGTGGCACGCCCTACAATGTCGGCGACGGGATCCGCATGGCCACCGATGTCGGCGCCAGTACCATGGGCAACTGGTCTGGATGTCACGCGGTCGGCTGGGATCGCAACGCGCCGGAGTTCGGCGATCTCGCGGTCGGCGATGCCTTCCAGAAGCACAGTTATCCCTTCGGCATCATGGTCAACGCGACGGGCCGACGCTTCGTCGACGAGGGCGCCGATTTCCGTAACTACACCTACGCCAAGTACGGGCGTGTGATCCTCAACCAGCCGAACCAGTTCGCCTGGCAGATCTTTGATCAGAAGGTCACCCATCTGCTGCGTGACGAGTATCGGATCCGTCAGGTTACAAAAGTCACCGCGGACACGATCGAGGAACTGGCGCCCAAGCTCGAGGGAGTCGACGCGGCGGCTTTCGTCGACGAGATCAAGCGCTGGAACGCCGCCGTGCGCACGGACATTCCGTTCAATCCGAACGTCAAGGACGGGCGCACCACCAAGGGGCTCGACGTGGTCAAGTCGAACTGGGCGAACACGCTCGATGAGGGGCCCTTCGAGGCCTATCAGGTGACTTGTGGGCTCACCTTCACCTTCGGTGGCGTTCGGATCGACGGCAATGCCCAGGTGCAGAGCACCGACTACAAGCCGTTAAAGGGTCTGTTCGCGGCCGGCGAAATGGTCGGCGGCATCTTCTATTTCAACTATCCCGGCGGCAGCGGGCTGATCAACGGCGCGGTCTTCGGACGCATCGCCGGCGCGGCGGCGGGCAGGGAAGCCATGATGGGCCACAACTCCGGCGCGTAACGACCATCGGGCCGGACCTCACGGCGAGGGTTTGGGCTTCACGCCGAACTTCTTGGCGAGGTCGGCACAGTAGTCCTTGGCCAGGCCCGGTCGGGTGAACCAGAGATAGTCGTGTACCCCGGCCCGGTCCAATTCGAGTGGGTCGGGCGGGTTCTCGAACGTCGCCTCGACGAAGCGGATGCTAAGAACGGTTGAGCCGGGCCGGATGCGCGCGAGATGCACCGGCGCCCCGGCGTCGAGGCGAACATGTTGAGCGCCCGCGATCAGCACGGATCCCTCGGGCGGCGCGGATCGCGCGACCGCGTCGGCCAGCGCCAGGTCCCGCGCGATCTGTACCGAGATCATCGGGCCCAGATGATCACGCGGCACGAAACCGCAATGCCCATGATAGACCGCGTCCCCGATGACGCGGCGTTGCGGCGCCGATAGCGGTTCGTCCGCCGCAAGCCGCGCGGCGACCTCCGGGGGAAGCGCCGACAGTCCGCCACGCGCCACGGAACGGACATCGGATCGATCCAGCCCACCGGCGATTTGCACCAGTCGTCCGGCGAGCGCTACCGCCGCGATCGGGCGAAACAGCGACCAGTCGCCCCAGCCGAGTTTGCTCCATCCAACCGCCTCGGCGAAGGTGTCGGGCATCGGCTCGTTTTGCGCGAGAAAGGTGTCCAGCACTGGTTGCTTGGCGCGCGGCAGCATTTCCCAAACCACACTGGGGCGACGACCGGCCTCGAGCATCGCGTGGATGATCTCGGCCTGCAGTTCGTGGTGTCTGGGATTGTCGTGTTTCTCGCCCAGGAGAACATAATCCGCGGTGGCGAACCGGTCCTCCAAGGCTTGCCGGGTGATCGGCGCGCGGGCGGCGACGTCCCAGATCAATCCGGGCCGGGCGGCGATCTCGGCGTTGGCCGGCGGGTTGGCGAGCATGAACACCGTCATGAAGAGCGCGACGAGGCCGAGGGGGCGTGGGTGGATCATCGTACCGTCTCCTGGATCGCTGGTGTTTCCGACGACGCGCCATGGCGGGCTCGGCGAAACAAGAAGCGCGACGGCGCCAGGGCCAAGGCCGCGCGGCGCTCGATCGGCCAAGGTTCCCCGAGAATCTGGCTGACCAACACCTCGGCCGCCAGGACGGCGGTCGTAACGCCGCGGCCACCAAGTCCGGTCAGGACATGGAGGCCGGGATGATGACGCGCGGCGGTGGGGAAGGCCCCACGTGGGCCATGACGCAGGCGCGCGAATTGTTCCAGGAACGCGTCGGCCTGGGCCACCGGTCCGGCGGCGGGGAGGTGATCCGGCAGGGCGCATCGCAGCGCCGCTCGTCCCGTCCAGCCTTCGGTCTCCGGCACGCCGAACAGGCGCCGCGCCGCGGGCGGCGCTTCTCGAAAATTCCGGTGGTGCGCCGCCTCGGTGACCGGCCACGGCCATTGCCGGGGGTCGTGAGACCCGCGCTCGTGGGTCGCGCCGAGAACATGCGAGCCGCCGTTGGCCGGGGTTAGATACCCGCCCCAGATCAACGTGCTTGCCAGGGCCCGGCTTCTCTCACCCTCGGGCACTTGGGAAAGTTGTCCCAACACGGGCCGGAGCGGGAGCCAGGACAGCGGCGCGAAGCTCTCTGAACCACCGCCCGACGCGACGATGATTGTCTCCGCGTCGGCAAGCGCCGCGCCGCCGCGGTCGAGGGCTCGCCACCCCTCGTCCTGTTGTTCGAGGGCGTCGACGGCGGTGTTGAACCGTGTCTCGGCGCCCTTGGAAAGGTGTTCGCAGAATGCCGCGGGGTCGATCAACCCCGCCTCGGGAAACCACAGCGCGGCTTGGTCGAGGTTGATCCCGGCCCGCGCCGACGCTTCCCCGGGGGCTAAACGCGCGACGGCGCCGGGCCAAAGACGCGTCGGGATTTCCTTCTCGCCGTCGAGCCGGATCGCGCCTCGCGACTGCCACGGCAAACCGGAGGCCTCGATCGCCGCGATGGTCATCCGATAGGCCCGGTCGTGAAACAGCGCGGCCTCGCCGCCTCCGCGTTCGATACGCGGCGAGACAAGGGCGGTCGGGTTGCCGGAAGTCTCGGCGGCGACGCGGTCGCGACGATCGATCAGCAGCGGGGTGATGCCGCGCCGGTGGAGCGCGCTCGCCACCGCGCTACCGGCGATGCCGGCCCCGATGATGGCGGTGGTGGCGGATCGAGACGCGGGTGGGGGCGGGCGATACCAGGGCGGTACTTTGGAACTTGGCGACGGCCCCGTGAAACGACCGGTCAGCATTTCTCTCTTGCGGCCAAATCCGGGGCGTTTTTCGAGCGTAAACCCAGCCATTGAGAGGTCCTGCCGCACCGCGCGGGCGACGGTGAACGTCGCCAGGCTCGCGCGGGGCGCGGATAGCCGCGCGATCTCGGTCAAGACCTCCGGTGACCACATCTCGGGATTGCGCGCGGGAGCGAAACCGTCGAGGAACCAGGCGTTGACTCGCGCCTCGGCCTCGTTCAGGACCGCGCGAACGTCCCCGATCAGAAGGGTCAACGCCACCCGGCCCTGGTCGAACCAGAGGCGATGAAACCCGTCATGCACCGGCGGGTAGGCCTTGAGAAGCGGTTCGGAAAACGCCGCGAGTTCACCCCAAGGCGCCAGGCATTCCCCAAGCCGCCCGCGGCTCAACGGATATCCCTCCACCGCCAGATAATGCAGCACCGCGTCCGGTGACGCGGTCTCTCGCCACGCCTTCCAAGTCGCCAGAAAGTTGAGGCCGGTGCCGAACCCGGTTTCTCCGATGACGAAGAGCGCCTTGCTCGCCCAGGCCTCAGGCAAGTGGTTGCCGGCGAGGAAGGTGTGCCGGCTTTCCGCCAATCCGTCCTCGCGAGAATAGTAGACGTCGCCGAAGCGGTCGGATGCCGGCGTGCCGCGATCTCGCCAAACCAAATAGGGGTCGCGTTCCTCGGGATTTGACCGCGTGTCGGATGCCCTCCCGCGCGGCTCCGGTTGATAGTAGGCGACGGCATCGGATGGGGTGACTTTCATTGGTCCAGCATGCATTCTCGCGACCAAGGCTTCAATCACCTGAAATTGCGAGCGACGCATGTCACAAGACGACGGAATGTTCCTGCCCGAGGACGAACAGAAACGCCTGGCATTGAAGATGATCCTGGAGGTCTGGGAGGATGCCCTGGCCCAGGGGATCGCCGCCGAGATGGTGGCGTCCTCGGCGATCTTCGCCTCGCTCACCGATATGATCGAGCACTACGGCGAGGAGGCCGTGGCCGAAATGGTGACGGAATGGCCTGAACGCATCCGCGCCGGAGAGTTCACCCTCTCCGAGGACGCTAACTTCCAGGGATAGAACCGATGACCAACGGGGATTTCGAAGCCAAGGTCGCGGTGATCACCGGCGGCGCGCGGGGGATCGGGCTGGAAAGCGCCCGGATGATGCTGGCGCGCGGTGGCCGGGTCGCGTTGTGGGATGCCGACCAGGCGGCGCTGGACACCGCGCTTGCGGATCTGGCGGTGGGCGACCGGGCGACCGGAACGACGGTGGATGTCGCGGATGACGCGGCGGTCGCGGTGGCGCTCGACGACGCCGTCCGGAGCCACGGCAAGGTCGATATCCTGGTCAACAGCGCCGGTATCATCGGTGCCCCCGGGGTCGTTACGGATACCGATAGCGCGGTTTGGCGCCGGGTTTTGGAGGTCAATCTCTCCGGCACGTTTCTCTGCTCGAAACTCGCGGCGCCGGCGATGGTCGGGCGGGGTTGGGGCCGGATCGTCAATATCGCCTCGCTCGCCGGCAAGGACGGCACGCCGTCGATGGCCGCCTATAGCGCGTCGAAGGCCGGGGTGATCGCGTTGACCAAGGTGATGGGCAAGGAACTCGCGACATCCGGCGTGCTGGTCAACTGCATCGCCCCGGCGGCGCTGGATACCGAGATGGCGCGCAACGCGGACCCGGCGCTGGTCAAGATTATGATCGACAAGAGCCCGATGGCCCGCCTCGGCACCGCCGAGGAATGCGCCGAGCTTGTCTGCTGGCTCGCCTCGGACCGCCTGGGCTTCAGCACCGGCGCCTGTTTCGACCTCTCCGGAGGGCGCGCGGTTTATTGAAGCCCCGCGGCGCGGGGGACGTGGAATCATCGTAAATGATTCCACATATCCAAGACTTTCTCCATGCCAGCCTCGCCGCGGGTGAAAGCGTATTTCTCCTGGGCAACGAGCGTCGACAGGCCCTTCGCCATTTCCTTGATGTCTCCGGCGATCTCAGCCGATACGCCGGGGATGGATCCGACCGTGTCGGCCTCGCGTATCGTCTCCGCCAGCCAGGCTTCGGCAAGATCGAAATGGCGAAACCGCGCCGCTTCCCATGTCAGCATACTGTAGCCGCTCCATCTCAGGGGATATCCGCGGATTTCGACCCCTCGCAGCGTCTCGGCGTCCCTCCACAGCTCTTCCAAATCCGGGCGCGTCTCGGCTTTGCCATGACGATCACCAATATCGCGGGCGAGCTCGAGACGGAGAAAGAACCGACGCGCGAAACATTCCGGTCCCCGGCGCAACCGTTTCTGGAGCACGCGTAGGCGCTTCAACCGGTCCTCGCCATTGGCATCGTAAACATAGGAATGTGCTTGCAGATAGATGGCGAGATGCCCGGTGGCGGTTTCGGAGGACTGCCGAGATACCGGGTCGAGCAGGGCGAGGTAATGACGGAAGGTGGCGCGCGCGCCCGCGTCCATACCGGCAAAGTCTAGGCGACGGATCACATCAAGCATGGCGCGTCCGTGCGAAGGAACTGAATAGCGGGAGAGGATCCCCGCGAGCTCCTTGGCGATGGTTTCGACCGCAACGGGATCGCCCGTCATGCGCGCGTCGCTCAACCGCGCGAGCGCCGACAAAGCCGGGCCGAAAGCGGGTGTTTTTTCCGAGACCTCGATCGGTTCGGTGAAGCGGCATTGGGTTTTAGTTTTTGCGGCTGCTGCGTTGGTCAAGGCGATTGGAAAAAGCAGCAGAAGATAGAATATGGTGTTCTTGACTGTGGCCATGATAGTTCCCACGTCTCGCTCCAACCGAATTCATACAAGCATAACAGATGGGGTTAGGCGAGACCGATGACGAAGGCGAGGAACCGGTCCAACGCTGGTCGGTTGTGGAGCGCCAAATCGTGATCACTGCTGTCCGGCTAAAAATTGGATTGATCGTACAAGGCATTGACGGAATTCGTATTATTTGTGAGGTCTATCGGCGGGACATGAAATCTTCCAGCCGTCGTCCCGGACTTGATCCGGGACCGAAGCCTGAAGTGGTTCCTCGTGACGCCTTTCAAAGAATTTTCAAGCACTTGGCGTCGTGATTCTCTTTCCGTCACGTTGAAATGCCTCAGGCGTCGGTCCCGGATCAAGTCCGGGACGACGACACGAGGGTGAGGCGCTGGTTGAACGAGTAAACCGGAAAGCAGTGAATCGCGGCCAGGATCGCCGAGAGTCTTGGCCTAACTTATTCCATGGCCTCCTAACCCAGGCGTTCGTCGTGCACCGCCTTTACCCGCGCCAGCGCGTCGGCGGGGAGCGGGCCCATCTCGACCGCCGCCAATGCGGTTTCCAGATGCTCCAGCTTGGCGAGGCCTAGCACCACGCAGGATAGATCCGGGTTCGCGAGCGCGTAACGCAGCGCCATCTGGGCGCGATCACCCTGCCCGTCGCCAAGCGCTTCCAGGAGCGCGTGGGCGGTGCGTTGCTCGCGGTCGAGATCGACGCCGGCGGTGACCGGCACCTCGCGGCCATGACGCTGGTCGGTGGCGATCACGCCGGCGGCGAAAACCCGGATGTTCATCATGCCCATGTCCGAGGCCTTGCAGGCGTCGATCAGTCCACAAAAGGAATGGTCGTCCCAAGCCGCGCCCGCCGGCATCGCGGCGCTCGGATTGATCAGGTTGTAATAGATCTGCGCGGTATCGAAGCGCCCGCTCGTCGCCACTTGGGTGAGCGCGCCCACCTCGCCGAGCGCCGTGATGCCGATATGCCGAACCCGTCCGTCCTCGCGCAGCCGCTCGAACTGGTCGGCGATGCCGTCCGCGCCCAGCATGTTGTCGACGCCGATATCCTGGCCGGTGGTTTTCCCGACGATACGGTTATGAAGCTGGTAGAGGTCGACGGAATCCATGCGCAGGCGTTTGAGGCTGGCGTCGAGTTTTCGATCGAGCTGAGACGCGATGGTCTCGGAACTTTCAATGTCGAGCCGGGCCTTGGTGGAGATTCCGGGCCGCTCGGCGGCGTCGAGTTCCTCGACCAGCCAGCCGACATTGGTCTCGGACACCCCTGCGCCGTAGCTCTCGGCGGTGTCGATCCAGTTGATCCCGGCGTCCAGCGCCATGCGTAGCGCCTTTCGCATCACGTCGGGATCGGGGTCGATCAAAATCCCGCCGACCCATCCCGCGCCGATAACAACTTCCGAGATTTCAATGCCTGTCCGTCCAAATCGACGCTTGTTCACGATGTCTTCTCCAGGAATATGCTCAAGGGTTCGCGCGTGGAAGACTACCCGAGACACAAATAATTTGTTAGTATTGATCGGTCGACTTCATGTCGCGATTGGAATTACCCGGCCAATCGAATGGAGGTCACGGCGCGATGTTGGCGGGAACATCGTTGAGAAAATCGGTCAAATACGGCGCGCTCTCCGTGATCGACGCGAAGGGGCGAAAGCATCTTTTTGGCGGTGACACGGGCCCCGAGGTCACCATCCGGGTAACCGACCCGGCCTTGGACTTCAAACTCTTCCACAATCCCTACTGGCAATGGGCGAGGCCTATATGGACGGCACGCTGGTCGTCGAGGAGGGCACGCTGGCGGATTTCATCGAGATCTGCGCGGTCAATCAGCGGGTATTTGAGTCCACCGCCGTTCAACGCTTTCTGAATTTGTAACGAGATATGGTGGCGGCGATCCGGGTCCGCAATCCCATCGGCGCGGCCCAACGCAAGGTCGCGCACCACTACGATCTGCGCGACGAGTTGTTTGATCTGTTTCTGGATTCCGACCGGCAATATTCCTGCGCGTATTTCGCCGATCCGAGCGACGACATCGAGATCGCGCAACGCCGCAAGAAGGCCCATATCGCCGCCAAGCTTCTGCTTCGGGACGGCCAACGGGTGCTCGATATCGGATCCGGTTGGGGCGGCATGGGGCTTTATCTGGCGAACCTCGCGGATATCCAGGTGGATGGCGTGACCCTGTCGCGCGAACAGCACAAGGTCAGCAACGAGCGTGCCTGGAAGGCCGGCAGGTCCAATCGAGTCGGCTTCCATCTGCGTGATTACCGGGAACTGGACGCGCGCTATGACCGGATCGTGTCGGTCGGCATGTTGGAACATGTCGGACCGAGTCATTACGGCGAGTTCTACGCCAAGGTCTCGGACCTTCTGGCGGATGACGGCGTGGCGCTGATCCATTGTGTCGGCAAGTTCAACCGGCCCGGTCCGCAGAACCCCTGGATGGAACGCTATATTTTCCCCGGCGCCTATACCCCGACCCTGGCCGAGCAGATGCCCTGGATCGAGAAGACCGATCTCATGGTGACCGATGTCGAGATTCTGAGGCTTCACTACGCCGAGACCCTGCGATGCTGGCACGAGGCGTTCCAGCGGAACCGCGCGGCGATCGCGGAGATGTATGACGAACGGTTCTGCCGCATGTGGGAGTTCTATCTTCTGAGTTGCGAGGCGGCGTTCCGGAACGGGGTTCTGATGGTCTTCCAGATCCAGCTCGCCAAGTCCCTCGGGACGGTGCCGCTGACCCGCGACTACATCCATGATTTCGAGCGCGCGCTGATGAGTAACGCGCAAGGTCGGCCGGTTCTCGGACAGACCGGCGATTGACCGGTCTACCGGGATTGTTGATACAGTGCGCCCATGTTGGAAACACTCGCCGATCAAGTGAACAGTAACCCCGCGCTGGTCCGCAGGGGCGGCGCCATGTCCGCGAGTTTTCTGATCGAGATCGGCGCCCGCGGCTTTCATGTCTCCGTGGATCGAGGTCGGATAACCGGCGTCGAGGAAGGCCCGTTCATCATGCGCGGCTGGAACTTCGCGATACGCGCGCCCGAGGCGGTCTGGGAGAAATTCTGGGAACCGTTCCCCGACCCAGGCTTTCAGGACATTTTCGCGATGAACCGCTTCGGTCACTGTGTCGTCGAGGGCGACGTCGACGTCCTGATGGCCAATCTGCGCTATGTGAAGGATGTGCTGGCGATCCCGCGACGCAAGCCGAACTCGGCACCGAAATCGGAGAGCGGTCATGGTTGAGCTTGAGCCGATCATTGGTCGCTATGCCACCTTGCCGATCGAAGGCCGCGATCATCGGATCTATTTCGAGGAGGCGGGCCAGGGCACGCCGCTGGTCTGTCTGCATACCGCCGGCGCTCATGCCAGCCAGTTCCGCCATCTGATGTGCGACCCGGCGGTGACGGATCGGTTTCGCGTGCTGGCTTTCGACATGCCCTGGCACGGCAAGTCGACGCCGCCGCCGGGCTGGCAGGACGTGGAATACGCGCTGACCAGCGATTTTTATGTCGCCGCGATCATGGCCTTCATCGAGGGGCTGGAGCTTGACCGGCCCGTCGTCATGGGGTGCTCAATGGGCGGACGCGTGGTGATCCGGCTCGCCATCGAACAGGGGCGGCGGCTCGGCGCGGTGATCGGCCTTGAGGGCTCGGACCGCCCGGCGCCCTGGTATCACAATTCCTGGACCGAGCATCCGGACTTCGTGAACGGCGATTTCTGTGTCGGACTGGTGAGCGGCCTCTGCGCGCCGCAAAGCCCGGACGAGACCCGGTGGGAATCCCTCTGGCATTATTATCAAGGCGGTACCGGGGTGTTTAAGGGAGACATGCACTTCTTCCGCACCGATTCCGACTACACCGCCCGGAGCGGCGATATCGACACGTCAGCCTGCCCGGTTTACCTTATGACCGGAGAATACGACTATTCCTGCACGCCCGAGGCGACCATCGCCACCGCCGGTCGGATTCCGGGCGCCGAGGCTATTATCATGAAGGAGGTCGGGCATTTCCCGATGAGCGAGAACCCGGCCGCCTTTAGAACCTATCTCTTGCCCGTCCTCGACAAGATCGCGGCGCGGCTCTGAAGGGAGACATCCGATGAACCAGCTTCCAGTCGACTTCAAGGTCGATCGCTCGAAGATGAGCGACGCCGAGTGGGATCTTCGCGTGCAACTCGCCGCCGCTTATCGGCTAGTGGATTATTTCGGTTGGACGGAACTCATTTACGGCCATCTGACCGCCCGAGTGCCGGGGACCGAACCGCATTTCCTGATCAATCCCTTCGGGCTCGCCTATGACGAGATCACGGCGTCGAATCTGGTGAAGATCGATGTCGACGGCAACATCATCGACGAGACCCCATTCGGCGTGAACCACGCGGGATTCGTGATTCATTCGGCGGTTCACATGAAGCACGCCGAGCATAATCGCGTCGTCATGCACACCCACACGAGAGCCGGCATGGCGGTCGCGGCGGTCAAGGAAGGGCTGCTACCGATCAGCATGTTCTCCACGACTTTCCATAACCGGCTCGCCTATCACGACTATGAGGGGCCGAGCCTGCATCTGGACGAGCGCGAGCGGTTGCTTGAGTCGCTCGGCGAGCATCGGGCCATGATCCTCAAGCATCACGGGTTGATGACCGTCGGCTCCTCGGTTCCCGATGCCTTCCTTAGGCTCTATCGCCTGGAGCGGTCCTGCCAGATCCAGGTCGATGCCGGCGCGTCGGGAACCCTGGATGTGCTGGGCGACAACCTCGCCGCCAAGTCCGGCGCCGAGGTCGACGGCTATGCCCATACCTTCGACGACGACGGCTTCGGCCAGCTCGAATTCGCGGCTTTGATGCGCAAGCTCGACAAGACCGACTCCAGCTATCGCGACTGACCGGAGTCGTGACCGAAACTGGGGCCGAACCGTTCTGGCGGACCAAGACCCTCCGGCAGATGACCACCGAGGAGTGGGAGTCACTCTGCGACGGCTGCGGTAAGTGTTGTCTGGTCAAGCTGATCGACGACGTGACCGACGATCTGTTGTTCACGACCGTGGCCTGCAGGCTGCTGGACTGTCATTCCTGTCGCTGTGGGGACTACGAGAACCGCAAGGCCATCGTGCCGGATTGCGTGGTGCTCTCGCCGCGTCTGGTCGAGGACATCGCCTGGATGCCGTCGACCTGCGCCTATCGCCTGATCCGCGACGGCAAGGACCTGCATTGGTGGCACCCCCTGGTCTCGGGTCGCGCCGAAACGGTGCACGAGGCCGGAATCTCGGTACGCGGTCGGGCGGTTTCCGAACGCGACGTGCCTGACGAGTCCCTGCCCGACTATATCGATGATTGGCCGCAATAAGGGGACCGGGTCTCGCCGTTCCATCCGCATGAGGTTATCCGCCGCCCGCGCTTCGACAGCCCGTCGACAGTCCCGGCGGGCTGAACTACGCTCTTCCCGATTTATCCAACCGGAGGACGCCCCTTGCGTCAGATGACCCTTGTCGCCTTTCTGCAGGCGCAGAACTGCACCAATTTCGCGGCCTCCTGGAGGCATCCGGACTCCCGGACCGATTCAACCTCGCCGGATTACTATCAACACATCGCCAGAGTTCTGGAGGCCGGCAAATTCCATGTCGGCTTCTTCGATGACCGCCTGGCGATGCCGGACATGTATGGCGGCAACCACGAGCATACCGTCGAGGGCGGCATTCGCTGCGTGAAGATGGATCCGGTGACCGTGCTGATGGCCATGGGGATGGCGACGGAAAGGCTGGGGCTGGGCTCGACCTACTCGACCACCTATTACGAGCCGTTCCATGTCGCCCGGGTTTTCTCGACTCTTGACCTGATGAGCAAGGGGCGCGCGGCCTGGAACATCGTCACCTCGCTGAATGACGGCGAGGCGATGAACATGGGCCGCACCGAGGTGGTTGAGCATGACACCCGTTATGACCGGGCGGATGAATTTCTCGAAGTCGTCATGGGGCACTGGAATTCCTGGGAAGATGACGCGATCCTCAACGACAAGGCCGGTAACCGTTTCGCCGATCCGAAGAAGATCCACCGCATCGATTATGAGGGTAAGTTCCTGAGCTCGCGGGGACCCTTCACCGTGCCGCGCTCGCCCCAGGGGCATCCGGTGCTGATCCAGGCCGGCCAGAGCGGTCGCGGCCAACGTTTCGCCGCGCGCTGGGCCGAACTGGTGTTCGTCGCCTATCCCAACATCGAGATTGGGCGCGCCGAGTACAAGGCCTTCAAGGAGAACATCGCCAGCCATGGCCGCGACCCGGATAAGGTCAACGTCGCGGCGCTCGCCCATTGCGTGGTCGCCGAGACCCGCGCCGAGGCCGAGGACAAACGCGCGTTGATCGACACCCTGCCGACCGACATGGATCAGTTGTCGCTACTGGCCGAGGCGCTAAATTTCGACTTCGCCAAGCGTGGCCTCGACGAGCCGCTGACAGACGAGGACATGGCGAGCATGCAGGGTATCCAGGGCATGCGCGACCGTGTCGTCGCGGCCAGCGGCAAGTCCAATCCGACCCCGCGCGAGTTCATGACCTTCAGCGGCCGCGGCCTCTTGCACCGACCCTGGGTCGGCAGCGGCAAGGATGTCGCGGACATCATGGAGGAGTGGTTCACCACCGGCGCTTGTGACGGTTTCGTCGTGGCGGCCACCCATGTGCCGGGTGCTTACGAGGATTTCGTCCAGCATGTGGTGCCGGAACTGCAACGGCGCGGCATCTATCACAAGGACTACAAGGGAGCGACCCTGCGGGAAAATCTCGGGCTCGATTTCCCGACGCCGAAACTCTGGCATCTGCCGATGCCGAGCGGCGGGCATTGATCGCCAGCTACCGAACAAGAACCCCGAAACGGAGACAAGACCATGCCAACCGTCCAGGCCGACCGTCTGATCGAGATCGCCGACAACCTTTTGCAAGGGGCCGGCGCGCCGGCCGAGGAGGCGGCCTCGGTCGCCCGCCATGTCATTGGCGCCAATCTCGCCGGGCAT
>Ga0181593_10000116_pt1 | contig 60954 bp, 54 predicted proteins | sample 071ome_19_FD_133756 | JGI IMG/M metagenome (GOLD analysis project Ga0181593, IMG submission 133756) | Coastal salt marsh microbial communities from the Groves Creek Marsh, Skidaway Island, Georgia - 071413AT metaG (megahit assembly) | ecosystem: Environmental > Aquatic > Marine > Intertidal... | reverse complement strand
GGAAGATGCAGCGCTTCGGATCCGTTACCGGAAGAAGTCTCGGCGGCGGATCGAGGTCGTAGCCTGAGTTCGGCGGGTCAGCCGCCGAAGCGGCCGAGCACATCCCGGAGGTGATCCCGCTCTATCTCGGAGATCCGCCCGTCGGAGAGGACGTTGCGGAGGATGCCCACGATCTCCTCTACCTGGGGAAGGCCATTCACGTCGGGATTTGACTTGATCCAGGCGCGGAACCCCGTGGCTTCCGACATCGTGACATCTCCATCTTCCACGATGGCTCTGGCGAAGCTCATCAACTCGCGCAGTGCGTCGCTGCGTCGCATCACCGAATCGTCGAGTACCAAGACTGTTCCGTCGAGGAGAGGGGCACCGCCGGACATTGCGAATTTCAAGTGTAAAGCATCGGACGGCAAGTCGGTCGTTGAAAAAGTTGTGGAATGATGCGTTCCTGACGTCGTATCTTGTCGCGGTCGCGGCGACGAGGGTGCGAGACCGTGCGAGTTCGGGGGGACTCTATGGATCGACTGGATCGCCTGCTGGGTGAACGTTCGTCTCAACTGGTGGAGCACCTGACGTGCGACGTCGGCATGTCGGATGTCGAGGCTGCGGCTCTGCCCAAGGCGGCTTCCGCGGATCTCGTGGAGTCCTACCGGTGGCAGTCCGAAAGCTGGGCGAACACCGGCGATCATGCGGCGCAGGCGAGGGAGATTCTTTCCGTCATGAATGCACGTGAGATCGGACCGCGCGCGGGCATGTCCTCAGCGCGTACCTGGGCTGGGCTGCGGTGTCTGGTCCCCGCGGCGCTCGGCGGGACGCCGTTCGTCGACGCAGTGGCTGCCGTGTGCGACGCCGGCGTAGTGACCTGATCCTCGCGGACCCACCGCGTCACGTCCCGGCTGCGGCGGACTCCAGAATCGAGGAATAGACGAGCGCTCGCAGCCGAGCGTGATCGTCGAGGCCGGTGGCGGGGATCACCTGCGTGAAATACAGCACGACCAGGTCCTCCACGGGGTCGACCCAGTACGTCGAGTGGTACGCCCCGCCCCAGCCGAACTCTCCCTCGGAGCCGGGCACCCCCGCAGCACCCACATCCAGCCGGACTGAGAAGCCGAGCCCGAAGCCCATCCCCGGCGCCTGGTAGAGCTCCCCAATGTGATTTCGGGTCATCAGATCGACGCTCGAGGGTGAGAGGATCCGGACTCCCTCGAGTTCCCCTCCGTCGAGCAGCATTTGCAGGAAGCGGCCGTAGTCGCGCGCGGTCGAGAGCAGTCCGGCGCCACCTGAGAAGCTCGTGCGCGGTCCCGAGACGTACTCACCCTGAGTCATCATCCCCGGCCCTGTCGGGGCCCGACGAAGCTCGTCGGTCAAATTGTAGACCGTCGCGAGCCGCGCCTCCTTCCCGGTCGGCAGATAGAAGTGCGTGTCGTTCATGCCGAGGGGGTTCAGGATTCGCTCTTGAAGGAAGTCGTCGAGACTCAGGCCGGATGCGGCTTCCACGACGGCTCCCAGAATGTCCGTGTTGTAGCCGTATACGAAACGCGCGCCGGGCTGCGCCTGGAACGGAAGCGCAGGCATCCGGTCGATGGTCTCGCGCACGGGTTCGTCGCGGTGCGCGAAGTACCACCCCGTAATCTCCGCTTCTCGCCACGCCTCCGCGCCCGGCCCGTTGCCGTATGCAATGCCGGCCGTGTGTGTCAGAAGGTCCCGGATGGTGATCGGCCGTTGAGCGGGAACGACCTCGTACCCACTGTCAGTCACTTCTGCGACGGTCGTCCTCTCGAAGGACGGCAGGTGCTCGGACACCCGATCCGAGATCAGGAGCGCCCCCTCCTCCTGAAGCATCATGATGGCCACGCTCACCAGGGCCTTGGTTTGCGATGCGATGCGGAAGATCGCGTCGCCGCGCATCGGCGCTCCCGCTTCGATGTCCTGGTTCCCCACCGCCTCGTGGTACACGACCCGACCGTCCCGCAACACCATGGCGACGGCGCCGGGAAGGCGCTCCTCGTCGACATACTGCTGTAATGCCTCCGTCAGGCGGCCCAGCCGTTCCGATGACATGCCCACCTCTTCTGGTGCGGCAGTGGGTAGTTCCTGGGCGACGAGCCCCCGGGGGGTCCAGAGGGCGAGCAGCAGGAGGGCCGATGCGAGCGGCCCGTGACCGGACCGGCGCAGCGGGTTTGAGAGGGGGAACCGATGGACGCGGGCGTTCGTCATGACGTGCTCCAATTGAGGGTCGGGGCAATTGGCGGATGCAGAGGATAAACCGCCAGCCCGGGTCGGCGGGGGGGCGGGTGCTTGAGTCGGGCGCAGAGAGCCGACACGTTGTGCGTCCATCCTGGAGACAGCGCGCAGACATCCGACACACACGAGGCACCATGACCGACGAACGCCGAAGAGGAACCCCGATCGATCGCCGTGAGCTTCTGCGCTTGAGCGCTGCCGGCATGGGCGCCGCAGGGCTTGGCCTCGGAGGTCTGGGCGGTCTCGTCGGACTGTCCGCCGAGGAGGTCGCGCGGTTGCAGGAGCGACCGCACCTCGGACCCGCGCCCGCTCAGCTGTTTGCTGCCGATCCGATCGACGTGGTCCGGGTCGGATTCGTAGGCGTGGGTCTCCAAGGCGGGTCCCATGTCCGCAATTTCCTGCGCATCGAGGGGGTGGAGATCGTCGCGCTCGGTGACATCAACGAGGCGCGGGCGGAGGAGGTCGCCGGCTGGGTCGAGGCCGATGGACGTCGCCGGCCGACGCTCTATACCCGCGACGAATGGGACTTCGTCCGGATGTGTGAGGAAGAGGAGCTGGATCTGGTCTTCACCTCGACACCGTGGGAGTGGCATGTGCCGGTGTGTGTTTCCGCGATGGAGAACGGCAAGCATGCCGCCACGGAGGTGCCGGCCGCCTACACGGTCGAAGACTGCTGGAAGCTGGTCGAGTACGCGGAGAAGCACGAGAAGCACTGCGTCATGATGGAGAACTGCAACTACGATCGACCGGAGATGATGGTGTTCAGGATGGCGCGCCTCGGAATGTTCGGGGAGCTGCTGCACGCCGAGTGCGGATATCTGCACGACCTTCGCGCGATCAAGTTCGAGGACAAGGACGAGGGGCTGTGGAGGCGCGCTCACGCGATGGTGCGCGACGGGAATTTCTATCCGACCCATGGTCTCGGCCCGGTCGCGAACGTCATGGACATCAACCGTGGTGATCAGCTCGACTACCTGGTCTCGATGAGTACGCCGTCCCGTGGCCTGCAGGAATGGCAGCGGGAGCACGTACCCGAGGGCGATCCGAAGAAGAGCGAGCGTTACGTCCAGGGCGACGTCAACACGACGATGATCAAGACCGTCCACGGCCGGACGATCTATGTGAGCCACGACACGAACCTGCCCAGGCCGTACTCGCGCATTCATATGGTTCAGGGCACCCGGGGGCTGTTCCAGGGCTACCCGCACCGCGTCCATGTCGAGGGGATGAGTCCCGACCATCGCTGGGAGGACTGGATGGATCGTCGGGACGAGTTCGACCATCCGATCTGGACGGAACTCGAGGAACGTTCCGCGGGGGCGGGTCACGGGGGCATGGACTACATCGAGGATTACCAGCTCGTGCGAGCACTTCGCGAGGGTAAACCGACCGACATGAACGTCTATGACGCGGCCATGCTCTCGGTCATCTGTCCGCTCAGTGAATGGTCGGTCGCGAACCGGTCGCAGCCGGTGGATGTGCCTGACTTCACACGCGGTCGGTGGGCCGAGTGGCCACGCCTGGAGTTTCTGGGGGCGCCTGTCGTCGAGTGACCAGCGCCGAGGAGGTGTTTGAGGAGACCTTCGGGCTTCCACCCACGCTTCTCGTTCGAGCGCCCGGTCGGGTGAACCTCATCGGCGAGCATATCGACTACAACGACCTCCCCGTCTTCCCGATGGCATTGCAGCGCGAGGTTCGCATCGCGCTGCGGCCGCGGGAGGACGAGACCGTGGTGATGCACTCGAGCGGGAACCGCTTTCCGCCGATCGAGTTCCAGATCGAGCCCGGCATCGAGCCCTGGGTGAAGGGCTCGTGGGGCAATTACGTGAAGGCACCGGCCAACGAGCTGGCGAAACGCTTCGCGATCTGGCGAGGCTTCGATGGTGTGCTCGAGTCGAACATCCCGGTTGCCGCCGGCCTCTCCTCCTCGTCTGCGATCGTGAACGCGGTGGGCCTCGCCCTTGCCCACATCAATGAGGTCTCCACCGAGCCGAGAGAGCTCGCGGCCCTGATGGCCGATGCCGAGCGCTTTGTGGGCACCCGGGGTGGGGGGATGGACCAGACGATCTCTCTCGGGGCCAGAGACCGCTGTGCTGCCCGGATCTCGTTCCGTCCTCTGCGACTCCAGCACGTGGTCGTTCCCGACGACTGGTGCTTCATCGTGGCTGATTCCGGCGAGGTCGCGGAAAAGTCAGGGCGGCTGCAGGACGCCTACAATCTGCGCCGATCGGAATGTGAGGAGGGACTACGGATCGTGACGGCCCACCTGGCCACACGTGACATCACGGAGACCTTGCAGACCTCGTATCGGGACCTTTGCGCGGCTCTCGACGCTCGCGAGCTCGTGGGAATCGCGGAGCAGGTCCTTCAGGGGAGTCTGCTGCGCCGCTTTCGCCACGCGGTGACCGAGGCTGCCCGGGTAGACGAGGCGGTCGACCGGATGCTCGCCGCCGATCTGCACGGGTTCGGGGCGCTCATGGACGCGTCTCACGCCTCCCTGAAGGTCGACTACGGGGTCAGCAGCGCCGCGCTCGACGAACTCGTGGCGGTGGCAAGGGAAGGGGGCGCTGCAGGCGCGCGACTGACGGGTGCCGGCTTTGGTGGTTGCGTGGTGGCTCTGGCTGATCGCTGGACCGTCGGGGAGGTTCTCGAGACGCTGGTGGCCGAGTATTACGAGCGGCGGCACCAGACGGATGGACTGGATGAGCGGCTCTTCGTGGCGGTGCCCACGCGGGGCGCGTCGATTCGGGCGATCTGACTCAGAGCGGGTGGCTCCGGCGGCCGGGAACGAGGTGGATCCCTTGGCGTCGGGCCGCTTGACTCGATCCGTCGAACGGCAATCTTCAGCAGCCGAGACGAGCCCCCGTACCTGCCCTCGATGTTCAAGCCGTCCTCCAAGAAGGCCATGCTGTCCGTGCTGGTCGCGTGCTTCGCGATCCAGACCGGTCTGGTGTACTCGGACGACGTGGACATCGAGCTGTCGGCAGACGCGGTCGAGGGTCGGAAGCTGTTCCACGACGGTGCATGTCAGGTCTGTCACCAGCTTTGGGGCCAGGGAGGTTTTCTCGGTCCCGACCTCACCAATGCGTCGAGCCGCGTCGATGAGACGCGGCTCGCTTCGCTTCTCACCGTAGGTAGTGGTCAGATGCCGGCGTTCTGGTACGACGAGCAGCAGATCCGGTACATGCGGGCGTTTCTCGAGGAGATCGATCGGCCGGACGTGGGCCGGGGGCAGTTGCGTCTCGGCGACCCCAGCACGTCCGTCACGCCTCAGGGAGCCTTCGACGCGGTCATCCGCGAGACGGCGTCGGCCGGTGTGCTCGATGGCTTCGAAACGTTCGCGTCCGGCGTCTGCTCTGCGTGCCACTTTCCATTCCAGACGTCGGTCGTAGGCGCTCCGGACCTGTCGACTGCGGTCGAGCGTCTCGACGAGGTGGCATTCTACGACGTCCTCACCCGCGGGCGTCCGGAACGGGGTATGCCGCCCCCGGCGCCGGCACTTTCGTCTGCTGAACGTGATCGACTCATCGAATACTTCGGCTGGTTGAACGCGAACCGTGCGGAACTCGTGACCGAGTGGGAAGAACGGCAGGCGGATCGCCGCGTGGACTGGTCTCGTCTGGACTGGTGGGAGTTCCGATGACCCCGAACGGTACTGCAACCCTCGAGCGTCCGGTCGAGCGGGCGGCTCACGGTACACCGCAGGCGCCCATCGGTGGGGTCTGGCTGCCCTTCGGGGCCGGGGACCCGGTCCGGCAGTTCGCGACGATCCTCTTCATCCGCGGTGGTCTGATCGCAATCGCGGTGACGCTGGTCGGTGGCATGCTCGGCGCCCTGTACTCGATCCCGACGCTTGCCCCGGCGTTCCAGTCGCTCGGCCTGGACCTCCGACAGCTCCGTCCCATTCACACGACCTTCGCGTCGGCGTGGATCTTCCTCGGTGGCGTGGCCGTCGTCCATCGATGGCTTCAGGATTACGGCGGGACCGCCACGCGGGGTGATCGGATTCGGCTTCGGGTCCAGGTCCTGTGCTGGGCCATCGCGGGCGCTGGCATTCTGGTCACCCTGATCGTCGGGGTCGGATCCGGCCGTGAATATCTCGGCTTCCACCCGATCTTCAGCGCCCTGATCCTGACCGGCTGGCTCTGCTACGCGTGGAATTTCTTCCGAGTGGCCGGGCCGAACTTCTTCGAACGGCCGCTCTACCTGACGATGTGGGGCGTGGGCATGCTCTTCTTCATTGTCACGTTCGTCGAGCAGCACCTCTACCTGTTGCCTGGGATCTTTGCGAATCCGCTGCAGGACCTGCAGGTGCAATGGAAGGCCACGGGCACGCTCGTCGGTGCCTTCAACCTCTTCGTATACGGTTCGATCATCTACATCGGGGAGCGCATCAGCGGCGATCCCGAATACGGCCACTCGAAGGTCGCGTACGCGCTTTTCGGCGTGGGTCTGCTGAACTCGTTCACGAACTTCGCGCACCATACGTACCACCTGCCGCAGGACCACCTCGTCAAGTGGATTTCGTTCGTCGTAAGCATGATGGAGATCAGCATTCTCTGCCGCGCGAGCTACGATCTCCTGAATCTTGTGCGTACGACCGAGGATCGGGCATTCTGCGCCGCACGCGGCTCTTTTGCCGCCTCCAAGTACTGGTCGGTCTTCATCCTGCTCTCTGCGGTGCTGATCTCCGTCCCACCGCTCAACGCGATCATTCACGGTACGTACGCGGTGACCGGGCATGCGATGGGCGCGACGATCGGAATCGACACGATGGTCCTGATCGGAGCCATCATCTGGATTCTGGGTGAGCACCTCGCCGCCCGTGAAGGCGAGGAAGCGTCGGGGGTGCTGCACACGGTCGCAATGCGTCGGATCGTCGTGGGCTTGAACATCGGCGTCGCCGCGCTGGTAGGCTGGCTTCACGTCTCCGGCACCATCACGGGCGTGAGCCGTGCGGGCTTCGCGCCGGGTGAGGTGTACGTGCCCCCGGCATGGCTCCCGATGTGGAACGGGATCCTGTTCGCCGCCACCGGCTTCGTCGCCCTCGTGTTCTTCGTGGCCTTGCTTTGGAAACTGATGCCGGTGGCGTTCCGCTATTGGTGGGTCAGCGAAACCCGGGCCTGATCGACGAACCTCGGCAGCCGGGTCAGGTCAGGCCTACTCTCGGCAGCGTCTTGAGCAGTGCCACGGACGCGATGGCCGCAGCACCCAGGCAAACGGCGGCGAGCACGGTTCTGCCGTAGAGCAGATACCCCGTCCCGAGCACGGCCCCGTAGACGACGGTGACGCCCAGGAACCAGGCCAGGAAGGCTGCCGCCGGACTCTCTGCGCTGCGGTCCTCCTCGCTCAGCCCCAGTCCGGCACCGGCCCAGCCGTTCCCCATGGGGCGGATCAGCCTGTGAAACGATGCGAGCGTCTCCTGATCGGTCGGCGGCGTCATGAAGGTGACGGTCATCCAGCCGACGGTGGTGATGAGGACGCCGAGTACGAGCTGGAGCGACGGATCGATCTCGCCGAAGCCGAGCCGGGCGTGTGCGAACTGGAAATAGAGCGCGACCGCGAACGAAATGACCATCGCGGACAGCTCACTCCACGCATTGATGCGCCACCAGAACCAGCGGAGCAGGAAGACGAGGCCGGTTCCGGCTCCGATCTGAAGCAGGATCTGGAACGCCTGGAGCGCGTTTTCGAGCCAGAGTGAGATCACGCCGGCGAGAACGATCAGAGCCACCGTCGCGATTCGGCCGACGCGCACGTACTGCTTCTCATCTTCGTTCGGCGACATGAAACGCCGGTAGACGTCATCGACGATGTACGACGCACCCCAGTTCAGATGCGTGCTGATCGTCGACATGTACGCCGCGGCCAGGGAAGCGACGACCAGACCCAGGAGCCCCGAGGGCAGGAAGACGAGCATCGCGGGGTAAGCGAGGTCGTTTCGAACGATCGAGGGGTCGACGTGGGGGAAGGCGGCCTGGATCGAATCGAGCGTCGGATACACGATCAGTGATGCGAGCGCCACGATGATCCACGGCCATGGCCGGAGCGCGTAATGGGCGATGTTGAACCACAGCGTGGCCTTCATGGCGTGGCTCTCGTCCTTTGCGGCCAGCATCCGCTGCGCCACGTATCCTCCGCCACCCGGCTCCGCTCCCGGGTACCATGTGCTCCACCACTGGACCGCGATCGGGATGATGAAGACGGTCGAGGCCGTCCTCCAGTCGGAAAAGTCCGGGAGCAGGGAGAGTTTGTCGGCCACGGCCGGGTCACTGAAGAGCCCCACCATGCCTCCGACCTCCGGCTGGGCCAGCGCATACCACGCTGCCGCCACCGAGCCGATCATGGCGACGGCGAACAGGATCAAATCGGTGACGACCACGCCCCAGAGGCCCGAAGTCGCCGAGTAGAGCGCCGTGACGGTGCCGGCCACGAGCACGACCTCGTACTTGGAGGCGCCGAGGAGCACCCCCCCGATCTTGATGGCGGCGAGCGTCACCGTCGCCATGATCATGCAGTTGAAGAAGACCCCGAGATAGATGGCCCGGAAGCCGCGCAGGAAAGCCGCCGGCTTACCCGAGTACCGGAGCTCGTAGAAGCCGATGTCCGTCGAGATCCCGGAGCGGCGCCACAGCTTCGCGTAAAAGAAGACCGTGCACATTCCGGTGATCACGAAGGCCCACCAGACCCAGTTCTGGCTGACACCACCCGTGCGTACCAGGTCGGTCACGAGGTTGGGGGTGTCGGTCGAGAAGGTGGTTGCGACCATCGATGTGCCGAGCAGCCACCACGGCATCGAGCGTCCGCCGAGGAAGAACTCACCCGACTCCGATCCCGCGCGGCGCGCGAACCAGAGACCGATCGTGACGGCCACGATGCCGTAGACCGCGATGACGGTCCAGTCGAGGGTCGTCAATTGCATTGGACTATCCCAGCCTTGCGAGGGCGTCGGCGAGCCGCGTCGGGTATGCGCCCGAAGCGACTCGCTCCCGGAGGATCGCCTCGGACCGGGCGCGGTCCGCGGCGTGGGTGATTCCGAACCAGCTGTCGGGCGCGCGCAGGACACGCACCCGCGTCGCGCCCAGCTCGATCTGCGCGTTCAGCGACGTCGACAAGAAGCACTCGGCTTCGGTGTCCGCCCCCCAGTATTCGAGGAAGTGGCGGAACTGACGGTGGAGGAGTTCGATGACCGGAGGTGTGAAGCCCCAGAGGTTCATCGAAGCGACTTCCTCTCCCGAGAGCTCGACCGGCGCCCCATCCGTGGTCGTACCGGTGATCCAGCGGTCCTCCCGCTGGATATTCTGAATTTCGGTCACGCGCTCCAGCAGATCGTTGTTTCCGAGGACGCACACGCCACGGGCGACGCCTCCCGCTCCCGACAGCGTGGTGCCGAGTCTGTACCCTACGAGGGCCGCTTCCGTGTCGGCGTCGGACCGGCTCATCTGATCGAACATGAGCTGGAAGGCTTCCTTTCCATACAGGTCGTCCGCATTGCACACGGCGAATGGACCATCCAGATGGCTGGCTGCGCAGAGCACGGCGTGCGCGGTCCCCCACGGTTTGTTCCGGTCCGGGGGGGCACGGAAGCCTTCAGGCAGTGCGTCGAGCTCCTGGCAGACGAAGTTCGTATCGAACATGCCACGGAGGGTCTCGTTCACGTGCCGCTCGACGTCCTCGAGGATCTCACGTCGCACGACGTAGGTGACCGAACGGAAGCCGGCCCTGGCCGCGTCGAGGACGTTGAAGTCCATGATCGCTTCGCCACCGGGACCGAGTGGGTCGAGCTGCTTGAGGCGGCCATACCGCGTAGAAAGGCCAGCGGCGAGGACGACGAGAGAGAGACTCAACGTGAGGGGCTCGGGTGTGAGAGGGCCGTCGCGCCCGAATCTGCATCCTTCAGCCCCCTTGGCGCGACCCTTTGCTCAGTCTGTTCCGCAGATCCTGGGGTTGCATGCACCGTAGATGGTAGATTATTCATTATCGATGAATATTTCACCACCCGGGACCGTGGTTCTGAAATTCGGAAGCCGCCTCCTGACGAATGGTACGGCGGAACTCGACACGGAGCGCATGGCGTCCGTGGCGCGCGCCGTGGTGGCGTGCGGAGATCGGAACATCGTGATCGTCTCCAGTGGCGCGGTTGCTGCCGGCTTCCAGGCCCTGGGACATGCGACCCCGCCCACCCGAATCGCCGAGCGTCAGGCCGCAGCCGCCGTGGGTCAGGGACGGCTCATGAAGCTGTGGGGTGATGCGTTTCAGACGGTCGGTCTGCACGTAGGGCAGATTCTGCTCACGAACGACTGTCTAACGGACCGGAAACGGTACGTCGCGGCGCGGCGAGCCCTCCGGGCACTGTTGCAGGCCGGTGTCATCCCGATCGTCAACGAGAACGACAGCGTCAGCGTCGACGAAATCGTGGTCGGTGACAACGACAATTTGGCCGCGATGACCGCAGCGCTGGTCGACGCGGATCTGCTTGCCCTGCTCACCGACGTACCGGGTGTCTACGATCGTGATCCGGATGTCGACCCCGACGCCCGGGTCATCGCGCAGGTCGAGAGCGCCGACCAACTGCGCTCCCTCTGCTTCGGCAAGAAGGACATTGCGTCCACCGGCGGGATGGAGACCAAGCTCGAGGCGGCGGAGCGTGCCGGGCGCTACGGCGTACCGACGGTCATCGCGGCCGGGAACGATCCGGCCGTCGTCGATGCGATCCTCGCTGGGGAGCCGGTGGGTACGCGCATCGAGGCTCACGACGAACCACTACGGGCGCGCCGCCACTGGATGGCCGTGCAAAAGGGCCTGACCGGGTGGCTCGTGATCGACGATGGGGCGGTTCGCGCCCTGCGCCGGAGGGCGAGTCTCCTGCCTCGCGGAGTCGTCGGAGTCGGTGGACGCTTTCGGCGGGGAGATCTGGTCGCCGTGGTCGACGGACAGGGTGTCGAACATGCCCGGGGGATCGTTCGCTTCGACGATCGCGATGTCGAGCGCATCCGGGGGATGCACACGGATGAGGTGAAGGTCGTTCTCGGTGTGGAGACCGGGACCGTCGTCATGCGCCCCGACCGGATGGTCCTGTTCGGACAGGAGGTGCCGGTATGACCGCGGTCACCGACATGCCCGTTACCGAGGTCATCGACCAGATGGCCACCGCCGCACGGAAGGCGGGGCTTCAGATGGCGCGCTCGTCCGCTGCCGAGCGGAGCGCCGCGCTTCATGCGATCGCGGACGCGATCGAGTCCGAATCGTCCACGATCGTGGCGGCGAATGCGCTCGATCTGTCGAATGCGGACGAGAACGGGATCACCGGTGCCATGCGGAATCGGCTGGAACTCGATGCCGCCGGCGTAGCCAAGCTAGCCGCTGCAGTGCGCGAGGTGGCCGACCAGCCCGATCCGCTGGCAGGGCTCGAAGACTACATCGTGCGTCCGAACGGGCTCCGGGTCGCGCGCATGCGCATCCCGCTGGGCGTCATCGCGATGATCTACGAGAGCCGTCCGAACGTGACGGCGGATGCCGCCGCCCTCTGCCTCAAGGCGGGAAACGCGGTCGTACTGCGCGGTGGCTCCGAAGCGATCCACACGAACCGCGCGATCGCGCATGCAGTGGGATTGGGCCTGTCCTCGAGCGCGCTTCCGGTCGAGGCGGTTCAGCTCATTCCGGTCACGGATCGAGAGGCCATCGACGTACTGCTCACCAAGGAGGATGAGGTCGACCTCGTCATCCCGCGAGGAGGCGAGGGTCTTATCCGGGCGGTCACCTCGAAGAGCCGGATTCCGGTGCTGCAGCACTACAAGGGCGTCTGCCACGTCTACGTGGACGAGAGTGCGCCGCTCGACCGCGCCTCCGACATCGTGCACAACGCGAAGGTACAGCGTCCCGGAGTTTGCAACGCGGCCGAAACGCTGCTCGTTCACCAGGGCGCGCGCGAGCTGCTCCCGCTCATCGCCACGCGACTCGTCGCGGAGGGTGTCGAGCTGCGCGGCTGTCCCAGAGCGGTCGAAGCCCTCGAAGCGGCTGACGTGCCGGTGACCGCCGCGTCAGATCTCGACTGGTCGGAGGAGTATCTCGACCTGATCCTGTCGATTCGGGTGGTCGACGATCTCGAACAGGCGATCGACCACGTTACGACCTATGGGTCCGGGCATACCGAGGCGATCGTGACGGACGATTCGGCCGCGGCCGATGCGTTCGTGGCGGCCATTCAATCGTCCACCGTCGTCGTGAACGCGAGCACGCGCTTCGCGGACGGTGGCGAGTTGGGGCTTGGCGCCGAGATCGGCATTTCGACGTCGAAACTCCACGCCTACGGACCTATGGGAGCCAACGAACTGACCACCCGAAAGTTCGTCGTGGTGGGTGAGGGTCAGATCAGGGGCTGAGCATCCGCTCAGCCGATCCCGGCGAAGCGAACCCCGGTCAGGTCGGCGATCTCCTTCTTCCAGGTCGTGAGGTCACGCGGGCTGAAGGCGGAGAGATGGTCGTGCCCGCATGCACGCGCCAGAACCTGCATCAGCTGCGTGGTTGCCCTGAACCAGTTGTCGAGCCGCTGCGCCGATTCCTCCACGATCAAACGGGCTCGCAGGTCCTTCTTCTGGGTCGCGATGCCGACCGGGCAGTTATTCGAGTGACAGGCCCGCATCCCCAGACAACCGATCGCCTGAAGCGCCGAGTTCGAGACGGCGACGCCATCCGCACCGAGGGCGAGTGCTTTCACGAAATCCGACTCGGTCCGCAGGCCGCCTGTGATCACGAGCGTCACCTGGTCGGCTCCGGAGCGGTCGAGATGGGCGCGGGCCCTCGGTAGAGCGGCCAGCGTCGGCACCGAGATGTTCTGCTTGAAGAGGTCGGGTGCGGCACCCGTCGCGCCCCCTCGACCATCCATGATGATGTAATCGCAGCCCACCTCGAGCGCGAAATCGATGTCCTCCTCGATGTGCTGGGCGGACAGCTTGAATCCGACCGGAATCCCGCCCGTCACCTCGCGGACCTCGTCGGCGACGGTGCGGAAGTCGGCGGGCGTGACGAGGTCGGGGAAGGTCGGGGGAGAAATCGCGGGGTCCCCCGGGGCGAGCCCCCGAACTTCGGCGATCTTGCCGACCACCTTCTCCCCCGGGAGATGACCGCCCGTACCCGTCTTGGCACCCTGGCCCCCCTTGAAGTGGAAGGCCTGACAACGGGCGACCTTGTCGAGACTCCAGCCGAAGCGTCCGGACGCGAGCTCGTAGAAATAGCGGCTGTTCGCCTCCTGCTCTTCCGGCAGCATGCCGCCTTCACCCGAGCAGATACCGGTGCCGGCGCGCTCCGCGCCCTGTGCGAGTGCGATCTTGGCCTCCTCCGAGAGTGCGCCGAAGCTCATGTCGGAGACGAAGAGCGGGATGTCCAGGCGCAGCGGCTTCTGGGCCCCGGGGCCGATGACCAGCTCCGTCCCGACGGGCGTGTCTTCGAGAAGCGGCCGTGTCGCGAGTTGGGCGGTAAGAAGCTGCAGGTCGTGCCACTGAGGCAGCTCGGTCAGGGCGACACCCATCGCGGACACCGGGCCATGGTGCCCGAAACGTGCCAGCCCGTCTCGGGCGAGAGCCTGAATGTGCGCGTTGAACGGTTCCTCGGGCGTACCGTGGATATCCTGGTACGCGCCGAGGTACTCGTCACGTCGATACGGCTGCGGGTGTGTCGCGGCGAATTCGGCTACGGCGTCCCCATCGACCCAGACGGTGTCCGCCTCTCGGTCGATTTCGGCAGGGAACTGCTGGAGTGCTTCGTCGTTTTCGTACTCGCTCACCCCGGAGTCGTAGCGGTAGTCCCAGCCGTGGACCCCACAGATCAGGTTGGGTCCGTCGACGTGTCCGTCCGCGAGGAGCGCACCGCGGTGATGACAGCGTCCGTACAGCACCGAGATCTGGTCATCGTATCGGACGAGGACCAGATCCACGCCTTCCACCAGTGCGTAGGCCGGGACGCGGTCTTCGAGTTCGCTCCAGGTCGCGACGTCTACGCGATTCGATCCGACCGTCGGCAGCTTCATCGGAGTCCTCTTCGTGTCCGGGTAAATTGTTACCAAGCATAGGGATCGGGAGCTTTCCGACCAGTGAAGAACAAGCCGTCGAGTGTACTCGAGGCGGCTGTTACAAAGCGAATACGCATCTTGGCGGACAGCCTCCAAAGCTCCTGGCTGGCATCCTCCCAGTGCGGAACACGGTGTTCCGTATCCTTCTGATGGAGATGCGAACATGCTGGAGGTCATGGGTGGGCTTCTGATCGCGTGTGTGGTGAGTGGCGTCGTCCCCGTGGTGAATGCGGAGCTGCTCGTGCTCGGTGTGGCGGCGACCGTGCCGGTCGTTGGGGTGCCTGTGATCGCGGCCGTGTCCGCGACGGGTCAAATGATCTCGAAAACTGCGCTCTTCGCCCTCGCACGCTGGGCGCCGGCAAAACTTCCCGATCGAGGTCGCGCGGCGTTGGACCGTGCGGCGGGTCCGCTGCAGGAGCGGGGAGGGGCACTCTGGAGTCTCGTCTTCGCCAGTGCCGCGACGGGCCTTCCCCCGTTCTACGGGACGAGCCTCGCCTCGGGCGCCGTCGGGATGCGCCTTTCACCCTTCATCACCGCGGGTGGCCTGGGCCGGTTCCTGCGCTTCGGTGCGCTGGCGTGGGCCGGTGCAACGGTGGGAGGGTGATCATGAACGTCGAACTTCTTGTCGGGGCGGAGGCCTTCTGGAATCGACTGAAGGAAGACCTCGAGAGCGCGAAGCAGCGCGCGTGGGTGCAGACATTCACCTTCGAGGCCGACCGGGCCGGTACCCGCTTGGCGCGAGCGTTCGAGCGGTGCAGCGCGCGGGATCGGCGATTCCTTATCGACTCCTATTCGCTTCTGTACCACAGCGACCGGGTGATCCCAGGGCCCTCCTGGTTCGACCGGTCACTGCGTGCCGAAGTCTTCCGGACCCATCGGTGGGTCAGACGGCTTCGTGAGGGCGGAACGGCCGTTCGATTCGGCAATCCGATCGCGACCCGGCCGACCGGGCTACTGCGACGGAGTCACAAGAAGGTGGCCCTCTTCGACGATCGGGTGGCCTACCTCGGTGGCATCAATTTCAGCGACCACAACTTCGCGTGGCACGACATGATGCTCCGCGTCGAAAGCGATGACCTGACCCATGCACTCGGTCTCGATTTCGTCGGGTCCTGGAGCGGGCGGCCGGTGGCCTGGGATGCGGAGTTCGATGGCCTTCGCGTCATTTCAGCGTCTGGACACCGGAACCGACATGCCTTCGCTCCGGTCGTCGATGCGATGCGCTCTGCCGAGTCGTCCATCGACGTGGTCAGCGCGTATGTGTCGCATCCCTTCACTCGCTACCTCGCCGATGCGGCCTCTCGTGGTGTGCGCGTGCGCGTGCTGACTCCAGCCGAGAACAACAAGTCGAACCTCGCCCGACACATCATCGAGCGAGGGCACCGATACGGCTTCGAGGTTCTGAAGTACGTCGGCGGTATGAGTCACATGAAGGCGATGCTGATCGATGACGATTTGCTCGTGGCCGGCTCGAGCAACTTCGACTTCATGAGTCTCACCCTCCTCGAGGAACACATCGTCATGAGCAGGCAGGCGCAGCTCGTGGCCGACTTCAAGGAGAACGTGTGGATGCCCGAGATCGCACGAGCGTCTCGAGTCTCCGAGGGTTCGTCGCTCGGTACCCGGCTGGGCGACATGGCAGTACGCGCCGGTGCGTTGATCGCCGCCGGCCTCGCAACCAACTAGGAGCGAACCATGAACAACTACAGAACCATCCTGAGTGCGGGGCTCGTAGCCATGAGCGTCATGAGCGGGGCCGAGCTCTCGGCGCAGGGGATTGCGGTTCCGGGAGTGGCCCCCACGGCCCGGCCTGCCTGGGTCTCGGGTGACATCCCGAGCGACGTATGGCAGCGGGTGGAAGCTGCCGTGACCGCCAACGACGAGGATCGACGGCAACTCCTGGTCGAGGCGGAGCACCATGCCCGGACGAGGATCGCCGAACGCCCCGAGAGCGCCGATCGGCGCTTCGCGCTCGCCGTAGTGCTCGGCATGCGCGCTGATCGGGAAGGTGGGCGGACGAAGATCAGGGCCGCCTCGGCCCTTCACGACCAGCTGTCGGCGATCCTCGTCGATGAGCCTGACCACGCGGGTGCCCGTTATCTGCTGGGGAGACTGCACGCAGGCGTTCGCCGAATGAATCGCGTGACCCGCTGGCTGGCCACGAATCTGCTCGGGGGCGAGACGCTCAAGCAGGCGACGTGGGCGGGAGCAGAAGAGCACCTCACGTTCGCGGAGCAGTCGGCACCGGAGGTGCCCGATCATCACCTGCAGCTTGCCAGACTCTACGAGGACACGGGGCGACCCGAGAGGGCGCGCGAGGAACTCGAGCACGTACTGGAGCTGGAGCCGCGTTCCGCGTTGGAGCGTGAGGCGCACGCTTCGGCCCTCCAGCGCGCGGCTGCGCTCGGACTTCGGTGAGCAAGCGGTTCCTGGATGTTCGCGTCTGGCCTGAGTCCCACACCGGAAGATCGAAACTTCTCCAACGCGATTCTCGAAGGGCAGAGTGAGGAGCTGAACATGGCTCCGGGGACGAGGGATGGGAGGAAATGATGATCCGGGCAGGAATCAACCATAGAAAGACAGCCCCCTGGTGGGTGGCGTTCGGAGCCCCGCTGGTCGGGGTGCCGATCATCGTCGCGCTGCTCGCGCTGGTGAACTGAGCACTGCTCCGGACGGGGCGTTGGAGCTCCGCGGAGACCGGGCCGCGCCCGTCGGACGCCTCTGCCCAGAGGCGGCTGACGGCGCGGCCTTCGTCGTTCAGGGCGTCCGTTCTGGAACCCTCACCCCCTTACGCGCCGTATAGGCTGTCATGGATGAGATCAGAATTCCGAACGACGCGACATACGCACCGTTCTCGCTGACCGACGTCATCGCGACAGCACCGCTCGCATCGCGGCTCCTGCTCGGGGCGACGTTGCCCGGTCGCGTGCTCAGCGCCGCAGCGCTCGGCATGTACGCCGGAAGCGCCGTGAAAGACTGGGTGAGTCGCCGGGATATGCGGTGGATCGACTTCCAGCGGGAATTCGGGTGCGACGTGAAGACGCTGGAGGAGATGCCCGAGTCCGCCCGTCGGGACGAGATCGAGACGCTGGCCCGTCGGCTGGACGATGGCTGGACCGGCGAGAAGATCCCGAGGGACGAGCTCGCCGTCGCTGTAAACGGGCATCTGACGGAGTTCATGGCCAGTGTGACCGGACAGCGGGTCCACACCAGCTCCGAGGTGAGGGACTTCACGCTCGCCAAGCTCATCTTTCCGTTCGCGATGGGCGTGTGTGACGTCGTATCCGGCGACGTCGCTCTCTTTCGGGACACCGGCATCTTCGAACCTCACGTGATCTGCCACGAGTTCGTCCACCGGAAGGGATACTGGAAGGAACTGCACGCGCAGGCTCTGTCGTATTTCGCCCTGATGTCCTCGGGCGATCCGGTTCTCGTCCAGTCCGCGCTCGCCGAACGACTTCACCGGCAACTGAAGGTGCTCGCCGCGGAAGATGATGAGGCCTATCACGACCTCGTCGATCATCTCGCCATGCGGACCGAGCTCGCCGACGCACTGCATGCCCTGCGGCCGGATCCCGGCGTCTACGAGAGCTCAGTCTCCATGGTGATGAAGCGTGTCTATGACGAGCGGCTGAAGCTCACGGGGCAGAACGGCATCTCCGATTACGACGTCGGGTTCACGAACTTCCTCTGGACGTTCTCGACGAGCACCCGGGCGCGGCAGGAAGCCCGCCTCGCCGCCGTGTAAAGTCGTCGAGCTGGAGGACGATCCGACGTTCTCTCAGGAGAAGAGATCCATCTGAGGCCCTCGGGCAGAAGCCGGCACGCGGTATGACGCCGCCGACAGCGCCGGCGGTCGGTTCAGACCGAGCCGTCTGACCGAGACATCGAAGAGTTTCGTGAGCTGGTCGGCCCAGGGCCCGTCTCCACGACCTCGGACCCCGTAGCGAGCGTCGTACAGCCTGCCCCCGTGCATCTCCCGGACCCTGTTCAGGACTTTGTCCTTCCGATCGGGAACGTGGCGCTCCAGCCACTCGGCGAAGATCTCCTTCACCCCCCACGGCAGTCTGAGGAGAATCTTGCCAGCGAAGCTTGCGCCCGCGGCGGCGGCCTCCTCGAGGATTTCGGGGACTTCGTGGTCCGTGAGCCCGGGGATGATGGGTGCGACATTCACCCCGACGGGGATGCCTGCGTCGGCCAGGACCCTGATCGCACCAAGACGGCGGGCAGGCGTGGCCGCACGCGGTTCCAACGAGCGGTGCAGCTCGTTGCGCAGGGTCGTGATCGAGAGTACGACCGCGACGGCCTGGTGCTCGGCCAGCTCCTGCAGGAGATCCCGGTCTCGAGTCACCAGATAGCTCTTGGTGATGATCGAGACCGGATTCCTGAATTCGGCGAGAACCTCGAGGCACCTTCGCGTGATGCGGAGCCGTCGCTCCACCGGCTGGTACGCATCGGTATTGCCACTCAGCCCGATCACCCGGGGCCGCCACCGCCGCGACGCCAGGGCTTCGCGAAGGAGAGTCGGTGCCTCTCGCTTGACCGCGATCCGTGTTTCGAAATCGAGCCCGGCCGAATATCCCAGGTACTCGTGGGTGGGTCGGGCGTAGCAGTAGGAGCACCCGTGGCTGCAACCGCGATACGGGTTCAGTCCCACGTCGAAGCCGACGTCCGGCGATCCGTTCTCTGCCAGGATCGAGCGCGTCGTGTCGTTCAGGAGAACGGTCTGCGGCGGAGGATCATCCGGGTCGAGCCATCCAGACCGGTCGATGTGCAGCCGCTCGAAGCGGTTGGGCGGATTCCAGTGCGTGCCGCGACCGCGCAGTGTGGGAAGAGCGAAGGATTGCATGGGGTCCGAAGATACCGAACAAAAGCCGAATAGAGTCTATCGGACCGGGTACCCCCGCGCCAGTCGTCGCACACGCAGCCGAAAACGAAGGAGGCCCCACCGGCAGTGCCGGTGGGGCCTCTCACCCAGCGGGTTTCAATCGATCAGATCTGGATCAGACCATCTCGATGTCGTAGCAGACGCGCCAGTCGACCATGTTCTCAGGATCGTCGGACCCTTCGTCGGTGGGCTGGTGGCGCCCGATCCACGACGAAGACTCTCCGGTGTACTCGCGGCGGTAGTCTTCGAGGTGGTCGTTGGCCGTGAAGTCGTCGAGCTCTTCCCCGAACAGTTCGACGACAAGGTTGTCACCGAAGCCGCCCTCGTAGAGCACCTTGTCGATCTTGTCGACCTTGTTGCGACGAGGATGATCGGAGATGGACCAGTAGCCCTGCTCCGGGAAGGTCAGCTCATGAGACTCCCCGTTGGTCGTGATCCGCGAACGGAAACGGAACTCGCCCTCGTCGTCCCACATCGCTTCCTTGTTGTCCTTGATCTGGATCCAACGCAGGATGACGCGGATCTGGCCGCTATCCGACATTCTGGCTCCTGTAGCTCGGAAAAGTGTGACGCGGAGAAATAGAGCGTGGCCGGCACCGAGGTCAAGGGTTGCTGGCCGGCTCACAGGGCCCGGGGGTAGAATGCCCCGGCCCCACCTGTTCCCGTGCCATGAGCGATCCATGAACACAGTGCGCCGACGATTGATGCTCGCCGCTTCTCTGGTCCTGCTGACCGCGGCGCCCACGAGCGCGCAGGAGGCCCGGGCCCGGTGGGAGCGGATGTGTCAGATCCGGGCCGAGAAGTTCGATCTCGTCATGCCGAAGGCGATGCAGGACAACGATCTGGACATGTGGATCGTCGTCATGCGGGAGGGGCTTCTCGATCCGCTGTGGGAGGCTCTGGGGCGTGGGTACGTCGGTGATTGGGGATACTGGGTCTTCACCAATCGGGGTGATCGTGTCGAGCGGGCCGTACTCGGCGTCGGTGGCTACCGGCTCGAGCAGTGTGGGGTCTACGACTACTTCGGGTCGGCGGCCGAGCTGGCGTCGTACGTCGAGGAGCGAGATCCCGACCGGATCGGGGTGAACATGGCGGAGTCGATCGGTGGGGCCGACGGCCTGTCCCATACGTCGTATCAGCGTCTCCGGGCCGAGCTCGGTACGTACGGCGATCGGCTCGTCTCGGCGGAGCGCTTCGTCTCGGACTTCCGGGCGACCCGGACGGCCGTCGAAATCGCCGCGTTCGCCGAGGCCGGGGAGATCAGCCGGGAAATCGCCGAGCGCGCCTTCTCCAACGAGGTGATCACTCCCGGCGTGACGACCCTGGAGGACGTGGCGTGGTGGATGTCCGACCAGCAGCTGGCCCGTGGGCTCGAGTCGTCCTTCGACATGCCGTCGGTCTACATCACGGGGCCCGAGGGGATCGTGGCAACCTCCTCGGACCGGATCATCCAGCGGGGGGACCTCCTCATGCTGGATTGGGGTGTCGGCTTCCTCGACTTCTACACCGACATGAAGCGGATTGCCTACGTGTTGCGCGAAGGGGAGGTCGAGCCACCCCCGGGTGTACGTCATGCCTTCGAACGGGGCCGCCAGGTCCGCGACATCATGAAGGCGACGATCAAGCCCGCCCCCACGGCACAGCAGGCAGTCGAACGAACCTGGGCCGCGATCGAGGCTGCCGGATTCAACAGGATCGAGTTCAATCAGCCGACCGAAGACCCCGCCGTGACGGACGTGGTCCTCGGGCCTCACTCGGTCGGGAACTGGGGGCACGGTCTCGGTCCGTCCCTCGCCTTCTTCAATCCGACTCGCATGACGTACGAACTCAGGCCGGGCACGCTGATCTCGATCGAACTGTTCGCGTACACAGCGAACCCCGAGTGGGACAACGCGAAGATCCGAATCCCTCTCGAGGATGACGCGGTCGTGACCGAGCGCGGCGTGGAGTGGCTCTACCCCGTGAATGATCGGATCCTCGTCATCAAGTGAATGCGATCGACTTCGACACCGTCGAAGCGCTCACCTTCGATTGCTACGGAACGCTGATCGACTGGGAATCGGGAATCCTGCGCGCGCTCGACGCCCTCCTCGATCCCGCGGCCAGCAAGCCGGATCACGACACGCTTCTCGAGCAGTTCGGCCGTTTCGAGCCGGCCGCCGAGCAGGGGCCGTTTCGGCCCTACCGGGCGGTGCTGGAGGATGTCGCGCGCATGTTCGGGGACGCCTACTCGGTCGAGGTCGACGATATCGAGGCGGCGGCATTCGCGTCCTCCGTGCCACTCTGGCCGCCATTCCCGGACTCTTCCGAGGCGCTGCGAGCGCTGGCAGGCCGGTACCGGATCGCCATCGTCTCGAACGTGGACGACGACCTGTTCGAGGGGTCCGCGGCTCGGCTCGGCGTGACCTTCGACGAGGTCGTCACGGCCGAGCAGGTGGGCAGCTACAAACCTGCGCGAGCCCACTTCGACGAGGTGCTCGAGCGGCTTTCGCTGCCTCGAGAGCAGGTGGTTCATTGCGCGCAGAGCCTGTACCACGACATCGGACCGGCGAGTGCGCTCGGATTCCGCTGCGTGTGGGTGAATCGCCGGGCCGGCAGGACGGGCACGGGTGCGACACCACCGGCCACCGCGACAACGGATCTCGAGGTGCCAGACCTGGCTACACTGGCGAGCGCAGCCGGCGTCTGAGGGCGACCGGATCACGGACTGCTGCACGAGGCTCGGGGGAATCGAACATTCTGCGGCGCTGAACTGTCCTCTTCTTGGTAGCCGGTCCCTCGACCGGACGGTATTCTTTCCGGCTCAATCGACGTTCGAATTCCCCACGGCGGGGGTCCGCCACGGGAGCTTCACTTAACGGGAGGTCTTTCGGCATGAGACCATGGCTCAAGCGGGTGCTGGGCTCCGGGCTCGTCCTCACATTCCTGCTCGCGGGCGGTCTGGACGCGCAGCAGGCAACGCGAACCCAGCCTGTCGAAGGCATTCGGGACAATGGGACCGGATACCACGCGCTGATCAACGCACGTGTGGTCACGGCACCGGGGCAGGTTCTCGACGGAGCGACGATCGTCGTCCGGGACGGCATCATCCAGGACGTTTCACGGGGTGGAAATGCTCCGGCGGGTGCTCGGGTGTGGGATCTCAGTGGCCACACTGTCTATCCCGGCTTCATCGACGCGCACGCCGACCTCGGCATGGATGCGGTGCCCGAGGGCGGAGATGTGGGACCGACCCACTGGAATCCGCAGGTTCGGGCGTGGTTCAGCACGACCGCCAACCTCCAGGACGATGCCGATCGTCGCGCAGCGCTTCGTTCGCAGGGGTTTGGAACGGCGCTCGCCGTGCCGGGCCAGGGTATCTTCCGGGGCACTGGCTCGGTGGTGAACCTGGGTGACGCGGGCGTGCGCGACCGCGTCCTGATCCGTGACATGGTCCAGGCCATCGGCTTCCAGCGCTCCTTCGAGCTCGGTGGGGCTTATCCGAACTCGACCATGGGCACGGCGGCCCTCATGAAGCAGACCTTCATGGATGCCGACTGGTACATCCGTGCGTGGGATGCGTACGAATCGAGCGGTCGTGCCTTCCTGCCGCCGGAGACGAGTGAGGCCCTTGGCGCACTCGAGTCCGTAGTTCAGGGCGGGCAGCCGGTCATCTTCGAGACGACCAGTGAGGAGGAGTACCTCCGCGCGTATGACATCGCGTCCGAATTCGGTGTTCAGGCGTGGTATCGGGGCAGTGGTCAGGAGTACCGACTCATCGATGTGCTGAGCAGCAGGAGCGCTCCTCTCATCGTCCCGCTGGACTTTCCGGACGCGCCGGACGTGACGGACCCGGAGGCCGCGCTCAACGCGACCCTCCAGGATCTACGGCATTGGTACCTCGCACCCACGAGCCCGGCGCAACTCGCCGACGCGGGTGTGTCGTTCGCAATCACGACGGATGGCATGTCGTCGCTCAACGACTTCCTGCCGAACCTGCGCATCGCGGTGGCGCGAGGGCTTTCGCCGGACGACGCGCTCGCGGCGCTGACGACGACGCCCGCTTCGTGGCTCGGACTCTCCCGCAGCCACGGTACGATCGAGGAAGGCAAGATCGCGAACCTGGTCGTGACCGAGGGTGACCTCTTCACGGAGGAAGCCGAGGTGCGGGACGTGTGGGTTCAGGGACGTGTCTACGGAATCACGCGGCCCGCGCAGATCGATCCTCGTGGCACGTGGCGTATCGCCTCGAGCGACGAGTGGGGCTTCGACGCGGTGCTCACGCTCGAAGGTCCGCTGAACCGTCTCAGTGGCTCCATCGAGGTTCCCCAAGGCCAGATCGATCTCGCTTCGGCGAGCGTCGTGACGGAGACCGGTCGTCTCGAGGTCCGCTTCGATACCGAGGCGCTCGGCTTCGAGGGCTTTGCTCTTCTCGCGGGCTCCGTCCGCGGCGACGAGTTCTTCGGCTGGACCTCACTCCCGAACGGCGCGGATCCGACGTTCAGCGGGTCGCGAACCGAGGGGTACGACGGTCCGCAGCGTGGCGCCGTCGCGATGAACGTCCCGGAGCTGAACCTGCCGTTCATTCGACCCATGATGGAGTACGGCGTCAGCTCCATTCCTGAGCAACCGGATGCAGTGATCGTCCGGAACGCGACGGTGTGGACTCAGGGGCCGCAGGGTCGGATGGAGAATGCCGATCTCCTGATCCGGAATGGTCGGGTCGCAGAGGTCGGCATGGATCTCGACGCACCCGGTGGGGCCGTCGAGATCGACGGCACCGGCAAGCACGTAACGCCCGGTCTGATCGATCCGCACATCCACTCCGGCGTGAGCTCGGTCAACGAGTCGGGCTTCGCGATCGTGCCTGAGGTCCAGATGGGTGACGTCGTCACCCACAACAACATCTGGATGTACCGGCAACTGGCTGGTGGGTTGACCACCGCCATGATCAAGCATGGTTCCGCGAACCCGATCGGTGGCGAAAACGTCATCGTAAAGATGCGCTGGGGCGCGCTACCGGATGAGATCAGGATGGACACCGAGACGCGTACCGTGAAGTTCGCGCTCGGCGAGAACCCCAAGCGCCGTCAGAACCGGTATCCGGATACGCGCATGGGGACGCAGGAGATCATTCGGGACCACTTCCTCGCTGCGCGTGACTACGAGCGTGACTGGCAGCGTTGGGAGGAGAACGGGGAAGGGATTCCGCCGCGGCGTGACCTGCGAATGGAGGCCATCCTCGACATCCTGAACCAGGAGTTGCTGATTTCGTCGCACGGCTACCGTGCCGACGAGTTCCTCGCGCTGGTACGCCTGGCCGAAGAATTCGGCTTCCGGGTCCAGACACTGCAGCACGGCATCGAGGCGTACAAGATCGCGCCGGAACTCGCGCAGTCCGGAGTGGCTGCGGTGGTGTGGAGCGACTGGGGTGCGTTCAAGATGGAGGCGTACGACGCCACCGTGTACAACGCGCGCATCCTGATGGAGGCGGGTGTCACGACGTCGCTCCACTCGGACAACAGCGAGATCGCGTCGCGGATGAACTGGGAGGCGGGCAAGCTGCTGCGCACGGGTCTGACGGAAGAGCAGGCGCTGTCGACGGTGACGATCCAGTCCGCTCGTGCGATCGCGATCGACGATCGTGTCGGGTCACTCGAAGCCGGTAAGGACGGGGACTTCGTGGTGTGGAACGGCAACCCGCTGTCGCAGTTCACGCGTCCCGAACAGACGTGGCTCGACGGGCGCCGCTACTTCTCGCTCGAGGAGGACGCGGTACTGCGTCAGCAGATTCAGGACGAGCGGAATCGTCTGATTCAGGCGGTTCTCGCTTCTCAGAACGGAAACGGAAACGGCGGTCGCCGCGCAGGGGGCGAGTGATCATGACGACCATCAAGAATGCCATGACAGTGGCCGCTGCCGCGGCCATCCTCGCACCTGCTGCGCTCGACGCTCAGGTGCGGATGACGGTTCCGCCGCAGGCGGAGCCGGTCGCGATCCAGGGTGCCACGATCCACACCGTGACCAACGGCGTGATCGAGAACGGGACGATCATCTTCAACGACGGGGTGATCACTGCGATCGGGGCCGATCTCGACATTCCCGCGGGAACGCGGGTGGTCGATGGCGCCGGGAAACACATCTACCCGGGCCTGATCGACGCCTACAGTACCGTCGGTATCAGCGAAATCGGCGCCGTCGACGTGTCGAACGACGTCAACGAACTGGGTGATTTCAATCCGAATGTTCGGGCCGACGTCGCCGTGAACGCCGAGAGCCGTCACATCGGAACGTCCCGGTCTGCGGGCGTTCTCGTCGCGTTCAGTACCCCGGGTGGCGGGCTCGTCTCCGGGATGTCCTCCGCGCTCAGCCTGGAAGGGTGGAGCTGGGAGGAGATGTCGATGGAGTCGGCGGCTGCGCTCAATGTGAACTGGCCGAACCCCAATCCGCGGCGGTTCCGTGGCTTCGGGGGCTTTGGCGGCCTCCAGGCAGACCCGCCCACGTACGAAGAGCAGGTGCAGTCACTCAAGAGCTTCTTCGGTGAAGCGCGTGCCTACCGCGACGCGGTCGCTGCCGGCGAAGAGGTGCGTACGGATTCCCGCTACGCGGCGATGATGCCGGTCTTCAACCGTGAGATTCCGGTCGTGGTCGCCGCGGACGGGGCGGCCCAGATCAACGATGCGGTGACATGGGCCCTCGAGGAGGACATCCGGATCGTCATCCGAGGTGGCCAGGATGCCATCCACGTTGCGGACCGCCTGGTCGCCAATGACATCCCGGTCATCCTGACGTCCACGATGGCCGCGCCGGGTCGTCAGTACGAAGGATACGACGGAGCGTACACGATGCCCGCCCGCCTGTACGAGGCGGGCGTCCGGTTTGCCATCTCCGGTGGCTCAGGGTCGCTCTACACCAACCGTCTGCCGTGGGAAGCCGGTGTGGCGGTCGCATTCGGCCTTCCGGAGGAGGAGGCTCTGAAAGCGGTGACGATCAACGCCGCCGAGTTCATGGGCGTGTCGGACCGGGTCGGCTCACTGGAGCCGGGCAAGCAGGCGACGTTCCTCATCACGACGGGGACGCCGTTGGACATGACCAACGACATCGAGCAGTCCTACATCCAGGGCCGCGAGATCGACATGATGGACATTCAGAAGTTCTTCTTCGAGAAGTATATGACGAAGGTGATGCAGTATCTGCGCGTCGTGATGTAGCGAGACGCCGACCTGCATGGCGACGCGCGCCCCCCGGACCCTCGGGTCCGGGGGGCGCCGTGCTTCACACTCGCCGTTCGGCCGCTGTCCCTTTAGACTTCGGCAGTTCCGCTCCTGAGGCCTCGGCCACCCATAACGCTCCGCCATGCGATTCGCGTACATCGACTCCAACGGCAATGAGGTGCCGATCCCGAGCGTCGACGCGCTTGCGTTGCGTATCGAGCTCGGTGCGATTGCCGACGACACGCAACTCTATGATGCCGCCGCGGACCAATGGGGACCGGCGAACTCGCACGAGATCTACCACACGCTCCAGCGCTCAGCCGGAGACGAGGAAGGCTTCGTAGCACCGCCCCCCGTCGCTCCGGGACCTGTAGCGAAGGCCGCGGAGGAGCCTGAGCCGGCTGCCGAACCGGAGGGGGCCGTCGACGATCAGGACGCGGTGGAGGCAGATGAGCCCGAGTCTGACCTCGGCGACATTTCCGGCCTCACGCTGGCGGATGCGCCCGCGGAGCCGGAGACGGCGGACGATGCGTCGGGGTCCGGCGCACTTCCGGACCTCGACCTGAGCCTCGCCGAGCCCGATGCCGGGGGGCTGAGCCTGGAAGGTGACGGCGGTCTCGATCTGGCCCCGACCGTTGACGCTGACGGTCCGGATGCCGCACCCAGTGAAGATCTGGGCTTCGACAGCATCGATCTGGCCCCGGCCGCGGATGAGTCCGACGCCATTTCGTTGGCCGAAGACGAGCCGGTCGAAGAGGGTGAAGCACCTGGCTTCGACTTCGGAGCGATGGAGGGTGGGCTCGAACTGGAGGATGCGTTCGACGACGAGCCCGCCATGGACTTCTCCGGAGGCGAACTGGATACGGGTTCGCCGGATCTGGGCCCGGGCGGAGACTTCGGTGCGGGTGGTACGCCATCCCCGGACTTCTCCGGCGGTATGGAGCTCGAAACCGCTCACGAGTTCGACTCGGGTGGATTCGATGGAGGGGCCGGGGGGCTCGACCTCGAGGCTCCGATGTCGGATTTCTCTCCGGAGGATCCACCGTCCTGGATGGAGGATGACGGCGGTTCGGATGAGGATGTCCTCGACTTCTCAGCGGCGGCCTCGACCGCGGAGGACGGTGACCCAGGGTCGACCCGGGAGCGCCGGACGCCGAGGAACAAGCCATCGCCACCGAAGCACCGCAAGCAACGCAACCTCGCGCTGCCCCTCGTCGGTGTGGTCGTACTGATGGCGATCGGAGTCGGTAGCTATACGGCGTGGCCGATGCTGAGTGACGTGATCGCGTCGCGCGGTGAACCGGACACGCCACCTGTCGTGATCCCGGAGCTGGCGGCGGACTTGATGCCGCAGATGGAACAGGCGGCGGACGCCGCGCTTGCTGCGTCCTTCGAAGGCATCGTGGCGACGTGGAGTGCCTCGGACCGCGTCGACGCGCCCGGGACCGACTGGCCAGGTGGTGCCTACATGGCCAACGCGAGCGAGTACGTCGTCGTCGAGGACTTCTGGATGGGGATGAGCGACCTGCTCGGCTCAGCCCGCGCGCTCGATCTCGCCGATTTCGACTCGGCCCTGGCAGTTGAGCTTTCCACCCTGGGCATGGAGGAGGCCGACGCGACCGCGATCCGTGAACGCGCGGACTCCGGCTTCGTAGCTGCGGCGCCCGCCCGCGAGTTGATCCTGGATCGCTTCGGGGCCGTGGTCGATGCATCGCTCGCGCTGCATGACTTCGTCGTGCTTAACGAGGCGGGGCTGTCTCATGTGCCGGCTTCCACGGCAACCACGAACCCGGTGCTGGAGGTCGATGCGGCGACTCCGGAGATCAGCTCGGCCCTCGATGACATGCTCGGTGCCGTCGTGGATGCGCTGGCCGACTTCGGATACAGGGATGTGGTGTCTTCGGAGGGGCTCCGGCGCCACCTGCTGACTGAGCTCCAGGCGTCGGGAATCCAGTAGCGACCGTCGTCGGCCAGGCGGTTCAGCGCGGTCCAATGCGAAGGGAGTCCAGCGCGGGCGGTTGGGCCACGTCCGTGAGGATCGCACGCCGGGCGCCCAGGTCGTACACCTCTCCGGCGTCGAGCCAGCGTAACGGGATGAGCGACTCGGGGTCGGTGATGTCGTAGATCGCGACACGGCCGCCAATCACTCGGGCCAGGTCACCGGTGACCACCACCGCCGATCCCTCGTCCAACCCGATCCCCAGCAGGTGCGGTTCACGACGAAGAACCTCGAACATCTCATTCTCCCGCCCGCGGGACAGGAGATGCTGGTCCACCGCGACGTTTCGCAGGAACCCGAAGCCGACGGAGCGCTCGGCGGATATGATGTCTTCGTTGAACTCGCCCCCGCGCAGCAGGAATGAGGCGAGGGCCGAGGCACCGGCCGAGTTTCCACCGATCACGCCGCCCCGCTCGAGCAGGCGATCCAGCTGTCGATGGGTTTCCGTCTCGAGATAGACGTCGACGAGCCGCCATTGGTGGCCGCCCGAGAACCAGACGCCGGTGGCCTCGTTCAGGGGAGAGGCGAAGGGGGTGAGGTCGGCGACCTTCTCTGAGCGAGTGTGAAGGACCTCGAGGTGTTCAGTACCCGCCTTGCGCAACTCTTCGATCGCCGTCCAGCCATCGTGGGAACCGTACTCGGTGCCCGCAGTTGGGATCAGCACGATCCTCGCGTCTGAGCCACCTGCCAGTTCGACGAATCGCTCGTAGATCGCGGGCGTGAGACGACCGCCTCCAGCCGCGACGACGGCACCGCGTGGCGGTCCGACGCAGGGTTGATCGCACGCCTGAGCACCGAGGTCTCCGCTGCTGAACACCGACAGGACGGTGAACAGGCTGGGGAAGAGCCTTCGGGACCGGCGTGAGGTCATGGCATCAGAGGTAGGGGTTTTCTCCGGACGAATGATCCGTGACGTCATGCACGGCGGTCAATTCAGGCACGGCCTCCCTCAACATGCGCTCGACTCCCTGACGGAGCGTCATCCGGGAGAGCGCACAGCCCTGGCAGCCCCCGCTCATCTCGACATAGATGTCCGTGTCCTCGACGTTGACGAGGGAGATCATTCCGCCGTGGGCCGCGATCGCGGGATTGACCTGGGTATCCAGCACGGCTCGCACTGCGTCGGCGATCTCGCCGGTCGGTTCCCCTTCCGCAGCCCGCTTCGCAGCGGGGTCCGGCACTTTGCCGTCCGCTGGACGGACTTCGAAGCCGCTCTCATTGACCCGCTCGACGTAATCGACCGTCGCGCCGTCCAGAAGCTCGACGTCCGATTCGCGCACGAGGACGTCGAAGCCGTTCGCCTGAACGGATCGCTCATCGTCGGCGCGCTCCGCGTGCTCGACGAGCGTGAGGTCAAAGCGGGGGGCGGTCTTCGCGCCGGTCACGGAGATCCGGAGCGCCTGAGTCGGTTCGGGATCGCCGGCGAGGAATGTCTTCAGGACCTCGGCGGCGTGCTCGGTGAACGTGATCATGTGCGGGGGACGAGGGGCATGATGCGACGTATCAATGTACTACACGAGGGGGATTCGTGGGTTCGGCGAACGGCATGCCCCATGCGCATGCGAGCCGTTGATCGCCCCATCGCCCCCCGGTACCTTTCGCGGCCCTCGGGCGCCCCGAAACCCCCGCCGAATCAAGGCTTTTCATGTCCAACGCTGACCTTATGGACAAGCTCGTTTCGCTGTCGAAACGACGCGGATTCATCTTTCAGTCCTCCGAGATCTACGGTGGCACCGGATCGGTATGGGACTACGGTCCACTCGGGGTTGAGCTGAAGCGCAACATCAAGGATCGCTGGTGGTCCTCGATGGTGCACCGGCGCGACGACATCGAGGGGCTGGATGCGGCGATCCTCATGCATCCTCGCGTATGGGAGGCCTCCGGCCACGTGGAGGGCTTCACCGACCCGCTCATCGAGTGCACGAATTGCCATCGACGCTTTCGGGCCGACCTGCCGGAGGTCGAAGGCGGACAGTGCCCCACGTGCGGCACGAAGGACGCCTTCACCGAGCCGAGGCTCTTCAACCTCATGTTCAAGACGTTCATGGGGCCGGTCGAGGACTCTTCAGCCACGGTGTATATACGGCCGGAGACTGCTCAGGGGATCTTCGTGAACTTCCTGAACGTCCAGGGCGCGGCGCGCCAGAAGGTGCCGTTCGGGATCGCCCAGATCGGGAAAGCGTTCCGTAACGAGATCACCCCGGGGAACTTCATCTTCCGCACCCGCGAGTTCGAACAGGCGGAGATGCAGTTCTTCGTGAAGCCGGGTGACGATGACCAGTGGTTCGAGCAGTGGATGGATGTGCGGATGCAGTGGCACAAGGATCTGGGGATCCGCGAGGAAAAGCTGCGCTTTCACCAGCACGGACCGGACGAGCTGGCGCACTATGCGAAAGATGCCCACGACATCGAGTATGAATTCCCCTTCGGCTGGAAGGAGTTCGAGGGCATCCACAACCGGACCGACTTCGATCTCGGGCGGCATCAGGAGTTCTCGGGCAAGCGCCTCGAGTACATCGATGCGCCGACGAACGAACGCTTCGTGCCGTACGTGATCGAGACCTCGATGGGCGTGGATCGGACGACGCTCGTCGTGCTCGCCGACGCGTATCGTGAAGAAGAGATCGAAGGTGAGACGCGGGTGCTCATGGCGATGAATCCGCAGATCGCGCCGATCAAGGCGGCGGTCTTCCCGCTCGTGAAGAAAGACGGAATGCCGGAGATCGCGCACAGGATCGAGGCCGACTTGCGCGCGAACGCGATCAACTGCTTCTACGACCAGTCGGGTGCCATCGGGCGCCGTTACCGCCGACAGGATGAAGTCGGGACTCCGTGGTGCATCACCGTCGATGGTGAGACGGTCGAAGACGGGACGGTTACGGTCCGGGACCGCGATTCGCTCGAACAGGTGCGCGTGGCTTCGGATCAGATCGTGAGCTGGATCAGAGAGCGTCTCGCCTGAGCAACGGGCGATCGGACGATACGGGAAGAACGCGCATGGACGACATCATCATCTACGCCGCAGGTGAGATCCACTCCGAGTGGCGGAACGAGTTCCGCGAGCATCTGGAGAAGGTGGGTGTCGACGCCGAGATCGTCGGGCCGCAGGAAGTCCACGACCGCTCGGACTCGGTCGGCGAGGACATCCTCGGCGAGCAGCCCGGAGCCATGTACCGAGATCTGATGGGTGCGAGGGTGAATACGCTGCGCACGCGGGTCCTGATGCAGCGCGCCGACATGTGTGTCGCCTTCTTCGGGCCGAAGTACAAGCAGTGGAACACCGCGTCCGACGCGGGAGCAGCCGTCGCCAACGGACTTCCGCTGATCCTGGTGCGGGCTGAGGAGCACGTGCATGCGCTCAAGGAGATGGATGCGCTGGCGACGCTGACCGTGGAGACGCTGGAGCAGGCGGCTCAGGCGGTGGCCTACATCTTCGAGTAACGCCGGGACGAATCTCCTTCCATCCGCTCGGCTTGCCGAATGTTGCTGTCCGGATGCTGCCGACCCGGAGGCACGATTCCCGGATCGTGACGTCGATCTGGCAGCCTGCCCGGCGGAGCCGAGCCGGTAGCCGGCCCTCGCAGGCGCGCCTATACTGGCCGCCGTGTCCTCAACGGATCACGAGGCCGCATGACCTTTGCCCAGCTCCTCGGGTGAGGAACCGCATCTCACGATAGAACCGTTCCGCCGGAGTATGCCCGTGTCGTCGAAGTCCGAAGTCTTCTCCTCGAGATGGGGCATGCTCCTCGCCATGCTCGGCATGGCGGTCGGTACCGGGAATATCTGGCGCTTCCCGCGCATCGCGGCGAACAACGGCGGGGGCTCGTTCCTCGTCGCCTGGGTGGTCTTCCTGTTGGCGTGGTCGATCCCGCTCCTGATCCTCGAGTTCGGGATGGGCAAGGCGACGCGACGTGGTGCCATCGGGTCGTTCGTGAAGGTCCTGGGGCCGGGTTTCGCGTGGATGGGCGCGTGGATCGCCTTCGTCGCGACGGCGATCATGTTCTACTACTCGGTCGTCATGGGATGGACGATCCGCTTCTTCGTCGGGACGGTGATGGGCGACGTGCCGACGCCGGGCGCCGCCCCTGACGCGTTCTGGGAGGCGTTTCACTCGACGCCGGGAGCGCTGCTTACTCACGCCGTCGCGATGGGTATGGCGCTCTTCGTCGTGTCCAAGGGTGTGAAGGGGATCGAAACCGCTGCGAAGATCCTCATTCCGAGCCTCATCGCCCTGGTGGTCGTACTTGCGGTACGGGCGCTCACCCTCCCGGGGGCGACGAACGGACTCGCCTTCCTCTTCACGCCCGAGCTCTCCGAGCTGACGAATTACAGCATCTGGATCGAGGCGCTCACGCAGAACGCCTGGGACACGGGCGCCGGATGGGGGCTCGTCCTCACCTATGCGATTTACATGAGGGCGAACGAGGACACGGCGCTCAACGCCTTCGTCATCGGCTTCGGGAACAACTCGATGTCACTTCTCGCCGGGATCATGGTGCTGTGCACCGTCTTCTCGGTCCTGCCGGTTGCCGAGGCCGAGGCGATGCTCGCGACATCCGGGAACGAAGGGCTGACGTTCATCTGGGTGCCGCAGCTCTTCCAGCAGATCCCCGGCGGGCAGTTCTTCCAGGCGCTCTTCTTCCTGGCGCTGGTCTTTGCGGCATGGACGAGCCTGGTCGCGATGATCGAGATGGCCTCCCGCCTTCTGATGGACCTCGGCGTGGAGCGAGGCAGGGCCATCATGATGGTCGGTGCCGCCGGACTGCTGTTCGGGATTCCGAGTGCGCTCAAGCTCGAGTTCTTCCAGAACCAGGACTGGGTCTGGGGCGTCGCGCTCATGGTGTCCGGCTTCTTCTTCGCCTTCGCGGTACTGAAGTACGGTGTGACGAAGTTCCGCGAGAACTTCATCAACCAGGCCGGCTCGGATATCCACATCGGCCCGTGGTGGGACTGGGCGATGCGCCTGGTCGCGTTCGAGGCGGTCTTCCTGGCGATCTGGTTCCTCTGGAGCGCGCGCAGCGACGACTTCCGTGAGACATGGACTCTGTTCAGCCCGTACAACGTCGGTTCGGTGGTCATCCAGTTCGCGATCGTGCTCGCCGTCCTGCTCTTCCTGAACAAGCGGATCGCGGGAGCGGTGAGGGATGGGGGGACGCAGCCGGCTGCGGATTGATGGCCGCGCATTGATGCGGTCGTGTCGGCGGTATGATCCGGCCAGACCATGACGTTCGAGGAGTTCGAGCAGCACGCGCGTGATGCGTGGGACGAGATTCCCGAGGCGTACAAGGAAGGGGTCGACGGCCTGACGGTCCGGCGTACCGCGCCGGCGCACCCCGAGCACGAGGACGTCTTCACGCTGGGCGAGTGCCTTACGGAAGAGCACGTCTCCGACTTCGGTAGCGCGGACACCACGCGGTCGATCATCGCGCTCTACTGGGGATCGTTCCGGGCGCTCGCGACGAAGAACCCGGACTTCGACTGGGACGGGGAGATCTGGGAGACGCTCACCCATGAGCTCCGTCACCACCTGGAATCGCTGGCCGGCGACGACGCGCTCGAGGACGTCGACCGGGCCGCTGACGAGACCTTTCGACGTTTCGACGGTCAGGCGTTCGACCCCTGGTACTACCAGTACGGTGACGAGGTCGCGCCGGGACTCTACCGCGTCGAAAAGGCGTGGTATCTCGAACAGACGTGGGACTCTCGGGTGTTCGCGGAGGCCGACACGGTCGTCTTCGAATGGCGCGGTGAGCGGTTTCAAGTCCGCAGGCCCGACGAGCTGGGTGACGTGCACTTCGTCCTGGTCGACGGCGTGGAGGTGGGCGAGGGCTCACTCGAGCTCGTTCTTGTGCGTCGCCGCTCCGCGTGGCGCGCGGTGAAGCACATGATGGGGCTCGACGAGGTGTTCGTGATCGAGACCGAAGCCCGCGCGGAACCCGCGCCGGTGGAGGGGTAGCGGAGCCCATGTCACTGCATGACGACTACGCGCGCACCACACCGTGGGAACTCGTCTTCGAGTCCGCCGACGCCGCCCGAAGTTTTTCGGCCGCGGTCGCGGAGGAGTCCGAGGGTAGGGGTGCGGACCCGGAGGTCCTCGAGGCCTTCCTGACCATGGGGGCCGTCGACCACTTCATCCGTGGGCTTGAAGGGGCGACGGACGCGGAGGGAGCTCTGGCTCGCTTCGGTGGGCTCGCGTACCAGGCGCACCACTTCACGCATGCGGGCTGCCCCCTGTACCTGCTGTCGGTGCACGCGACCCGCTACGTCGTCGAGGGTGTGCCGCCCGGACGCCCTGAGCCACCCACGCCGTCCGGTTATCTGCAGTTCCCGCAACACCTGTTCTGGTCGAGTGGGGCGCACGGTGAGGAGGCACCCGAATCGATCGACGGCCTCTTCTGGACTGCGACGTCGACGGGTGTGCTGCACGTCATGGTCGTGACGGGTTTGAGACCCGATCGCCCGGGGATCGGCGTCATGCCGCTTCCACCGGCGCCGCTGCAGGACGCCCCGATATGGATGGAGATCGATGCTCGCGGAGACGACGTCGATTTCTCGGCGTCGCTGCCCGGGGGTGAGCTGGACGGCTTGTACGGCGTCGTGTCGGCCGGTGAGGTATTCAAACTGTTGGCGCGCTTTTTCGCGTATGCGACTGGAGTGCCGGACGCGCTGGATGCGAGGGAGCCGCACACCGGGCAGGAGACGCCCGAGGCATCGTCCCTTCCGTTTACGCGAGTTAGACTCAGCGCCTGACCCCGTTCCGGCAGCTGAGCGCGCCCGGAGAACCATGCCACGAGAGTCCAGGAAGGCCCGCATCGAGCGCGCGGCCGAGGTATTCGATCTGCTTCATCAGGAGTATCCGGACGCCCATTGCGAGCTGAACTTCGATAATCCGTTTCAGCTCTCAGTGGCGACCATCCTTTCCGCGCAGACGACCGACGTGCGTGTGAACATGGTCACGCCGGTGCTCTTCGCCCGATATCCCGACGCACATGCTCTGGCCAACGCCCAGCAGGAAGACGTCGAGGAGATCGTGCGGACCACGGGCTTCTTTCGGAATAAGGCGAAGAACATCATCGGATTCGCTCGAGGCCTGATGGCCGAGCACGGAGGGGTGGTCCCCCGCACCATCGCCGAGCTTCACGCCCTGCCCGGTGTCGGCCGCAAGACCGCCAACGTCGTGCTCGGCAACGCATTTGACATCAACGAGGGTGTGGTCGTCGATACGCATATCAAGCGCCTATCGACGCTTCTTCGCTTTACTCGGGAAAAGACGCCGGAAAAGATCGAGCAGGACCTGATGAAGATCTTTCCCTCCGAGCGTTGGACCTTGCTGGCGCACCTCCTCATCTGGCATGGTCGCCGCGTCTGTGACGCGCGTAAGCCACGCTGTGAAGCGTGCGTCCTTTCGCATCTCTGTCCGTCATCGAGAGTGTGAGGGTGCAGCGGGATCGGATCGCGGAACATCGGACGTTGACCCGCCTCCGGAGCGCCCCCAGCTTCGCCACCGCACGCACACCATAGCTGAGGGATCTCATGCCGGATCGCAGTGACGCTGTCGCCCTCCTCGAGGAGTGGGTGGAAAACGACGGCCTCCGAAAGCACATGTATTCCGTCGAAGCCGCCGTCCGACACTACGCGCGCATGCGTGGCGAGGATGAAGACCTGTGGGGTCTCGCGGGGCTCCTGCACGATCTGGACTGGGAGACGCACCCGGAGAATCACCCGCTGACAGCGGTCGATCATCTTCGTGGGCTCGGGTACCCGGAAGAGGTCCTCCAGGCGATCCTCGCGCATCGATCTGACTTCACGGGTGTGGAGCCGACCAGCGACCTCGACAAGGTCCTGGTCGCGTGTGACGAACTCTCGGGACTCGTCTTTGCGACGTGTCTCGTACGTCCGACGGGCATCGACGATCTGAAGCCGAAATCGGTGGCAAAAAAACTGAAGGACAAACAGTTCGCGGCGGGCGTCAGTCGTGAAGAAGTCCAGAAGGGGATCGAGCTGATCGGTCTCGAGCGGGCGGACCACATTCAGAACATCATTGACGGAATGAGGGTCGTAGCCGAGGAACTGGGCCTTCGGGGTGAGGACGTTTCAGGCTGATCTTCGCTCAGGCGGGTCTGCGGGGTCCGCGATCGATGCCGCCAGGGCGGGAACCCGGTTTTTTTCGGTTGTGTAAGGATCGGGTGCTCTCTCGGGGTTGGCTGCTCCTGTGCGCAAAGGACACCGGTCGGTCCCGACCCTCTTTCGACGCGATCATGCGCCGTTTCCCATCGCTCGTGGCCATGGGCCTTCTCGGCCTGCCGCTCTGCGCGTCCGGACAGGATGTGGAGATGCTCGGAGAGCGATACGGGACGCCGGTGCCGGAGGGGTACGTTCGCTCCACGCTCTCTGGGGGCGGGACGGCGTTCGAATTCAGGCGAGGGTGGTCCGCTCGGCTCGGTGAGCCGGAAGGGGGCGACGTCGACCGACCCGCGTTCCGAAGCGGACCACAGCCCCTCGGGCCGAGACAGGAAGCCGTGCAGGGCACCTTCAGAGTCCCCGTGCTTCTGGGCCTCTACGCCAACTCCGACCCGGTACCTCCGTTCGGACGTGAGGCCATCCAGGATGCCTACTTCGGCGCAGGTGCCGGGACGATCACGGACTTCTACGACGAGGTCTCGGGCGGGCGCGTCACACTTCTGGGCGAGCTCGTGGACTGGGTGAGCGCACCTCGCCCCGACACCAGCTACACGGTGGACGAAAGCGGGCTCGTGAGCGGGTCGCTCGGGGGAGGGGGCGCGGGAAACTTCGTCTGGGACCTGCTCGTGTTGAACGACGAGGTGGACTGGGCTCCGTACGACAACGACGGACCGGACGGGATCCCGAATTCCGGAGACGACGACGGGTATGTCGACGTTCTGGCGGTCATCCACCCCACCCGCGGGGGTGAGTGCGGCGGCGTCGGTTCGAACGACCGGATCTGGTCCCATCGATGGGCACTGTCGTCGGCGGTATTCCGTGAGTTCGAGACGAGCACTCCCTCGGCGAACGGCGGCTTCATTCGGGTCGACGACTACACCATCCAGCCGTCGGTCGCGTGCAGCGGTGGGGAACTCGCCCAGATCGGTGTGTTCACTCACGAACTGGGTCATGCGTTCGGGTTACCGGATCTCTACGACACCGAGGACTTCAACGGAACCCACTCGGGAGTCGGGACGTGGGATCTAATGGGCGCCGGCTCGTGGGGGTGCGCAAACCGGACCCCGGGGATGCCGTGCCAGTTGGGCGCGTGGAGCAAGGCGGCGCTCGGTTGGGTCGACGTCGTCTCGCTGGCTCCGGAAACGGACCACGGCACACTCCGGCTCGGTCCGGTTCAGACCGACGGCACCGTGTTCCGGGTGGATGCGACCGACGGATCGGGTGAGTACTTCCTGATCGAAAACCGTCAGGCGATCGGATACGATCAGACGGTCTGGGAGGAGGGGCTGCTGATCTGGCAGATCGACGACGACTGGGTGCGGAGTCGCTGGCCCCTCAACCGGGTTAACGCCTCACCGCATCTCGGTGTCTGGCTCCGGCAGGCCGACGGGCAGGACGATCTGGGGCGTGGACGAGGTCGGGGTGACGGAGGGGATCCGTTCCCCGGCCAGACGGGCAACACGACGTTCCATGCTGCGTCCGTACCCACGCCCAATTCCTACCTGGGTGGCTTCGCCGGGCTCACGATGTTCGACATCACGCCCGAGGGCGACGAGGTGAGCTTTCGGCTCCTGACGAGGCAAACCAGCGTGTCTCTGACCGCACAGGGCACGTCGGGAAGCACGGGACTCTTCGTGGTCAACGGGCAGGGTATGGACCCGGCGGCCCACACGTTTGTGTCGCCTCCGTTCGTACCGCTTATGGTTGAGGCCGTCGAGGGCGAGGTGATCGCTCCGGGTGAGCGTCACCCGTTTCGATCCTGGCAGGATGATCCGACCGAGGGCAGGACGCGGAGCATCGTGACACCCGTCGCCGACGTCAGCTATGTCGCCGAGTACGGTGCGCTCGAGTACCTGCTCGATGTAGCTCTTTCCGGGGGTGTGAACGGGATCGCCCCGGCCGACGTGACCACGACCCCGTCGGACGACGACTTCTGGCTCCTCCCCGGAACGACGCTGGAGCTGTCGGCTCAGCCGAAGACCGGATTCCGCTTTCTAGGCTGGACGGGTGATCTCGTGGGGCAGCCCAATCCCGCCACCGTTTCGATGACGGCACCGGTGCGGACCGGGGCCGACTTCGAGCTGATCTATTCGATCGCCCTGCAGCCGATTGAGCTTCCGGCTGCGACCGATCTCGAGGTACAGCTGGTCGTGGAGAACGGTACCGCACCTGTCGTGTGGTCTCTCGTGGCCGGCACCCTGCCTGAGGGCGTCGCGTTCGACGCGAGTGGCCGCTTCACGGGTGCATCGCTGCAAGACGGATCGTTTTCGGTCACGGTCTCGGCGACGGATGCGCTGGGGCTTCCCGCGCAGGCCGATCTTCTCCTGGACTTCGCTCGGCCCAGCCTCACGATCGGCGAGCTCACCTCCGCGTTCCTTCTGAAGGGCCCCCGGCTGAGCGAGGCCCAGCGCGCCTACCTGAACGGGAAGGGCAACAACAACGGGCCGTATGACCTCGGAGACTTCCGTGCATGGGCACTGGCCGACGCGTCTCTGCCGCTCAGCCTCGCCCCGAATGCCCTCGTACGCCGGACGATCGTAGTCGGAGAGGTCGCGCGTGGGCGAGGAGCCCCACGGTGAGGCTCGGTGCGAGATGGTTCGGGGTTCGGGTGGCGCTCGTTGCGACGGTGACCCTCGCCGCGTGCGAGGCCGGGCCGAGCGGGCCCGGCGCGCTCGAGGCCATCGTGACGGGTGACGCGCTCGGGGGGGTTCTCCTTCAAGTGGATGGTCCGGGCATCCGCGGCTTCGAGGCTCTGGGCGACGTGCGACTCTACGCGGCGGCCGATCCGATCCGGACGGGGCGTCACCGTGTGGTCGTGATCTCGCCGGGGAGCGGTGAGCTTCGCTTCTCGATCGAGGTCGACGACCTGGACGTCGAGGCGCCGGCCATCATGGTCCTTCAGGCGACCCGGGCGGACAACCGCCTGACGACACCCTCCGCGGCGATGGTCCGAATCGTACGCTGAACGACCCTCGGAGAGCCGGGGTTCAGATCGGGTCGAAGGGTCGGGATCGACCGCCTCGCATGGGCGCCCGATCCGCTTGCCCGCCCACCCCCCTTCAACCACTTTACGCGGGCCGTTTTTCGCTCCCCCGCCGGAGCGGCGCGCGGCCTGCCGAACGCTCAAGCAATCGACCATCCGGCCGCCGCCGGGCGGAGGAACGCCCATGACGACCAGCACCTGGATCACGATGATCGTGGTGATGGCGTTCGTGTGGGGTGGCTTCGCCACTGTGCTGCTCACCGCCGTCCGAAAGGAGTCCGGGAAGAGCAGTGACGCGTAGGATTTCCGCGGTAGCGCGGCCTCGGCCCCAAGGACGCTCGTGCCCCGACGCGACGATCTAGAAACGATACTCATTCTCGGTTCTGGCCCGATCGTCATCGGCCAGGCCTGCGAGTTCGACTATTCCGGTACGCAGGCGGTCCGCGCCCTGAAGGAAGAGGGCTACCGCGTCGTTCTGGTGAACTCCAATCCTGCCACGATCATGACCGATCCGGACATCGCGGATCGGACGTACATCGAGCCGATTACGGCGGAGTGGGTCGAGAAGGTCATCGAAAAGGAGAAACCGGATGCGCTCCTCCCGACCATGGGGGGGCAGACGGCGCTCAACGTCGCCATGGATCTGCATCGGGCCGGCGTTCTGGAGAAGCACGGAGTCGAACTGATCGGCGCCAACGAGCGCTCGATCGAGATGGCCGAGGACCGCGAGCAGTTCGCCGATGCCATGGAACGCATCGGCCTCAAGGTCCCGACCGGAGGCTTCGCCAAGACGCTCGAGGAAGCGCTCGAGATCGTCGAGGGGACGGAGTATCCCGCGATCGTCCGCCCGTCCTATACGCTCGGCGGCACCGGTGGCGGCATCGCGTACAACCGTGAGGAGTTCGAGGTCCAGGTCCGAAAGGGACTCGACGCGTCTCCGATCACTGAGGTGCTGATCGATCGGTCGATCGTCGGCTGGAAGGAGTACGAGCTCGAGGTCGTCCGGGACGGGATGGACAACGTCATCATCATCTGTGCGATCGAGAACATCGATCCGATGGGCGTGCACACGGGTGATTCGATCACTGTCGCGCCGGCACAGACGCTGACCGACGTCGAGTATCAGGAGATGCGGGACGCATCGATCGCGATCATCCGAGAGATCGGCGTCGAGGCGGGCGGCTGCAACGTCCAGTTCGCAGTGAACCCCGACGATGGCGAGATGGTGGTCATCGAGATGAACCCGCGCGTGTCCCGCTCGTCGGCGCTGGCGTCGAAAGCGACCGGATTCCCAATCGCCCGGGTCGGGGCGAAGCTCGCGGTCGGGTACCGCCTGAACGAACTCCCCAACGACATCACGAAGACGACCCCTGCGTCGTTCGAGCCGGTGCTCGACTACACGGTCGTGAAGATCCCCCGGTTCGCGTTCGAGAAGTTCTCCGAAGTCGATGACACGCTCGGCGTGCAGATGAAGTCGGTCGGCGAGGTGATGGCCATCGGGCGGACGTTCCGGAGTGCCTGGCAAAAAGGGTTCCGCGGCCTCGAAACCGGCCGGATCGGCTGGGTGGTCGGGGACGAGCTCAAGGACGACGGCCTGGAGGAAGAGGACCGGACGTCGCTTCTCTCCGCGCTGCGCCGACCGACGGCATACCGCCCCTTCCAGATCAAACGCGCCCTCGAAGCGGGTCTGACCATCGACGACGTGTTCGAGGCGACGAAGATCGATCGCTGGTTCCTCGATCAGTTCCTCCAGATCATCGAGTGGGAGCAGCGGTACGCCGGCGCAGACGAGGTTACGCCCGAGCTGACGCGCGCGATGAAGCGCGAAGGCTTCAGCGATGCTCAGCTCGCGCATCTGCGGGGGGAGGAGGAAGAGGCCGTTCGTGACCGCCGGTGGGGGTGGGACATCCACCCCACGTACAACGTGGTCGATACGTGCGCAGGTGAGTTCCCGGCGCAGACGCCGTATTTCTACTCGTCGTACGAGACCGAGTCCGAGTCCGAGCGGTCCGATCGAGACAAGGTCGTGATTCTGGGCAGCGGTCCGAACCGGATCGGCCAGGGAATCGAGTTCGACTACTGCTGTGTGCAGGCGGTGCTCGCGCTTCGAGAGGCGGGCTTCGAGACGATCATGGTCAACTCGAACCCCGAGACGGTCTCCACCGACTTCGACGTCAGCGACAAGCTCTACTTCGAGCCGCTGACGCTCGAGGACGTGCTGGAGATCCTGTACCTCGAGAAGCCGAAGGGCGTGATCGTCCAGCTCGGGGGTCAGACACCGCTGAAGCTGGCGGAAGGGATTGAGGCGTTCGGGGCCCCTGTCCTCGGGACGTCGGTGGATGCCATCGATCGGGCCGAGGATCGCGATCGCTTCGACGAGGTCTGCCGCGCCATCGGGGCGCGCACACCGGACAACGGGATCGCCACGTCCGAGGAGGAGGCGCTCGCCGTGGCACGGGAGATCGGCTTCCCGGTGCTCGTGCGACCGAGCTATGTCCTCGGCGGTCGGGCGATGCGGATCATCTACGACGAATCCTCGCTCCAGAGGTACTTCGAAGAAGCCGTCAAAGCCTCACCGGATCATCCGGTTCTGATCGATTCCTTCCTCGAAGACGCATTCGAAGCGGACGTCGACTGTCTCAGCGACGGGACCGATGTCGTGATCGGCGGCATCATGCAGCACATCGAGGATGCCGGCGTGCATTCCGGCGATTCGGCGTGCGTGCTCCCGCCTTACCTCCTGTCCGGTGATGCCCTCGACGAGATCCGAACGCTCACCCGCAAGTTCGCGTTGGAGCTGGGTGTCGTCGGGCTGATGAACGTGCAGTACGCGATCCGAGACGGGATCGTCTACGTCCTCGAGGTGAATCCTCGAGCGTCCCGAACGATCCCGTTCGTGAGTAAGGCGACGGGTGTTCCGCTGGCGCGGCTCGCCTCGCGGGTCATGGCGGGCGAACGGCTCGCCGACCTCGATGTCCCGGAGGAGCCGCCGGTGCCGGGCGTGGCGGTGAAGGAAGCGGCCTTCCCCTTCACGCGCTTCGACGTCGATGTCCTCCTGGGCCCCGAGATGCGCTCGACCGGTGAGGTCATGGGCTTCGACAACTCGTACGGAATGGCGTTCGCGAAGGCGCAGGTCTCGGCGGGGAACGTGCTGCCGGAGTCCGGTCGGGTCATCGTGACCGTGAATGAGCGGGATCGTGAAACGGTCACTCCGATGCTCCGTCGCCTTCGTGATCTGGGCTTCGAGCTCATGGCGACGCGCGGCATGCACGGATACCTGACGCGCCTCGGTGTTCCCGCAGAGTTGGTGTACAAGGTGAACGAAGGTCGCCCCAACATCGTCGACCACATTGTGACGGGCGACATCGCGCTGCTGATCAATACGCCGCTCGGCAAGCAGTCCCAGTACGACGACTACGCCATGCGACGGGCCGCGATCACGTACGGTGTGCCGTACCTGACCACGATGTCCGCGACGTCGGCCGCGGTCGATGCGTTGATCGCGTTACGGGCGGCTCAGCGCGAGGTCCGTTCGCTTCAGGAGCGAATCGAGTCGGTCCAGGCGGCGGGCGTCTCGGCCTGACGGCCGTGCGGTGAGCCCGGTGACCCGGGTCGCGTGATTTCGAACGGATCAGGTGCCATGAGTTCCATGACCGGCTTCTACCTTCACCCGGCGTCTCCGCTCCATGACACGGGCTGGGGGCACCCCGAGCATCAGGGTCGTCTTCGCGCTCTAGCGTCGACCGTGGGGAAAGATCTCCTGACGTTGCACGGTCACGTCGAGCAGATGCCGTACGGTGACGCGACCCGAGAGGACCTCGAGCGCGTCCATTCTTCCGCCCACATCGATGCAGTCCGCTCCGTCTGTGAGAGAGCCGAAGCGTCGGAGCGGGTCGAGTCGATCGATCCGGACACGAAGGTGTCGTCCGCGTCGTGGGAGGCCGCGCTCGGGAGCGCCGGTACGGCGATCGAGGCCGCGAAGGCAGTGGCGGAGGGGCGCATTGCGAACGCGTTCGTGGCGACCCGACCTCCTGGGCACCACGCGACCCCCGACCGTGCGATGGGCTTCTGCCTGTTCAACAACATTGCCGTCGCTGCACGCTGGCTGCAGGCGAACGGTCGGGCGGACCGGATCCTGATCATCGACTGGGACGTCCACCACGGGAACGGCACGCACGACGCCTTCTACGACGACGGGAGTGTCTTCTTCGTCTCCCTGCACCAGGCGCCGCACTACCCCGGCACCGGGGCGGCGTCGGAGACGGGAAGGGGAGAGGGCGCCGGCATGACCCTCAACGTACCTCTTCCTGCCGGCACGAGTGCGGCCGCGTATCGAGACGTCTTCGACGAAACCCTTTCGACGGTGTCCGAGCGGTTCGACGCCGATTTCGTGCTGATCTCGGCGGGGTTCGATTGTATGGCGGGTGATCCGCTCGGAGGATTTCTGCTCGAGCCCGAGGATCTGTACTGGATGACGCAGCGCGTCATGGACGGCCCGGGAGCACGGTGCGACGGACGGGTCGTCGCGATGCTGGAGGGCGGGTACGATCCGAAGCGCCTCGGGGCCGGAACCGTTGCGGTCGTCCGTGCGCTTGCCGGGCTGGACAGGCCCGAGCGCTGACCAGCGCGTTGCCCCCGGCATCGCGGTCCGTACCTTTCTACCCCATGCATTCGACCGAGACCGGGCCCGCCCCGTACGCTCCGGCCGTCCCTTCCATGCTGGATCTGGTCAGACTCAGCTCACGGCGGCTCTTTCCGCCGGGCGGCGAGGAACTGTACCGCCAGATCGCGCTCCTCACCGAGATGCGCCCGGGCCTCGAGGTCCTCGATGTCGCATCGGGCAAGGGCGTGCCACTCGAGTACTTCGTGACGGAGTTCGGCGTGACCGCATCGGGCGTCGAGATCGATCCGTCGATGGTGGAGGCGGCCGATTCGTGGAGTCGCGAACTGGGCGCCGGAGACCGGCTCCAGTTTCAGACGGGTCGCTCGGATCGCCTGCCGTACCGTGACGACGTCTTCGACATCGCCATCGGTGAGATCGCGCTCGCGAATCATTGCGAGCCCGAGGAAGCCGTTCGTGAGCTCGTTCGGGTCACGAAGCCGGGGGGCTTTGTCGTCCTTGTCCAGCTCGTCTGGAAGGCTCCTGTCGACGAGACCCGACGCGCCGTGCTGTCCGACCACCTGGGCGCGAGGCCCATGATGGTCGTCGAGTGGAGGCGGATTCTTCGGGAGGCTGGGGTAGAGGACGTCCACGTGGAGGACTGGTCGGACGAGGAGACGGCGTTCAGGTCGAAGGCCGTGAAGCCGTTCGCGGACTTCGCGGAGATCTTCACGCTTGTCGAGCGCCTCGCGATCCTGCGTCGGGCGTGGCAGCGCTGGGGATTTCGCGGCCTGGGCGCTGCGCTGTCTCGTGAGAGTGAGGTCCACAAGCTGCTGACGAACGAGCGCATCCTCGGCCTCGATCTTCTGCGGGGTCGCAAGGGTGGTGGGGCACCGCCGCATGCCGCCCCACCGCAGCAGGGAGAACAGGACGTGCCCGACGGAACGCTCCTGGTCACGGAGACCCCGGCGAGCCCGGTGGCCGTCGAACCCCCGGCTGCGCCAGAGGTCGACGCCAAACCATTCGAGAACAACGACGACGAACCCGAGACCGCGGGGCTGCCCCTCTTTGGAGACGTGCCGACCCGCGAAGAAGAGTAGACGACGTGAGCACCGCACTGCTGTGTACCCGAGACGGCATCGAACGCGTTCAGGCGGCCCTTCGAGAGCAGGGGCTCGACGGTTGGTTGCTGTATGAGTTCCACCACATCAACCCGGTCCCTGTCGCTCTGCTCGGTCTCGGCAAGACTACGCGGCGGGCGTTCGTCCTGATCCCCGCCGAGGGTGAGCCGGTGGCGATGATTCATGCCATCGAAGCCTCGTCGTGGCGACACTGGCCCTTCGGGCGTGTGAGCTACTCGGGGTGGCGAGATATGGAAGAAAAGCTCGGCGATCTCGTCAGAGACTTCGATCGACTCGCGATGGAGGTCTCGCCTGGCGCGGCGGTGCCGACACTCGACTACGTACCTGCGGGTATCGCGGGGCTCCTTCTCGAACACAGTGTCGAGATCGCATCGTCCGGCGACCTCGTGTCGGCCTTCCACTCGGTATTGTCGCCCCAGCAACTCGACGACCACCGACGGGCTGCCGTGATCGTGAAGGACACGGCTCGGGCTGCCTTCGAGCGAGCGGCCGAAGCGATCCGATCGGGCACGCCGATGAACGAGGGTACGCTCTCCGCCTGGATCGTGGAGGAACTGCAGTCGCACGGCCTTGTGGACCAGGTCTCGTGCATCGTAGCGATTGGGCCGCGTGCGTCGGACTCGCACTACGCCCCCGTCGGAGACGGCGAGACGATCAACCGGGGTGACCTGCTTCTCATCGATCTGTGGGGAGCGTTCGCCGGATCCGTCGCGGCGGATCAGACGTGGATGGGGATCATGGCGCCGGAGGTGGATGCGCGGACGCAGGAGATCTGGGAGGCCGTGCGCGATGCTCGAGACGCTGCACTCGACTTCCTTCGTACCCGCTCCGAGGCAGGGGAGGACGTGATGGGGCTGGAGGTCGATGACGTGTCCCGCGGTGTCATCACGGATCGTGGATACGGCGAATACTTCGTGCATCGCACGGGGCATTCGATCGATATCGACTTGCACGGGAGCGGTCCGAATCTGGACAACCTCGAGAGTCGCGACGAGCGGAAGCTTCTTCCGGGTGTGGCGTTTTCGGTCGAGCCGGGGATCTATGTCACGGATGACATCGGCGTGCGTAGCGAGGTGAACGTGTACTGGGGCCCGGACGGGCCGGAGGTCACGCCCGACGGATATCAGACCGAGATCTTCACGCTCCTCGACGATTGACCCGGGGGCGCTCGCGCGTCGACGTCGCGCTCCCGCTCCCGATCCACCGGACCTTCACCTACGAAGTCGAAGGTGAGGCGCCTGCACCCGGAACGCGCGTGCTGGTCCCGTTTCGGCGGGAAGAGCGGATCGGATGGGTCACGGCCGGATCACCGGATCCGGAGGTCGACGGGGTCAAGGCGGTGCTCGGTGTGCTTGAAGACGAGCCTTCCGTGCCGGCTGACCTGCTCGAACTGTGCGAGTGGATGTCGTCCTACTACGTGGCACCGATCGGGATCGCGATTCGTTCGGCCATGCCGGCCGTGCTTTCCGACGTCTCTCGGGATTACCTCTCGCTCACCGGTCTGGAGGGCTCGGGCCTCCGTGTCCGTGAAGACCGCCTCCTTACCTGGTTGAGGGAGCGCAACGGGCCGCAACGCGTGAAGAGCGCGCGCAAAGCGCTGGGGATGGGGTCGATCTGGCCCGAGGTCCGCTCCCTGATCTCGGCAGGGCTGATCACTCACGAGACCGTTCCGCCTCCGGCACCATCCGTGAAGACGCGTCGGGTCGTGCATATCGCGAGACACCTCGAGAACCTCCTCGAGCGAGACGAGGCGTTCGGTCGTGCTGCTCGGCAGCGCGAGGCGTACGGCTTCATCGAGGCAGCCGGCAACTCGGTTGAACTCTCTCGGCTCACGGGCGAAGAGGGCTTCAGTCGCGGTGTTGTGTCCGGTCTCGAGTCAAAGGGGCTCGTCGAGGTGGTCGATGAGGAGGAGATGCGCGATCCGTTCAAGGGCGCATCTCCAGAGGCTGCACCACGACTGACACCGACGTCAGCGCAACAGGACGCTCTCGACGCTCTCGTCGCCGCGCTCGATGAACCACGGCCCGACCCGTTTCTGCTTCAGGGCATCACCGGCTCCGGCAAGACACTGGTCTACATCGAGCTTCTCCGGGAGGCGCTCGCCCGCGGTAGGACGGCCATCGTCCTGGTCCCCGAAATTTCGCTGACGCCCCAGACCGTCTCTCGATTTCGTGCACAGTTCGGGGACGAGGTCGCGGTGCTTCACTCGGGACTGTCGGCGGGCGAACGGTACGACGCGTGGCGCCTCCTGCGCCGCGGAGAGCGGAGAATCGCCGTGGGGGCGCGCTCCGCCCTCTTCGCGCCGCTTCAGAACATCGGAGTCGTGGTGGTCGACGAGGAACACGACGGCAGCTACAAGCAGTCGGAGGCACCTCGGTACCACGCCCGGGATCTCGCCGTCGTCCGGGCGCGTGCTCACGGTGCCGTGTGCGTGCTCGGAAGCGCGACCCCCTCGCTCGAGAGCTGGCACAACGCGGTGTCCGGGAAGTTCAGACGGCTCTTGTTGCCGGAGCGAGCGGGCGGTGGCCGGCTGCCCGACGTCCGGGTGATCGACCTGCGCGCCGAACGAAAGAACGAGAAGGGGGCGGCGAAGCGGGCAGGCGCGGCTCAGCCTGGAGGGCGTCGAGGCGCGGGGGTCCTCACCCCGGATCTGGTCGAGGCGATCGACAGTCGGCTCGTGCGATCGGAGCAGGTCATTCTGCTGCTCAACCGCAGGGGATACTCGTCGTTCGTGCAGTGTCGGGAGTGCGGGGAGGTGGAGCAGTGCGAGAACTGTTCGATCTCGCTCACGTACCACCGTGTCACGCAGCGCATCGTTTGCCATCACTGCCGGTACGAGGCACCCGCGCCGTCGCGTTGCGTTCGATGCGGATCCACTGATCTGTCCTTCCGTGGGCTTGGCACGGAGCAGGTCGAGCAGATCACGGCCGAGACCTTTCCGGACGCCCGGCTCGCCCGAATGGACGTCGACACCACATCGGGTAAGTGGGCGCATCAGCGAATCCTGGATCGGGTCGAGCGCGGTGAGATCGACATCCTGCTCGGGACTCAGATGATCGCAAAGGGTCTCGACTTCCCGCGTGTGACGCTCGTGGGCGTCGTGAATGCGGATACCGGAATGCATCTCCCGGATTTCCGCGCCAGCGAACGGACGTTCCAGCTACTCAGTCAGGTCGCCGGCCGGGCCGGCCGAAGTGCACTGGGAGGCGAGGTCGTCATCCAGACGTCGCTTCCTGACCATTACGCGGTCCGGGCGGCGGTCTCACACGATTTCGAGTCGTTCGCGGTTCGTGAGCTCGCGGAGCGGGAGCGCCCCGTGTATCCCCCGCACGTGCGCATGATCAACGTTGTCCTCAGCAGCCCCGACCAGCGACTCGCCACGCGAGCCGCCGAAGACGCGGCCGGGTGGGTCCGTCACGGCCTCGTTCGGCGCGCTCGCACGGGAGCATCCGGCCACGTCGAGCTCGTGGGGCCCGCGCCATCACCGATCGAGAAGTTGCACGGCCGCTGGCGGTGGCACTTCCTGCTTCGCTCCGATTCCCCTCGGGCGCTCGGTACCGTGGCTCGAGCGATCGTTGAACGGTTCCGGCTTCCTCCGGGAGATGTCCGGCTGGCGCTCGATCGGGACCCTGTAGCGCTGCTCTGACCCACCGGTGAGCCCGGCGCATTGCCCCGACCAGACCACATCGTTCGGACGTGCCGAGGGGGGCTGAACGTGGCACAACGTCGTCACGCTGGCCCTGTGACAACCGAAAAGCGGGCCATCTTCTCGCGGAGGTGTGGAGGACGCACTCGAGGCGGTGCGTGCCGGGGACGACTGATCATGAAGCGGGTGGCCTCGGTCAGTCCTCCAACCAGGCGTAGGGTCGTTCGCAGATCTGTCCGTAGCCGCGGACCGTCCCCCGCACGGTGTATTCCTTCCACCGGATGATCCAGCCGCGCACGGGGTCGTCCGCAACCTCGTAGGAGAATCCGGGCTGCCCCGCGTGCTCGGCGAGAAATCTCTGGAGGTACGGCGGGAGATTGCTGATGCCCTCGACCTCGACGGAGACATCGTCGGCTTTCATGACCGCCGATTCGATCCCGGACTGAGAGAGCTTGAGTGCCCTGATGGCCTCCTCGACCGCGGTCTTCAGCTCGGTCAGGTCCGGCTCGGAGCCCGTCTGTGCCTTGATTTGCTTCACCAGCCGATCGGTGCCCGGTGCAAGCAGCTCGTCCCGGGAGCGCACGAACTGGTTGAGCAGCTGCTCGTGCAGACGGAGGAGCTGCGTGTACTCCCGCGCAGAGCTGTTCTTCTCGGGTCCGTCGGCCATTCCTGCCTCGGGTCGATCAGGGGGCTATCTTGGTTGGGCCAAGCGCAGGTAATAAGGTGAGTTCACGGTCCACCTGCAACCTTGAACGATGTCCGAACGAGACGCTGAAACCCCGACTCCGGCCCGGCCCCCATCACCGCCGGCCTCTGCTCGCCCCGTGGCTCGAGCTTCGGACGAGCAGAGAAGGGGAACGGTCAGCCCGCGTTCCGGGGGGCGGAAACAGCGACCGAGCGGCGAGCGGCCAACGCCGGCCCGCGCCCTTGATGATTCCGGATCTTCGGATGCCGTCCCCGTCGAGCAGATGCGGTTTCGTCGTGACGAGACGGAGTGGGTGGTACGCGTGCGAGGCAGGTCCGGTGGCGGAGTCGGAAGCACGCCGCTCCTGCTGCTGGGTTTCTGGGCGGTTCCCGCGGGTTCGGTCGACGGTGAGGACGGCGCAGTCCCTAGACCGGACGCGGATGCCGTCCCGGAGCGCGAAGCGCTCGTCGTGGGCACGTCGCTCGTCCAGTGTGGTGAAGAGGGACTTGCGAACGCTCTGGCTGGCTCAACACCTCCGTCTCCTCCGCCAAACAGGCAGTCTGCCGAGCGTCCTGCACGCCCTCGGCGGCGGGGACGCGGCCGTCGGTGACACCAATCTGTGTTTGTGATCGCCGGGGATCGTACATTGTCGCGTAGCAGAACCTCAACACGACCCGAGCCTTCAGTGTCCCTGTAATGACCGACGCTCCAACAGACGGTGAGCTGGTTCGGCTGGCACTGAACGGCAACGAACAAGCCTTCGGACAGCTGGTCGAGCGGTACCAGCGGCCGGCGTACGCAGTCGCGTACTCCGTCACTGGACGTCACGAGGACGCGGAGGATGCAGCGCAGGAGTCGTTCCTGGTGGCACTGGATCGACTCGAGGAATGCAGGAACCCGGATCGCTTCGGGGGATGGCTGATGACCATCGTCCGCAATCGTTCCAAGAACCTGATACGACGAGAGTCGCTTCGGGACACCGATCAGGTTCCGCCGGGGGCTCGTTCGCGGGCTCCCACGCCCGACAGGGTGGCGGAGGTGTTACAAATCAGGGAGATGCTCGAGCAGGCTCTGAGCGAACTCCCGGAGGTTCAGAGACAGATCGTGCTGTTGCACGATCTCGAAGGATGGAAACACAGAGAAATCGCGGAGAGACTGGAACTCCCGTCGGGGACCGTACGGTCCCATCTCCACTTCGCGAGAAAGGCGCTGCGGAAGGCCCTGGAGGGCCGCCCCGGAGTGCCCGATTTGGTGAGGAAGGTTCAATGATGGATTGGCTGAAACAGGACGCGGCCGGTGCCGAGGACCTCGGTGAGGATATGGTGTTGGCCGAGGCACTGCGGTCGCTCGATCCGGCGACCGAAGATCCGAATTACTGGCTTCGGTTCCGAAGCTGGGTCATGTCCGAGGCTGCGTTCGAGCTGGCGCGGCGTCGGAGGATTGTCGAACTGTCGGTCGAGGACGTACTGGCGTCGTGGTCGCGCACGCTGCTTCCGGTGGCCATGGCAGCCGCGGTGGCTGCGGTCGCGTTCATCCGTAGCCCGCAGGCGGATGCGCCCACGGTGGTCACGGTGGTCGGAGTGGAAGAGCTCCTGGTCGCGGAGGTCAGGGAGGAGACACAGCCCGTTCTGCTCTCGCCCGATGCGGCAGCCGGTATCGTGGCCTTCGCATCCGACGTCTACTGATGGGTCAGGAGTCCCGAACCCGCCTGACGACGGTTTTTCTGCTGGTCGCCGTGTTCGGCACCGGCATCCTCGTCGGGTTCGCGGTCGACGCAGACGCGGATGCCGTGGCGTCCGAGGTCGCGTCGGTCGCGACGATCGTTTCGGATACTGCCTCGAGTGAAGATCAGCCGCGCAGGCGTCGGATCTACGACCAGGTCGAACCTAACGAAATACAGCTGAATCTCATCGATTCGATCGTAACAGTGCATCGTGCTCGCACGAACGCGCTCGATGAGGAGATGCGGACTCAGCTCAATGCTGGCTTCAGGGAGATCCTCCTCGAAACTCGAGAGGCGATCAAAGGTGTTCTGACCGAAGAGCAGGCGGCGGAGTACCAGCGGCTTCTCGAGGAAAACGACGCCCGGCGCGCAGCACGGGAAAACGAGGACGAGAGGGACTGAAGTCATGCGACATATGGTGCGGGTCTCTCCCCGCCTCATGGCCTGCGCCATCGTGGGCTCGGCGGGGATTGTGCCGATGGGTGTGGTCGCTCAACAGAGCATCTCCCTTGACGAGGCGATCGAACGGGCGGTCATCCGCAGCCCGCAAATGGCGTCTCAGCAGCAGCAGGTCGACAACGCCTACCTGACTCAGAAGACCAGCTGGGCGAGCTTCCTTCCGACGCTGAGTGCCAGTGGTTCGGGCTCGCTCCGGAGTTCCCAGACGTTCAACGACGTGACGGGTCGCCTGGAGACCGGGAGCTCCGATTCGTATGGGGCTGGGCTCAGCGGGAGTTGGACGGTCTTCGAGGGAACCCGTCGCTTCCGTGAATACGACGCCGCCCAGGCGGACGTCCGGGCCGCCGAGGCTCGGTATTCAGACTCTCGTTACCAGGTCGCGCTCCAGACCAAGACGGTCTTCTTCGGTGCGTTGCGTCAGGAGGACCTTCTCGAGGTGGCGCGTCAGCGTGTGCTCCAGGCCGATCAGAACATGGAGATCGTTCGGAACCGTACGTTGCTGGGTGAAGCGACGGTATCCGATTCGCTACGGGCCCGGCTGGATGTGGTGAATGCTCAGCAGGCGGTGCTTCAGGGCGAGACCGCGCTGCGGGCAGCCCGCTTTGCGCTCGGCCGTCAGGTCGGGATCGGGGAGCCCGTCTCTCCGGAACGTCCGGACGACCTCGAGCCGAGCGCGCTTCCGTTCACCGCGTTGGAAATCATGGAGCTGGCGGAGTCCGCGTCGCCCGCTGTGATCGCCGCCTCCGAGAACTCGGCATCGGCCGGCTTCGGCGTGTCCGCCGCTCGGACCCAGTACATTCCGAGCCTGCGGCTCTCGTCCGGGTATAACTGGCAGAACCAGACGGCTTCGTTCTCCGGTGGTAACACGTCGTGGAACATGTCGCTCAGCATGAGCTACCCGATCTTCAACGGCTTCCAGCGTGAGACCAGCATCGACCGAGCTCAGTACGGTCAGAGGGTGGCAAGGCTCCAGGAGGACGACGCTCGGCTCGGAGCCAGAGAAGAAGCGGACGCCGCGTTGCAGAACCTCCTGACGGCAGAGCAGGCCATTCTGATCGCCGAGGACGCCGCATTCGTGGCAGCTGAGGACCTTCGTGTGGTCCGCGAGCGGTACGGCGTGGGCGCGGCGACGATCCTCGACATTCTCGTCAGTCAGAATGCGGTCACGCAGGCGAACGCAGACGTCGTCACGACGCGGTACGACTACATCCTGGCCCGAGCGGAACTCGAGGCGATTCTGGGGAGGGAGATGTGAGTGAAATCATCCGAACGCTCGGTCTGAAGAAGCACTATCACCTCGGTGCGGAGACCGTGCGCGCCTGCGATGGGGTCGACCTTCTGATCGAGCAGGGAGAGTTCGTGGCCATCATGGGGCCATCGGGCTCGGGCAAGTCGACCTTCATGAACATGATCGGGTGTCTGGATACGCCTACAGAGGGACAGTACTGGCTGAACTCAACCCTCGTGAGCGAGCTGTCCGACGACGACCTCGCGCGTGTTCGCAACAAGGAGATCGGCTTCGTCTTCCAGACCTTCAACCTCCTTCCGAGGGCATCTGCGCTGCACAACGTGGAGCTTCCTCTCATCTACGCCGGCGTGCCGGGCAGGGAGCGTCGCCGTCGCGCCGCGGAGAAGCTCGAACTGGTCGGATTGGGAGACAGAATGGACCATAAGCCCCCGGAGATGTCTGGTGGGCAGCGCCAGCGCGTCGCCATCGCGCGCGCCCTGGTGAACGAGCCCGCGCTGCTTCTGGCGGACGAGCCGACCGGGAACCTCGATTCGGTCACGAGCGAGGACGTCATGAGCCAGTTCGCGCAGCTTAACGAACAGGGCCAGACCATCGTCCTCGTTACACACGAACACGACATCGCCGAGCACGCGAAGCGGCAAGTGCATCTCAAAGACGGGTTGATCGAACAGGACTTCCTCAACCCCGTGGAGACGACGGTATGACGAAGTGGTTCAGGTGCGGGGCCGCGCTCACCATGGGAGCGCTCGCGCTGTCCGGATGTGAGACCGGTGAAGCTGCCGAGGACTCGGGCCCGACCCTGCTCACGGCCGAGGCTTCGATCGGTGATCTGCTCATTCGGGCCGAGGCGACGGGGACAGTCGAGCCGGTCCGCGAGATCGAGGTGAAGTCCAAGGCGTCGGGTGAGATCCTGCGACTGTTCACGGACGTGGGAGAGGTCGTCGAACGCGGCACGCTGCTCGCGGAGATCGATCCGCGGGATGTCCGCAATCGCTACAACCAGACCGAAGCGGATCTCGCCGTCGCGCGGGCGCAGCTCGACATCTCTCGGGCGCAGCTCGAGCGTCAGCAGGCTCTGCTCGACGCGGATGTGATCACGCAGACCGAATTCGAGTCCGCCACGCTCTCGTTCGCGAACGCGGAGGCGTCACTCGTGCGCGCTCAGACCAACTTCGATCTCGCAGAGCTTCAGCTCGCGGACGTCAGCATCCGGGCTCCGCTGAACGGAACGATCATTCAGAAGAATGTCGAAGAAGGTTCGGTGATTCAGTCGGCTGCGGCGAACGTGTCCGGCGGGACGGCTCTCTTCGTGATGGCCAATCTCGACGACATGCAGGTCCGGACGCTCGTCGACGAGACCGACATGGGTGACCTCGAACCCGGCCTCTCGACGTCGGTTCGCGTCGAGGCCTACCCCGATCGGACGTTCCGCGGTGTCGTCGACAAGATCGAGCCGCAGGCGGTCGTAGAGCAGAACGTGACCATGTTCCCGGTCATCGTGTCGCTGGACAATCGGGCCGGACTGCTCAAGCCCGGGATGAACGCAGAGGTCGAGATCGAGATCGACGAGGCTCGCGGGGTGGTGGTGGTGCCGAACAACGCGATCGTCCAGACGTCCGACGTCGGTCCCGCGGCGATGGCGCTCGGGCTCGAGATCGAGGAACTCGACCTGTCGCAATTCATGCGGGCCGGTCGTGGCGGTCGAGGTGGATTCGCAGGAGGGGCTCCAGGTGGTTTCGGGGGTCGCCCGACCGGTGCCGGTGGGGGGCAGCGGCCCGAGGGAGCACGAGCCACCGAGGGGGATGCGACCACGCAGGGCGAGCGAACCCAGTCGATGCAGGGTGAGTCCTCGACGGCCGGGGTTGAGGGCGGGAGTGAGGCTGCGGACCCCCGAGCCCAGCTCGCTCAGCTTCGCGCTCAGGTGGAGGCAGGGGAGATCAGCCAGGACTCGCTTCGCGCGGTCATGCAGGGCATGCGTGGCCAGTTCGGAGGCCAGGGGGGCTTCGGCCGGCCGGGGGCGAGCGCAGACGCCTCTGCCCCGCCGCGTGAGTCCCGCCCGGCGGCGGTGTTCGTGCTCGGGCCCGACAGTCTTCCCCAGCCGCGGCTGGTCGAAATCGGTCTGGGCGACTGGGACAACACACAGATCGTGAGTGGACTCGAGGAAGGCGAAACGCTGGTGATCGTCGGTGCGGCGCAGCTGCAGGCGCAGCAGGATGCATTCATGCAGCAAATGCGCTCCCGCATGGGGGGCGGCTCTCCCTTTGGCGGTGGCGGTGGCCCGCCGCGCGGCGTGCGCCGGTAGGAGGCTGAGGTGCTTCTCTTCGAAATCGTCATGGTGGCCATGGCGGCCGTGCGCGCAAACGTGCTGCGTTCGGTACTGACCACCCTCGGGATCGTCATTGGTATCGCGGCGGTGATCACGATGGTCGCGCTCGGCGAGGGCGCTCAGCAGCGGGTCGAGGAGCAGATCAACAGGATGGGGACCTCGATCCTCACGGTACGCCCCGGGCAGCAGATGTGGGGCGGGGTTTCGCGCGGCGATGCGGAGCTCTCCGTCGAGGACGCGATCGCCCTGCGCGACCAGTCCGGCGGGCTCCTGCAGGTATCGCCCGAGCAGCAGTCTCGGATGCAGGTGTCGTACAAGCGGTGGAACTCGAACACCCAGATCATGGGTGTGTGGCCCGAGTACTTCGATATGTACGACCACGGCCTTCAGTATGGTCGTTTCTTCGACCAGGGCGAGGTTCAGGGTCGTCGGAGGGTGGCGGTCCTCGGTTACAACATGTCCGAAACGCTGGGAGAAACCCCTCCCGAGCTCCTGATCGGTGAGACGATCCAGATCCGCGGCATCATGTTCGAGGTGATCGGGATCATGGAGGAGAAGGGGGACGCCGCGTGGGTCCGACCCGACGACCAGGTGTTCATCCCGCAATCCACGGCTCAATACCGCGTCATGGGTGGCCGAGATCGTCTGAACTCGATCTATGCCGCGACCGCGACGCCGGAAGAGCTCGACCTCGCCTTCGCAGAAATCGACCGGATCGTGCGTCGCGAGCATCGGATCAAGGCGGGGGAGGACGCGGATTTCAATATCCGGAACTCGGCGGACCTCCTGGAGACGTTCAACGAAACGAATCAGACGTTCGCGCTTCTGCTGGCCGGGATCGCGGCGATCTCTCTGCTCGTAGGGGGGATCGGGATCATGAACATCATGCTCGTTTCCGTAACCGAGCGGACACGGGAGATCGGCGTGCGTAAGGCTCTGGGTGCGACGCGTCGCGCGATCATGACGCAATTTCTCGTGGAGGCCCTGTTCCTCTGCGTGCTCGGCGGACTGATCGGTGTGGCCGCGGGCTACGGCGCCGCCGCGATCATGACCCGGGTCGCGGCGTGGGATACGGCTGTGGCACCCGAGGCTGTCGCGGCCGCGATCGGCTTTTCGGCCGGGGTCGGGCTGTTCTTCGGGCTATGGCCTGCGCGTCGTGCGGCACTGCTCGACCCGATCGACGCGCTTCGCTACGAATAGACCGCTCGGCGCAGGCACGGTCGCGCCGACTTGCCGCGGCTACCGGCGCAGGAGCACCTGAACGCTCGTACCCTGACGGACGAGAAAGATGGGCAGTGTGTCCCCCGCCATGGAGACACCGAAGCGCAGATCTTCGACGGATCGGACGCCGACCTGATCGATCTGGGTGATCACGTCTCCCGGCACGATCCCGGCCAATGAAGCCGGGGTACCCGCTGCGACATCCACCACCAACACACCCCGCTCGACCCCGAAGTACTGGGCAAGCTCCGGTTTGAGGTCGATCACTTCGGCTCCGGCGACGCGGTTCCGACCGAGGAGGTACGGGGTGAGTGGCCTGTATTCTCCTGGCTTTGAGACGTCTCGTTCGGCCGCTGATGCGTCGGTGGGCGCTCGTGACTCCTGCATGTACTGAAAGCCGGCTGTCTGCCGCGCGGCTTCGGCCATCGCCTCCTCGAGTTCGGAGGAGCGGTCCTCGACCTGACGAAGCGCCTCGTTCAGCTGCCGGAATTCGTAGTCCTGGTCGAAATCCAGTGTCGTGGACGTACCCGCACGGCGGCGGAGCTGGCGCTCTCGCTGGGCGAGCATCTCCTCCAGCTCTCCCGAAACGCGGTTCACTTCAAGCATTTCCCGCCGAAGCGAATCGTGCGACTCGCCGCGGAACACGAAGAATTCGAACGGCGCACGGACTGCACGCGTGCTCGTCGCGACCTCGCCTGCACGCTCGGCGATGACGGCGATCCGGCTTCCAGAACCAGACCCGATGCGACGCACCTGGACCCGGCCATTCCGTTCGGACACGAGCTCGACGCGCAGCGAGTCCATCGCCCGGACCCACGTTTCCACCATCGAGTCGGCCTCGAGCGACAGTTGGATCGTACTGCGGGCGAGGAACGCGTCCGGGCGCGTCGCGGCCTCCAACTGGACATTGCGGGCCCGGCCGTCCCGGTGGATCTCCATGACGACGTCGTCGCCCGGCTTCAGCCGGAGGTGAGCCGCGAGGTCGGCGAGTTCTTCCGGTTCGTCGAATTCATTGATGGCCAGGATCTGGTCACCCGGTCGGAGTCCTGCCTCCTGAGCCGGACTGTCGGGACTGACGTCCGAGATCACGATCTCCCGGATCCGCCCCTGCCTGTCCGTCAGCACATCGAACGAGATCCCGATCCAGCCACGCTCGAGGCGGTTGGCCTGCTCGACTCCAACGGATTGCCCGGCCGCACCGGTGGGCGGGGCTCCGAGCAGTCCGGCAATGGCCAGCGCCGCGGCGAGCGTCAGGGTGCGCATCGTCATGTCCGCCTCAGAACCAGTTGTCCTGACCGGACGAGACCATGCGGAGTGCCGCGTCACGCTCGGCCATGGCCGAGGCGAGGAACCCGTTCAGGAACGGATCGCCCGGCGCCTGACGGACAGCGGCCTGACTCACGCGGACCAGGTGCTCGAGGGCAGCAAAGCGACTGATCGGATCGACATCGACACCCTCTCCACCATCGGCGGCGAGGAGCTGGCGGTACTCGGTCACCGCGGACACGTACTGCTGCTCGGCCGCGCGCACGGCCGAAGCTGCATCCTCGACCGTCACGATGCGGTCGGCCATCAGGCCAGCACCGTCAGACGCGGCCGGTCGGGCCATGACGGCGCCCGTCCCGGTACCACCCAGGAAGAGCAGGACTGCCGCGGCGGCCTTCATCCAGGCCGGGGTACGAGCCAGGCCGAGGCGCTGGAACACACCCGGATCGTTGATGAGACCCTCGGATCGGAGCCGGGCCTCAAGGACCTTCCAGTCCCCCTGCGGTGGCAGGAGCTCCGGAAGTGCGCCCAGCGCGGCCGACTGTTCCCGAAATCCCTCCAGTTCGGCCGCGCAGTGCTCACACGTGGCGAGGTGGGTACGCTCATCCGCGGTGGACGGCTCGTCCACCAGCGCGGCGAGTCGCTCGTGCGTCAGATGCTCCATGCTTCAGCTCCGGGTTCCTGCACGGCTCCATCCAGATCCGCGAGCAGAGCGCGCATCTTGGAACGGGCCTTGAACAGCTGTGACTTGGACGTCCCGGCGGTCACGCCGAGGACGTCTCCGATTTCTTCGTGTGTGTAGCCCTCCACATCGTGGAGGATGAGCACCCGGCGCATCCCTTCCGGAAGACCGTCGAGCGCTCGCTCCAGTCTCTTCTGAAGAAGCGAGTCCCGGTGCGCGGGTGCGATCGGTACGTCGACGGGCCTGGGGCCCTCACGCTTGCGTCGGGTCTCGGTCTTGCGGAGTGCCTGCAGTGCGGCATTCACTGCAATGCGATGCAGCCACGTGGAAAAGCGTGAATCGCCCCGGAAGGTGGGGAGGGCCCGAATGGCCCGGATCCATGCCTCCTGCGCGTAGTCCTGCGCCAGATCGTCGTCGCCGGCGATCCGACGAACCACCGCGTACACGCGGGGGGCGTACCGGTCGTACAGGGCGCGAACGGCGCGCGCGTCTCCGTCCGCTGCGAGGCGGATGAGCGCGCGTTCCGTGGGTTGGCTCATTTCGATATTCATTCCGGGTACTTCGACGCACGCCGCCCCCGTGAGGGTTGCCTCCGAACTACGACTGTCGTCGAGGCGCTCTGGCCGGGCTCGAGCCCTTTGGATAGCGTCTGTTCCGTACACAACGGGTCGTCCCCCGGATCCCGACCGAACGGTAGGCTCGGGCCCGGTTCCACGCCCGCTCTTTCGCCCACCGATGTCCATGATCCGCTTGGAGCGCCTGACCGTGCGCCCGCTCTCTAGAGGAGGCGGAGCGGGGCTTGATGGGCTCCGATCGGATCGGTGATGAAGCGGGTTCGAGCGCATTGCGGACACATGGAGGTACCGAGTCCGGGCGTGTCGGTACTCTTCATCGCGTTCGCCGCGCTTGCCTTCTTCTGGGGTGGAATCCCACTCCAGATTCTCTTTCGCGAGCACGGGCTGCTGGCGGCCGAGTGGCTGCTCCTGTTCGTGCCGGCGGTGACCTTTGTGGTACTGGGGGGCTTCGACCCGATCCGCACCCTTTCCCTGAAGCGGCCGACGAGGCCACAGGCCGCAGCCGCGATCATGGTCATCTTCGGCGCGATGCCGCTGGTCTGGGTGATCGGTTGGCTCCAGACCTTCGTTCTGCCGGTACCCTGGGACCTGCTGGAAGGACTCCAGGAACTGGTAAGGGCCGAGACCACGACGCGGCTTATATGGCTCCTGGTCCTCCTCGCGGTGACGCCGGCGATCTGCGAGGAGATCGTCTTCCGCGGTGTTCTGCTCGGGGGTACGCGGACGCTCGAGCCGTGGCGGATGATCGTGCTGAACGGGGTGACCTTCGGGGCCTTTCACCTGTCATTCGAGACGGTCGTTCGATTTCTTCCGACCGCGGCCCTCGGGATGGTGATCGCGTGGAGTGTGTGGCGGACGGGGTCCATCTGGATCGGGGCGCTCATGCATTTTCTCAATAACGGCTCGATCGTCGTGCTCGCCTCGGTCCCCGCGTTCCAGGAACTCTTTTCGGATCCCGATCGGACACCGCCCCTCTGGCTCGTACCGGTTGCTCTAGTGATCTTCGCCGGCGGAGTACGAGTGCTCCGAAGCACGACAGAACCACCGGTCGCCGGGCTCGAGGCCCAGGGACCAATCCCATCCTCTTCAGAGACATTATGACCGACCACCATCGGATGCCTGGCGCCACACATCTCGAATGCACCGGGACCGGAGAAGAAGTCGAGAGCGAACAGCTCATCGGCCTGTCTGCCGCCGGGAAACCGCTGTTCGCACGATACGATCTCGATGCCATCCGAGCCGGGTTTCAGATGGCTGACGTAGCGTGCCGCCGTGCCGACCTTTGGCGATATGCCGAGGTGCTCCCGGTGCGAGACCCCGCGATGCGTGTCGCGCTCGGTGAAGGCTGGACGCCGCTCCTCGAATCGAGCCGTACGGCGGATCGACTGGGCGTAGCCCGCGTGTGGATCAAGGACGAGGGACAGAACCCGACCGGAAGCTTCAAGGCTCGGGGACTGGGTCTCGCCGTCTCTCGCGCGCTCGAACTCGGTGCCGAGGCGCTCGCGTTGCCCTCGGCTGGTAATGCCGGGAGTGCCGCCGCGGCGTACGGCGCGGCGGCCGGTCTCCCGGTGCACGTGGTGGTGCCGACCGATACGCCGGCGCCCATCCTCGAAGAGATGCAGGCCCTCGGGGCGCACGTGCAGCTCCTGGATGGCCTCATCAGCGATTGTGGGAAGGTCGTGAAGCAAGGGGTCGAGGAACACGGCTGGTGGGACCTCTCCACCCTCAAGGAGCCCTATCGCGTCGAGGGCAAGAAGACGATGGGCTACGAGCTGGTCGAGCAGCTGGGAGGCCGACTGCCCGACGCGATCATCTATCCGACGGGTGG
>Ga0181593_10000115_pt1 | contig 61285 bp, 50 predicted proteins | sample 071ome_19_FD_133756 | JGI IMG/M metagenome (GOLD analysis project Ga0181593, IMG submission 133756) | Coastal salt marsh microbial communities from the Groves Creek Marsh, Skidaway Island, Georgia - 071413AT metaG (megahit assembly) | ecosystem: Environmental > Aquatic > Marine > Intertidal... | reverse complement strand
TTGTCGTCAATGATCTTTAACTATCATTGGTTAGTGTCACAAAATTGGCACAAATGAAGGAAAGCAAATGGCTACAATCATGAAACGTAAGAAATCTGGCTCATCCAACTACTCTTACACTGCCAGGATCCGAATCAATGGTTTCCCGCAAGAAGCCAAGTCTTTTAGTACTATGGCTGCAGCTCGCCATTGGGCGACGGTAAGAGAAGCTGAGATCCGTGAAGGTAGAACCCTTGGAACGCTCAAGGGGAACAAAAAGACGGTGGCTGAAATGATAGAGCGCTATATCGAATCAGTTTTGATCGTAAACACCAAAGCCACAAAAAAAGGTACGGTTGCTCAGCAGCTAAATTACTGGATTTCTCAGATTGGAGATCTAAAGATCAAGGACGTGACCCCAGCAATTGTCGCAGCCTACAGGGACAAACTAAAGCTTGGCGTAACTCCTAGAGGCAACTTGAGAAAACCTGCAACAATTAATCATTACATAAATAACTTGAGTCATTGCTTTACAATCGCTTGTAAAGAATGGGGATGGATCAAAGAAAATCCGGTGGCTAAAGTCTCCAGATTGCCAAAGAACAATGCGAGAGTCAGATACCTGGAGGATGATGAAAGAGCAAAGCTCCTTCAAGCCTGTAGACAGGTTTCTGATGGGTATCTTGAAAGACTGGTGTTATTTGCGATCCTAACCGGTGCTAGAAGAGGCGAGATTGAAAGTCTGACCTGGCGAAACATTGATTATAAAAAGCGCTTGATCTATCTGCTTGAAACCAAGAATGGTGAATCTCGTTCAGTTCACATGAGTAAGCGGTTGGAAACTGTGCTGAATCTGCAAAGAACGCTAGGATCCAGGGATAATCACTTGGTATTTTGTAGCCCAACAGATCCGCAAAAATCTATTCGATTTAATAATGCGTTTTATAAGGCTTTGAAGATTGCAGGAATCGAGGATTTTCGATTTCACGATCTCCGACATGATGCTGCATCGCTTCTGGCCAAGAATGGAGCGACCTTACTTGAGATCGCAGCTGTGTTGGGCCATAAAACTCTTTCAATGGTGAAGAGGTATAGTCATTTGACTGAGAATCATACTAGGGGTGTTTTGGAGAGGATGAACGCCTCCTTTTGATTTTTTCACCTTTTAAACTCAAATCCAAGCTGCTGCATTCTATTTGAAGTCCAGATCCATAACACATACATCGCAGTGCCTTAGTTTAACAAAAAGTGCATAGCAGCTTAATTTTCCGTTCTTTGCATGATAGTATAACTCGTTTGTTTTCAACGTCTGATTTTGCTATCTAGTAGTAGCAAATTTAGTCATCAATTATTAGTTAGTCGTCCCCGAAAAATGCAGCTCGTGTTTTACTGAATTTAGAGCTGATAAGAGTGGTTGGTTAATTGTTTAAGAAAAAATTTAATTTCCAGCACAAATCCAGCCACCTCCACCTTGGCTTTCTTTAGAATTCCCAACATTTTCCTTAGGTTGGACCCAGCTCCCGCAAGCAGCGCGTTGATTTCATCTCCAATTTTGCCTTTGAGGTAGCATCTTCCCATCCGGTGGTCTGATTTCAAATGCCCTATCTTGGGTTCTATTGCGCTTCTTCTCTTCTTTCTCTTTATCTAAGAGGGACTCAATTTGGAGTTACTTCTACCAGCTATATGAATATTGGCTTCTCCCTTATAACCATTTCCTCGATATCCAAGGTCAACAAAGACTTCCTTAACCTTTGTCTGTGCAGTTTCTTCTATACTCTGGATTACATCTACCAGGGAGTGTCCATCAAATGGGTTATTAGCAAGATAATCAACACTAACAACCCAGTTGTTCTTGTTTGTAGTCGCGATGGATATCTTCTGACCAAACTCATATCGCTTGTGCGCTTTGCCTTTAGAAATACATTTTACTGAGGGCTCGCAGATGGAATACAGTTTGTCTTGTCCAAGCTTTCCTTTAGCGAGATATCTCCTGGAAAGACTTAGCAATTGATCCAATGAGACAGGTAAGTTAGCACTTGCCTTTCTCTCAATGTCACGGATCAAGCGTTTTAGCCAAGTCTCTAGTTTAGATAGGGACTTTCTCATTCTCTTAAACTGTTTGGCATGTGCATATCTAGCTACCTCAACTACTTTCTTTTTGGACAGGCGACGATAACTTTGTCGCAACTTAACCCCAGCACTTCTAGCTTCTACACCAAGCTTCTGAATGAGTCCACAAGCCAGTTTTGAATCAGTTGGAAAGCTGATATTCTTCTCTTGCACAGTTGTATCTACATTCACACTTGAAAGGTCTTTTTCCTTCAAGCTATTCTCTCGTACTGCGAGATCTATGGTTTCTTTCAATAGTTCTCTTAGTCTTTCAACCCCAATTCGCTTTCTCCACTTAATCAGGGTTGTATAGTCAATCGGAAACTCATGCTGCATGAACTCGTAACCACAAAAATACTGCCAATAGGGATTCTCTACCCATCTCGGTTCAAGGTCCTCATCGGAAACGTTGAAGGTGTATTTCAAATACAATAGTCCCACTAACAAGCGAATAGGAGCTCCAGGTCGCCCTTTGTCGCTGTAAGCATCTGCAAGAGCCACTTCAAAACGGTCCCATTCAATTAGATCCGCTAAAACAAACAGTTCATGTTTTTGATTAAGAATTTTACGGAAACTTTGACGTACGAGGTTTAGTTGGATTCCATATTTGTTCGATTTTGGCTTCACGTTAGCACTCCAAATTGCAAGAAAACATGCACCTTATTGACACTTTCTTGCAATTTTAGACCACTTTTAGGCGGCTTGCACCCTTTATTCATCTAGTTTGAATGGGTATTTCAGGGACGACTAACTAGTCAGAAAGTGTTCTCAAGGCCGCACGCACCGGGCCCGAGTCGGCATTCTCGATTTTCAGTGGAAGAGCACAAAGCTCGTAGAACCCCTCTTGCACATCTTTGAGCACAAGCCCTTCAAGAATTGCCAAGTCATGTCTAGCTACAGCCATATGAGAAGGCAGATCTTTGCTGGTTGATGGATCAATAGAAGGCGTATCTATTCCCACCAAAACAACACCTTGCTCAGCCAGAAATTCAATCAGGGGAGCTGACAAGGCATGAAAGTCATCGTTCCAATGATCAGGGTCGGGAAAGGAGTCGGTACGAAACAAGACTCGCTTTGAATGAATCTCGCTGGAAAGATCTTCTGGATAGATTCGCAAATCTTCTCTACCTTGAACCCGGACTATCTGACAATGTCCCCAGTATATGGAAAGATCTCTTTGATCAATCCCTACGCCGTCTTCTTTGTAGTGATTGGGGCCATCCGCATGAGCACCCAAATGCAAGGTAGAATTCATGGAAGAGAGAGTCAGGTGATCCCCTTCCTGCATATCCATGCAGACTTTGCGTGAGAAAGGGACATCCCCGGGAAAAACAGCAATCTTTGAGCTGATCAATGGGCTGATATCAATAATTTTTCCCAAGGCTACTCCATTCTTCGAATCAAGACTATTTAAGGCGGGCGACTACTTTCAATTCCACATGAATTGGAGTTGGTAAACCCACAATCCCCATGGTTGTTCTGGTGGGTGCCACATTGGAGTCCGGAAAATACTCAGCATAAACCTGGTTGAAAGTCTTGAAGTCCCTTTTGATATCCGTCAGAAAAACCTGAACATCAATCAAGTCATTCAAAGTGGCACCGGCAGAAGCCAGAACCGCCTTGATATTGTCAAATACTGCGTGAGTTTCGGCAATAATATCGTAGCTGATGACTTCACCCTGCTCGTCCTGAATCAACCCGGGAATCTCATTGGTATCTCTTCTTCTTGGACCGATTCCAGAAAGGAATAGAAACTCTCCTTCTCTTCGAGCATGAGGGTAGCTACCCACAGCATGAGCAGCCTGTCCGGATTGAATCACCTGTCCTTGCGCTGCCTCGACTTTGTTTGTCGTGGCATTTACCTCAACTGGTTGAGCTGAGTTGGACAAAGAAACTGACTTGGGTGTTTGATGAAAATCAGGTTGAGTCGTAGCTTTTGGCACGAATTGACCACTCTTCGATGGATGACTTTCATTGGGCTTGAGCATAGCAATTCCGCAGCCTGTTCCCCAAACCGGTTGATAATCATACACTTTGCCCTCGTACTCATTGCATTCACCGCCAAGAGCATTTAGCCACCAGACTCCTTTGAATTGCATATCCCCGTTGGCCTCTTTAGAGAATTCCCGGGCAACCTGGGCAACATCCTCAAGCCTTCCCTCTCCCAGAAGTTCAAGAATCTTCAAATTCCATTCATCATCCTTGCGAGAGGAAATCCGATCTTTCTGGGGATCAATCTCTTCGATAAAGTATCGATTGGAGAGATTGGAAACCAATACCACGACTGCTCTTTTCCCATGCCTTTGAAGAGCTTGAAAACTGGCTTCTCCTATTGAGACGGTTTCTTCTTTCTCTGCATACATGTTGCAGGAAATCATGGAGGCGGGGTATTTATTGTCCGGGTTGAGAAGCTTTTGGGCCACAATAGTACCCGTGTCGATTGGAAAGCCTTCGTAGTTGACTGTCCTTGTGAAGCGCCCTGTCTTTTTGACTTCCTGCTCATGAACAAAGGCGAAGGCGCTATCCACCTCAAATTCATAAGGCATGTTACCCAGATCATGCCAGTTCGGGTCCACATGAGTCCATTTTGGTTTGGGATCTGCCTGAAACATCCAGCCCAGAACACTTAGCCACTGAGTAGAAAAATAAAGGATGATCTCCGGATCCAGCTTTTCAATATCTACTCTTAACCTTTCATAAGATTTTGCTAGCGAATCCCAGGCGGATGACTTTTCAGGTGCTAAAAGAGGATGTGGTTGTCCGGGCACAATGCACAGGGCTTGAAGTTCAAAACTCATGATTGACCTCCACGGTTCTCAGGGTCCCATTCAACAACTGCATTTCCGGTTCCAATTACAGAGCCATAACTGTAAATCTCTGCAGGATAATCGGGCACATCCATGGCGTGTAACATCCAGGCTAATGCCCCTGCCTTCACTTCCGCCAGGGCCATATCAAAGAACTCGGGTAAACAGTCCAGAAGCTGCTGGGATTTGCCTTCCTTCATCAGCTTCAAAACTTCCATATCCCACAAATACTGACCGTGATGATAAATATGCTCCTTGGACATATCTTCCGGGAGATCAGGCTCGGATGTGTAGTGACGGTGAGATAGCGAATTTGAGGCGAGAAGAATCGCTCTCTTTCCTGATTTCTCAATAGCGTTTCTGGTCGCCCGACCCAGCTTGGCCATTTCCTTTTGACCAACCTCATTGCTGAAGTAATACGGTGAATTATTGGAGCTGATGCAAACTACGGGAACATCCCAATCAGGATTCACCAAATGCAAACTTACAATAGCGCCATAATCAATTCGAAAGTCAGGGTTCTTCATCTCCTTCATAAGTAAGCCTTCTTCCTTACCATGACTGGCGATGGAGCGAGACAAGTCCACATCCACATCCATCTCGTATCGATAACGGAAAAGATGAGGAAAGATTGGGTCTACGGACAATCCGCTGAAATGATCAAGACCCAGAACATGATGGCCCACCACTGTTTGCCAGTGAGGAGAGTGAACCAGAATCACATCGGGTTTCAAGCTCTTGAGTTTTTCACGATATCGATGATATCCCCAGCGCAAAACCTCCCAGCCTCCCTCAGATCTGGGTTCATTTTGAGGAGGGTTTTCCGCGTACACCAGGTGTGGTGGATGGGGGGAGAGAAGTCCTGATACGATTTTACCATTCACGATTTCTTCCTTTGTCATCTTTCGAGATTTGCAAGAACATTGAGCCAAAGGAGCACCATTTGAAATGAACTCCTCGCTACCTGAAAACAAGATACAGCATGAGAGATTAATTTGCTGTCACTCAAACGAATCAAATCCGGGAAGAACTAAAGAATAAGAGATTTTCAGAGCACAAAGAGATTTCAAATTTATCGAAAATATCACTCTGCTTTTCTCTTGAAGACTACACAAACGGGCTTCTCTGCCTGATTTTGTCCAGCTCTTCTACAAGACAAGATCTAGATAGTCTGACTCTGAGCAATTTCTCGTGCAAATCTCCGAAAGGGCATTTGAAATTAAGTGGTCAAGTCAACAAATAGTGATAACAGTTTCACTGCTTTCTGCCTGTTTTCTACTGTGGCAGAACCCCTCCTCCAAGACATCAGAAACTATGGAGAACCCCTTCCTATCCAAGCTGTCAAACAGTGCTCACTCCTACGGTCTCAATCTGACTGAAAATGCACAAAATTCTGTCATGAATTCAAAATTGGGCAATGCCTCTGCTGTGGGTGTCAGTAAGATTAAACTTGCAGACACGAGCTCAGCTCTTCAAGAATCGAAGAGGAGTTTTAGCTCAAAAGAAAACTCTGTAGACCGAAGTGTCATTCCCACACAAGAAAGAGCCGCAGATCAAGGTGAAGCTCTATCACAAGAAAACCTCCTGGATCAAGATACAACCCCCAAAGGAGAAAACTCTGCGGCTCAAAGTAAGATTCCACTAAAAAAGAATACTGCCGACCCAGATGCCGAACTCTCAAAGAAAAACACTGCAAATCAAACTATGGAGCATAAGAAATTAGAGAAAGGCAGCAGCCCTGCTTTGCCCTATCAAAAATCTACAAGTGTTCAGAATCTGACAATATCCAGGCAAAAAAAGGTTCAGCCCGGAGACAAGTTTAGCTCTGAAACCAAGCGGATCAATTCAGAGAATTCTCAGAACACAGCAAACTCCCTGTTGAGCGCAAGAAAGATTCTTTCCAATCCTCCTCAACACTCTAAAAGGCTTGCTGACGCTGTGAATAAACCAAACCTACTCAAGGACACTCCTGCTGACTCACATTCCATAAACTATCAGGACAATCACCACTTCGTCAGCTTTCTTCAAAAACTGCTGAATCAACTTCAATCACGAGAACTAGACCGCTCCAGCTCAAATAGGCCTCTTTCTCTCCATGCAAAAGCTGGTACCGGCCCCTTTCCAAAGATGGAAGCATCGTGGCTCTCAGCAGAGAAAAGACCTGAGAATCCAATCAACAGCAGGCAAGCAGATTCAAAACTCAAGGCAAGAATGCACACAAGCTTTTGGGTTCCCAGAGCTAAACGTAACTCACACTATGAATCACTCAGTGCTGGCGAAAGCTATCGCATGCAGGAGCAATTGAGTCACCCCGCTTCAGGGTTCAATTTTCGCTACGGGAATGTTGAACTTGAGCTTGAAAGAAGCCGGCGATTTCAATCGGCTAATGTTCAAGGATATTCCAACAATCAGCCTCTTCTTAGCAATGCCAACCAGGAACTGGATTTATCTCACACTCAGACCAGAGCATTACTCTCTACCAGAATCCAGAACAGTGAGAAAGTTCTTCGGGAAGGTATTCTCGGATTGTCACACTTCAATTTCTCCAAAAGAGATCGGAATCCCCACAAAAACAGACTGGAAACTCTTGACCAGGGGCTCAAGACAATGGGGACAAGACTAAGTCTGCAAACAAGTCAGCTGACCTGACTTCAGGCAAAATATCTTCGAGGAGGAGTCAGCCGGAATGCCGGAGAAATACAGATGGACGAATTTGATCTATCCATCACACAGAAGATTCAGAGCCTGTTCTTTCAGCTGGGGTATCGCAGTATGAAACTAAACATGGAAGAAAATCAAAGTCAAAATCCCAAGCTTGTCAATGATGAAAGCTGGGAAGGCCCTTATTTTTCTCTGTTGGGGAACCTGCGCTAGTTTCCTTATCTTCCCCTACTGCAGAACCGGGTCCCAGCACAAAGTGATGTTTTGCTCTTCAGTATAAAACTCAAGAGAATACTCTCCACCCTCACGACCGACACCGCTGGCCTTCACGCCTCCAAAAGGCGTCCTCAGATCCCGTTTCATCCAGGTATTTACCCAGACCATACCTGCTTCAAGATTCTGGGAAACTCTCTGTGCACGGCCCAAATCAGTGGTCCAGACACTGGCGCTCAAACCATACTTTGAATCATTGGCCAGCTCTATTGCCTGGGCTTCAGTATCAAAACTTCCAATGGTCACAACGGGACCAAAAATCTCTTCCTGAATCACCGCACAGGAGTTCTTCAATCCTGTGATCACAGTAGGTTCAACGAAATAGCCACCATCCAGCTCACTTTGAAACTGAGGAACTTTTCCACCGCATAGTATCTCACCACCTAAATCTCGAGCTTTCTCAATATAGGACAGTACTTTTTCACGGTGCTCCTTGCTAACCAAAGCCCCCATTTTTGTTTCTTCCCTGGAAGGGTCACCAGGCTTCCAGATCTTCGCAAGCTCAACAAAATCCTTAACAAACTTCTCTCGAATTGATGACTGCACGTAGAGACGCGAACCACACAAGCAAATCTCTCCCTGATTGGTGAAAGATGCTCGAACAGCAGTATTCAGAGCTTGTTCGTAATCGCAGTCCTCAAAGATCAATGTGGGGTTCTTGCCTCCAAGCTCAAGGCTCAATTTCTTAAAATGCACAGCTGCCTGCTTTTGTATATCCAAAGCAGTCTGAGTAGAACCAGTGAATGAAATCAAGGGAATCTCCGGGTGAGCACAGATGGCACGGCCTACATTCAAGCCGGAACCATGGACCAGATTCACAACCCCTTTGGGCAGGCTGCTCTTCTGAATGATTTCGCACAGGATATTGGCGGTCATGGGAGTTAGTTCGCTGCACTTGGCAACCACTGTATTGCCACAGGCAATAGCAGGTGCAATCTTCCATGTAAGCAAATAGAGAGGGAGATTCCAGGGTGATATCAGTCCCGCAACACCTACTGGCTTGCGCTTCGAATAGTGGAAAACTCCTTCTTCATTGTGAAAAGAATGATCTCTGCTCTGCTCAATGGCCGAAGCAAAAAAATCAAAATTGCTTGCGGCCCGGGGAATGTCAACACTGCGAGCCAGACTTATGGGTTTCCCCTGATCTCTTGATTCAGCTGCAGCCAAACGCTCTGAGTTCTTTCTGATCCCGGAAGCAATCTCTCTCATCACTCGCGCACGTTCCTCCAAAGTCGTTTTCTTCCAGGTTTTGAAGGCTTCTCTTGCTGCCCCCACAGCCAAATCTACGTCCTTGGGGCTGGAGTCTTCAAGGATTGCATAAACCGACCCGGTTGCCGGCTCAAAAACCTCAAGACCCGAGCTTGAAATCTCGCAACTCTCTAAAAACTCACCATTGATAAAATTAAGAATTCTAAGCACTCATCCTCGCTTTTGATTCAACCTCGTCTTGAAAACCAAACTCAATTTGGATTAGAGTAGTCTATCATGAGTACCAGTCAAAGCGGATTCCTGGGCAACCTCTTCTTTGCCATTCTTTTTCTAGCCCTTAGCCTCTATCTAACAATCTTCGACCCTTCCCCGGCTGCAGCAAGTAAGCCCTCGCAGTCCAGAGCCACGCAAACATTTGAAATCGAATTACCGGATCAAGCTCCTGAAGCTACATCCGAAGATTTCCAACACTTGCTCGAACATCATGAAAAGCAGCAGAAATCAGTTAGGCTCAGGCAGGATGAAATTATAGAAAAAGCGAAACAGCTCCATGTCCTGGGCCTGTCTTTTGAAGCATTGGAACTATTGCACTCTTTACCAGAATCTACAGCCAGAAACACACTTTTACTGGAGTCGGGGTTCAGTGTCACTCAAGATAAGCTCATCATCCCTCTCAGTAATGGCGAGACAATTCATCTCAGAGATGTTGTGAATCAAAAAAGCAGTCAAAAGGTGGAGAGAATCAAACTGTATCGAGTTCTGCTTGATCTTCTGGAGTCCAGGCGATTTCCAAAAGCACAGGAACTCAAGCTGCTGGATCAATACTCCTGGGATTACCCTCCCGCATCTCTTGCTCTTTTTGATTATTACCAGCGCTCAAAAAATGCTCATTTGGGTCGAGCTGCATTTTATCTCAATAAATCTGCAGACAAGGGGCATCTGGATTCCTGGTGCACTCTTGGTGACTACTATCTACACGGCAAAGGAGTCACCCAGGACTATGGCAGAGCTGCCGTTAGCTATGCCAGCTCACATTACCTTTCAATTCATGGCAACAAAACCTGCTTGAAAAAGGCCAAGAGATTGTTAATGACTGCCGACGCAAAAGGCGCAAGGTTTTACAAAATGAAACTCAAGGAAAGAATCTATCGATCCAACCTCTACAAAGAGTTTGAGAACTGGAACGAGCAAAGCGCGAAATTCCTTAGGGTTGGTGGCTACGAAGATCTTCCCATGTATGAACTTTTAAAAAATGACTAGTCTTCCAGGTAGTCCCGGTGATCGAATTCCCAGCGGTCCCGATCCACATCCCAGCTATCCCAGGCTTGAATCTGACTCATTTTCTCTCTCAATTCCGGTGGTATCACTTCTTCTACAATGAAAGCTTTTTGACGATCCAGTTGGTAGGGATTTCGAAGTTCGTATCCGAGGACTCCAAGTATCCAGCGGGCCACATGCCAGCTCGCAGTGGAGTCCCAACCGTGGGCAATTTTCACCACAACCCCGAGCCCCTCAGGAAAGTCCTCATGCTCAATAGCCAAGCCTAAAAGACCATCAGCGCCCTCCTTTGCCAAAACCTTGCCATCACAACTCTTGAGAATTGTACTGTCCAGTCTGTTGAAGCCTCCCACAAGGTCAGGATTTCGAACCATGGCTTCCCAAATCCAGTCTTCATCCTTGCTAACCACAATGGAGGCATAAAGCTTGGCCAGTTCATTCACAGTCATACTTAATGTGGGAAGACCGCAGCCATCTTTGGCGATTACATCAGCTTCCCAGTCTGAGCCGAGAACTTTGCGTACTTCTTCAATATAGGCCTGTGTGAAAGGATGATGAGGCCAAACATAGCCTACACGTGACCAGCCTTTGATAGCACACCCTCGCAGGATGGCTGCGTGCTCACCGCTACAGGTATGGTACCAGCGTCGGGATCTTCTCCTTTGTTTTCCAAATTGCATCAAAGGAACCGAGTGGGGTGTCTGCATCAAACCCAACTCATCTTTACCAAGGATGGATTTCACAGTGCGCACATGTTCAGTGTCGCCGTTATGAGAGCTTACGGATATAGCTTTTTGCTCCCAGTTGAGCCGCTCATCCAGCTCCTTTGAAAAGACCCGCATCATGAAAGGCTTCATCATGGATCGACCATAACACTGGACATTCCCTCCCCAGGAATAGAGAAGGCGATCTCCGGTGACAAAGGCCACCGCTCCGTGAATAGTGCACTCGGCAATGTTATTGCGTCTGTACTCCACAAGGGGTACCCATACGTTTCCTGATTCGGAACTGGCCTTAATCATGACTGACCTCTGGAATCACTTTCTCGCTGAAGATTCGCATTTGCTTCATTACATCCTCATTGTCATGATTATTGAAATCAAACCAAAGCATCAGACGGTCCTTAGGGTGGAAGCGCTCTTGAATCTGCTCTACAACATCCTCTGCAGTCCCTACCAATGCATTCTTGGTAGCATTCGCAACTTTGGCAGGATCAAGAGTACCCTCAATAGCTTTCCAGTAATTTTCATTCGCCATCTGAGCCTTGTGATTCGCCCTTTCCCGCTTTTGCTCCAGACTTGCTCCTTCATCATCATTGACGAAGCAAAGCACCGTTCGAGGCATGTATTCACGCAACCAGGGACCACCATCTGCATGATAGACTTCGCGCATCATTTCATGCATCTTTTCAAGCATAGGTGGCGGGGTAATCGAAAGGTTGAAGGCCGCTACGGGCAAGAACTGATTAGCCAGTTTGATCACCGTACGGTCGCTACTTCCAAGCAGAAGATCCAGACGCTCCATAGGAGCTTCGAATGGAATCACTCCGACAGGTTCAAAATCGTAAAATGAGGGAATGTGAACCTTGTCGACACTCTTTCCCAGATGTTCTTCCACTTTTTTCCAGTCTTGTGGGTCTCTAAAATCAGTAGCCTTCACTTCCCCACGATCTTCGATCATGGAAGAGCCCAGATGCTCCCCTTTGAGCAGTCTCAAGAAAATCTCGGTGGCCTGTGCAAAAATGCGTCCTCTTAGAATCGGCCAGAGAATTTTCTCCAGTTCATCTCTCGGTTTAATACCGTAAGGTATGTTACTGAATGGAAAACGACCGGAAGCAAATCCAATACGTAGTCTGCGACTTGCGTTGTCGTGGAGTTCATGCAAGGTCATAAAGGTTCGAATCGCTTCCGCGTGAGCTATCGGTCCCCCATTGCACAGAATATTGCGAATCGCGCTACCAATATGAATTTGTTTGGTCTTGGAGAACACCAGATGAGCGAGCTGAAGTATGTCTGTATTCAGTCCAATCTCACCCTCAAAATGAGGGACAACTGCTCCAGAATTCCCTTTTTGAACCTGACAGGACAGGTGAGTTTCTGCCACCCAGGCAGTGGTATAACCCAACTCATCAGCCAGAACAACCTGCTCAAAGAAGTTCTGGAACATTGTCTTTTCACTGGGAGTGTATCCCTGAACCGGTGTCTGACAAATTGAGAAAAAGATATCAAATTTCATAGACTCGGCGTCCTTCCCCCGTCTACAGGAAGATTGATTCCATTAATGTAAGATGCTGCCGGACTGGCTAGAAAAGCAACAGCTTGGGCTAATTCTTCAGGCTTTCCAAATCTACCCGCTGGCACTTTGGCTTTCCACTCCTTCTCTACCTGCTCCACTGGCTTGCTGGTTCTCTTGCTTGCCGATTCAAGCAGGGCATCAAGACGGGAAGTTGCTGTATAACCCGGTAGTACATTGTTCACCGTGATTCCGAATCCAGCCAACTCATTGGCCATAGATTTGGCCCAACTTGCCATCGCTCCTCGAATGGTATTGCTGACACCCAGGTTGGGAATAGGCGCTTTCACACTCGTAGAAATCACATGAATGATTCTTCCATAATTCCGCTCTTTCATCCCTGAAATCATTGCCTTGGCCATCAATTGAGCAGACACAATATGCTGGGTGAATGCCTCTTCCAGTTGCTCTTCTCCTGCCTCAATCAAGGGACCGGCAGCGGGGCCACCACAATTGTGAATCAGTATCTGCGCACCCTTGTCACCAAGCGCTTCTGGAAATTTCTCTTTTAAATCGGCAGTATTGCTCATATCAAGAGTCAGGTAGCTATGTCCACTGCCGGGAAGGGAGTCACACAATTCAGCAAGTGCCTGTTCACTACGAGCAACCAGCAGAAGTTCGGCTCCAAGCTGAGCCAACTCAATAGCGCAAGCACGTCCTATTCCTTTACTCGCTCCACAAACAACTGCCCGATAAGGACTCATATCAATATCCATGCAAAACTCCTATGTGATTTCGAACTTCCCACAATTCTGGGAAATACTTTAAGTGGGCTCGGCTGGCAAGAAACTTGTAACCAGTGGACCCTCCCGTCCCTTTCTTGTGTCCGATGGTTCGCTCCACCATGAGCATATGGGTCGTGCGAAACAAACTAAACTTCTCATCAAAATCCAGCATCGCTTCAAAAAGCAGACACAAATGGTAGTTTTCTCCGGGATTCTCATAGATCTCCTTGAGAACCTCTATCAAATCTTCCCTGATCTCGTGACCCTTTGTGTAGTCTCTGTCTAAAAAGTCTTTTGGTATTGGAAAACCCAGTTGATCAAGGCAAGCCCAGAACTCATCGTATACCGTAGGAAGCTTGCGAATCGATTCCAACTCCTCAACAACTTCAGGCATACTGGAAAAGAACTTCAGAAAAAACGGCTCTCGTACCCCGAACATATATTCCATTTTGCGAAACTGTGAGGATTGAAAACCACTGGCGGGATTGAGTTTTTCTCTGAAACCGGCAAACTCTACCGGAGTCAAGGTATTGAGCAGATTGATTTGGGATACCAGCAAGTTCATGATCGCTGTGATCCTTCGAAATCCTTTGAGCGCTTGAGATACCTGAGGTTTGCGAAAACCATCGATCACTACGGTACTTTCATGCATGATATTCTTGAACCACAGCTCCGAAGCCTGATGAATAATGATAAAGAACATCTCATCGTGATGGGGTCCATCGGAAATCAACTGCTGTAAATCAAGCAGCTCTTCGATCTTCAAGTAGCTGTTATAATTAAGTTTTTCCAGGACTAGATTGTCATATTTAATGGTCATTGAAGAACCTCTCCTTTACCAGAAGCTGAATTGATTTCCCTGAGATTGTGAGTCAAAGCAGACCATGCTCTCGAAAGGAAACTTTGGGGAAGTATATAGCATTGAGTACCAAAAGCGAAAAGCCAGGCTATAGTTTTTACCCATTCCCAAGTACAATAACCAGGATGAGCAGAGTGCAAGAAACCGAGACCAGAAAACTGCTGCGTTTTGAACCTTCAGGAGATCCTAAAGATGGAGTGGACACCCTGATTGTAGAAGAACCGCTTGAAATTCAGATTCAACTTGAAAACGAGGATAAAGCTCGCCCAATCAGTGTAACTCTGCGCACTCCCGGAGACGATCGAAATCTTGTGGCAGGCTTTCTCTTCACCGAAGGTTTTATTGAAAACCCCTCCCAGATTTTATCCATTTCCGAAACACGAAAACGTTCTTGCGGTGACAGTTTAGTAGTGAAGCTCAGCTCTAACTGCGCAGACAAGTTGAGTTTCAACAGAAACTTCCTTTCAACCAGCTCTTGTGGCGCTTGTGGTAAACAACGTCTCGAAGACTTATTGATCCAGAGCAAGTACAGTTCAGTTCCTGAAAATTTAAATCAGGTTTCTGCACAGCTACTTTTCAGGATTGCCAATGAACAGATAGAGGATAAGTTGTATCAAGAGACAGGGGGCTGTCATAGCGCCTTCCTACTCACGAATGAGGGGAAAGTCATTTCACTTGCGCAGGATGTAGGCCGCCACAATGCACTCGACAAGCTTATCGGTGAGCACTTCATTCAGGACAAACTACCTGCAGAACAAGCAGTACTTCTACTAAGCGGACGGGCTGGTTATGAACTTGTTTTGAAGGCTCATATGGCTGGAATCAGTTTCATCCTTTGTCGCGGTTCGGCAACCAGTAAAGCAATTGAAATGGCCCAGGATTTTGGTATCACCCTGATAGGCTTTCTAAAATCGAGCAGATTCAATTGCTACACTCATCCCCAAAGAATCGAGGAGTAAAGTATGAGTTCCCAAGATCGAAAACCATCCAGTGATTGTCCCGTGGAAGATCTCGAAGTTTTGAAAAAAAGTCCTCCTTCAAGTGCTGGAGGACCTGCAGCGGTCTTTTCTTCCATGGAGCATATCCACGAAAGCGTTGGTCTGATCAAAGGGACACGACTCTTGATGGACCTCAATCAAAAAAAGGGCTTTGACTGTCCCGGTTGTGCCTGGCCCGATCCTGATGAAAAACGCAGCCAATTCGAATTTTGTGAAAACGGAGTGAAAGCTGTTGCAGAGGAAGCTACAGAAAAGCGTATCGGAGCAGACTTTTTCAAGAAGCACTCGGTTCAGGAGCTTTCACTAAAAAGTGATCTGTGGCTTGGCAAGCAAGGCCGCTTGACTCAACCCATGATTCTTAGGGAAGGCTCACATCATTATGAAGCGATAAGTTACGAACAGGCATACAAGGAAATAGCCCAGGCTCTCAAAGACAGCCGCGGACCGGATCACTGTGTATTCTATACAAGCGGAAGAACTAGCAATGAAGCTGCCTTTTTGTATCAACTGATGATTCGATCCTTTGGCACAAACAATCTCCCCGATTGCTCAAATCTTTGTCATGAATCCAGTGGCGTTGCTCTGAAAGAATCCATTGGAGTTGGCAAGGGAACAGTTCGCCTTCAGGATTTTCCTCTTGCTGACACCATCCTTGTGGTTGGTCAAAACCCAGGAACCAATCACCCCAGAATGCTAAGCACACTGCAAGAGGCCGTGCGTCAGGGCTCAAAAATCATCACCATCAACCCGCTGGATGAAGCTGGATTGAAAGCCTTTCGCCATCCACAGGAAGTCCAGGGTTGGATTGGTCCAGCCACCAGGCTCACTCACTTACATTTGCCGGTCAAGATTAATGGTGACATTGCTCTATTTCACGGTTTCGCGAAGCACTATCTGGAGCATGCAAAAAAGGAGAAGGACTTTCTTGATCATGAGTTCATCAAGAATCAATGCGAAGGCTTTGAAGAGTATCAAAACTTCGTTGATCAACTGAGTTGGGATGAGATCATTGAGTCCAGTGGTCTGACCAGAGACCAAGTCTGGGAAGCTTCTAAAATCCTGCTTGATTCAAAGGAAGTGATTGCCTGTTGGGCCATGGGTCTTACCCAGCATGAAAATGCAGTTGGAAATATTCAAAGCCTCGTCAATCTACTACTCATGCGAGGCCAGATTGGCAGACCCGGTAGCGGAGTCTGCCCCGTTCGTGGTCACAGTAATGTTCAGGGTGATCGCACTATGGGAATCTGGGAAAGACCCTCTGAGTCCTTTTTGCAGTCTATGGATCAGGAGTTCTCCATGAGCTTTCCACGAAAGCCCGGCTACTGTGTTGTCGAAGCCATCGATGCCATGCTGGAATCCAAAGTGGATGTCTTGATTTGTCTTGGTGGCAATCTTCTCTCCGCCAGTCCTGACACGGACCAGACAGCAGTTGCCCTCAGGAAGGTACCCTTCAGTGTTCAAATCAGCACAAAACTCAATCGCTCCCATCTTATCACGGGAAAGACGGCCATCATTTTACCCTGCCTCGTTAGAAGCGAAAGAGACATTCAGGAAGGTGGAGAACAGTTCATTACCGTTGAAAACTCTATGGGTATCGTGCATAGCTCCAATGGAAAGCTCAACCCTGCACATCCTGATCTTGCCAGCGAAGTGAAGATCATCGCGAGCATAGCTCATGAACTATTGGGGGAAAAGCCGGTCAACTTCCCTGAACTTGCAAAAGATTACAGCAGGATTCGAAATCACATCTCACGAACCATTCCAGGTTTTGAGAACTTCAACAAGCGCCTGCAAAAAGAAAATAATTTTTATCTCCCCAATCCGGTACGAGACAAGAGGCAGTTTCACTGCAAGAACTCAAAAGCTCAGTTCCACACTCATGAGATCCCAGAAAACAAGCTTCAAGAGGGTGAATTTTTAATGATGACTATTCGTACTCATGATCAGTACAACACAACAATTTATGGTCTGAAGGATCGCTACAGGGGATTCTCCGGAGATCGACGGATTGTTCTACTGAACGAAAACGAGATGAGAAAACTGAACTTGTCTGAAGGTGATCTGGTCACTTTGCAATCAAGATTTGCTGAGCGAGTGCGAACTGCAAGAAGCTTTCGCGCCTACTCCTACAAAATCCCTCCACGATGTTGTGCCACTTATTTTCCCGAAGCCAATGTTCTGGTACCGCTTGAACAGCGAGCCAAAAAAAGTCATACCCCCGCAAGTAAATCTGTAGTGATTACCATCGAGAAATCGAGCTAATTCACACGGGTTTGAATGAGCAGTTCCTTCCATTTCTTCTGCCCATCCAGGTGACGGGACAGGTCCATAAGATTTTGGGGGATTCCCACAGGAAGCACAAGAGAGTCAATCTTATCCCTGAGTCGAGAGGGCACAGGAAAATCAAGCTCATAAAAATCCTGATGGTACTGCACAAGTGCGGGAAGTCGAAGCTCCTCTCTCAACTGCTCGCGCTCCCCTTCCTTCAAAGAAAGATAGAAACTGTCTCCCAGCAATTTCAACTTCTTCTGCAGATCAAGACTCGCAAAGAAATTCTCCTTAAAAACCCAATCAATTGTTTCCAGAAATTCATAAAAACTCGCCACTTTCCATTGGACCACAATCGACAGCAAACACAAATTCAAAAACTCTTCTCGGGAGTCGTCGTCTTTCCAGGAAAATTCTTGCTCTTCAAGCTGCTCTTCTATCTTGTTGGATTGAACAAACTGGCCTTGGAGATCCTTGATTAAGGATTGTAATCCCGGGTTTTTCTCCAGGTAGAGTACACTAAAATACTTCTTGCAGTAGTTACTGTAGAGTCTGGCCAGGTCAAGATTATCCAGCACTTCACTTCGAAGGTAGCCTGGATTACTCTGAGCAGAAGTTCTCTTGGGCCCTGGTTTCACAAAAGCCGAGTTAAGACCCCACTGGATCACTTCATTTTCATTGTGCTGTTCCTTCGTTCTTGCAAAACTGGTACTAATCCTTTCCAGCTCAGCCGAATTCAATCCCAAAGAGTCCAGTTCTTCTTTGAGCAACTGTCTCAGTTCAGGCTCAAAGGAGAGAAAATACGCGTGCTTGTCCTGTTCATCATCAAGTGACATTTCAAGGTAGATTTTTTCTCGCTTTTGCCATTTGTCCTGCAGTTCCAAAAGAGAATAATGTTTCTTGCGAGATTCTTCCAGACGACTTCTCCAGGAGCTGTTCTTTTCTATATGATTAGCAAGTTCCCCTTGATTCAAGGGAACATCCATTGGTAGAAAAAAACGATCCAGAAACTTCCACTCTTTAGTCTGAAGGCGCAAAGGGAAGTCATACACATAACGCTTCTTTTTAACCCAGATAAAAACATCTCTCGAAACTGATTTGAGATCAGGATCAGGCATCTTCCAGGATTCTTTGTTAAAAAGGTTCACTCCCTTCTGTGCCCCTTCTTCCCAGCTAAGAACTGATCGTAAGAAGGACTCCATTTGTGCCAGTTTTCGCTGGACAATAATCTCAAGCGCCAACAGCTCCAGAAAAGGTCTGGTTTTCACAATGTCGTCCTGGATTCCTGCACCCGTTCGAACATTCTTGACCAACACTTTCAGATTTTTAGATGCCAGTAATTGCATGGCTTTTTGCATGATTCCAAGAAAGGTCTTTCTCACTTTGGAGTTACTTTTTGAAAATCGAACTTTGTAAAAATAGTACTCGTGAAGGATGTCACTGTAGACAGTAAGAACTTCTTCGATTGTTAAGAAGGGATGGGAAAACAGATTGGATTCAGGATGTCGCTTCCTGAGACTGACAAATTCGTAGTAGCTTGGCCAGCGCAGCCTGGACATCTCCTGCTCGTAGTTTTTCCTGAGTTTGATTCGACTCTTCTCAAACCTCTCCAGCTCCACGGTATCCAAGCCAAACCTGGCTAAGTAATCTCGCACAGAGTTGCGCAGATAGGAATCCACTTGTTCTGCCTTCAGATTCTCGGGAATGGTGTGCTTGCGAATACCATAGGAATGGATTTGCAAAACCAACAATAGAAAAACAACAAGTCTCAGGGACAAAGTACTCATTGTTCAAAGATATCAGGGATGACCCCGAGAACAAACCTGTGGTACTACTAATTTTGAATTCTAGAATTGTTGCGCATACTCGATTGCACCGAAGCTGCGCTGAGTTGCCTGCAAAGCTTTCTCATAGCGTCTTTGAGCTCTTGGAATCTCTTGATTGAGTGCTTGCACACTTTCCATGACTCTCTGGATTTTTTGAACAGGAGAATTATCCATGGATTGAAAACTTCGAGCCTTCACTTCCCGCACCAAAGTGTTTGTCGCTGACTTCAAAGTCTTGAGTTTGGAATTCAACCCTGGATAGAGGGCACGCAATGCTACAAAGGAAGCTTCTTCACTACTGATGACTTCCAGGAGTTTTTCCAATGGCCTGACCGCAGCTTCCTGAAAGCGGTATTGATCCGATCCTACAATCTGTTTGCGATACTCGAGAAAACTACCGGATTGACCTGAAAAGATAGCAGAGGAACCAGCATCAGCAGTGGACTGGACTTCCACCAGCATATCCTCTACATCAGCAGATGCATTCTCCAGGTTCGTCTTCAAGTCTCCAGCGAGTGCTGGCAGATTCAGACTTTGATTCAAATCTGGCGCTCCTCTTTGGATAAAAGCCGCTTCCATCGCGCTCTTAGCCCAGGCTTTCAGTTCCACATTGAGGTTTTTCATCGACACGATCAGAATCGGATTTTGATTACGCACCGTAGCCATCAATGCTATCGCCTTGGCTTCTTTTTCAGGCAGGATGATAACCGGTTCATTTCCCGACACACTCAAAGGGTCCGGGGCATTTTCATCATTGAGGGTTTTGAGCAGGTTTGCACTCAAGGCAGGGTAATCAGCAGCATCATAGACATAACCCCAAACAACCGAGCCATTGAAAAGAGCTTCCATTCCTTCACCGGACTGGAACTCTTCATCATAAAGCATTCGGTATTCCTGACGTCCATTTTGGGAGTAGGCAATCACGACATCATTTGAGCCGAATTTCTTGACCAGATAGTCTCTCCAGAGGTTTCTTCTTGTTGCCTGATTCAAGCGAAGTACATAATCTGCATTCAGTTTGATGTAGACCATATCCTCAGAGCCATTGTAGCTGAGCGCGGCTCCCCTCATCAGAGTTTGATTTCGGGACTGAATGGCCGATTGAAGCTCGCGGTCTTCATGGACTCGTCCTTCTCCCCCGGAATCAGCATCTCCCAGAATACTCAACAAATCAAAACTGGGTTCATTGTGATGATCAGCCCCGACAGGGCACACTGCAACCAGGAGGGTCAAAACCAGGAGTGTTAGAAAAGTGCGCATACCTTAATTATACGAAAGAATCTGTAAAATGTTCCCAATCTTAGCTTAAGAGAGAATCCAGTTTGGGCAGGACTTCACCAGATGGCCCCGAAAGGAAGCAGGTCTTGGAAGAAAAATCGCTTTGTTCCACATTCACTTCGATCACAGGAATGCCTCTTTGCAATGCGTAAGGAACGAGAGAAGCGGCTGGATATACCTGCAATGAAGTGCCCGCCACGAGAAGCACATCTGCCTCCAGTGTCGCCCCCAGAGACTTTTCCATGGCCCCCTCGGGAAGAGCTTCCCCAAACCATACGATATCAGGCCTCAACATGCTTCCGCACTGGCAATAGGGAGGCACACTCTCAAAGGGTTCTTCCTTCGTCAGCGTTTTGCCTGATTTGAGACATCTTACCTGAAGTAAATTACCATGCAGGCAAACGACTTTTTTACTGCCAGCTCTCTGATGAAGTCCATCCACATTTTGGGTCACCAGCAAGAGTTTTTCGAACTTGTTTTCCCAAGTGGCAATCACTTCATGACCGGGATTGGGACTGGTCTCAAAAGCCTTGTCCCTTCTGAAGTTATACCATCTCCAAACCAGATCAGGATCTCTTTGAAACGCCTGGGGTGTGGCCAATTCCATGGGATTGTACTGACTCCACAGTCCATCACCTTTGGCATCCCGGAAAGTATCCAGACCAGACTCCTTACTAACCCCCGCTCCAGTAAGAATGACCACTTTTTTGGCCTCTTTCAGAACCTTGGCAGCCTCATCAAAACTCATAGTTCACCCTCTCAAATGATCCAGACCTCTAAATACCCAGTTTTTGCCTACCCAGAGCATAGAGTTCACTAATCAAAGATTCAGTGGTCAGTGGGCAGGGCAAACGGTAATCAATACCGGTAAAACCCTTTTTGCGACGGGTTACTGCAGGTGGCAGATTTCGATAAGTCACCAGCGAAAATGTACTTCTTTTAGCAAGGCTCAGAAAGGTATCGGGGGAAACTTTTTGAGGCACTGTTTCCTGACAAATAACCAGATCCGGTGAAAACTCATTACACACTGGTTCAAGGTCCTCATAGAAGGTTGCCAGCCTGACTTCAAAATACTTTTTCTCTAATACTTCCTTCATCAGACAAGACAATGGGTAGTTCTTTTCAACAATCAGGACCTTCAAGCGTTGAACGGATTCAGCCTGAGCCTGTTCATCCAGTTCAAGCAACTCATGAAGTTGCACCATTAATTCCTGTGCGTCCAGCGGCTTGGAAACAATACCCGCAATTCCATAATTGGCGCACTCAAGAGCATATTTTCTATGCTGAGGACTAATCATCACGATTACAGGAACCTTGCGATCCAGTTTCCTCAAAGCTTTGAGAGTTTCCAGCCCACTCAAACCGGGCATGAGTAAGTCGAGCAATATCGCGCTGACTTCCGGATGAGGCCCCTCATAATAATCTAGAAGCTTTCGTCCTTCCTCAAATCCCTGGCACTGAAATCCGGCGTCCTTGAGACTCGTCACGAGTAAACTGCGAAAATAGGCCCCATCATCGACAACCAAAATTTCACCAAGAGTGGACTTTTCCTGAACCATTTCACTCCCCTTCCAACAGTTTTTCTACTGCGCCAAACAAGTCAGTCATGCGAAACGGAGACTGCATTAAAAAGATTCCCTGCAGTGCTTTCACATTAGCGATTTGAGAACGATACAAGAGAAACTCTGTCTGCTCCCACTTGGGCTTGGAGCGAATCTCTTCCATCCAGTGCACCACAGGCTGGCTGGCATCCAGAACAGCATTAGTTAAAACGAGATCCGGTGAATCATCACCATGGGATGCGTAAAGGTCCATGACCGTGCTGAACCCTCTTGTACCCGGATAGCGAGAGTTCAATGACTCTTCAAGCACAAATCGAAACTGATCTACCGGGTCTAGTATAGCCAGACTCGTGCCGGGTCTCTCCTGATGACCGGAGCTGATCACTTCGACGACTTTTGCCCGCAACTTGCGATGGTCGACTGGTTTTGCAAAGAAACCTGAAATACCAAGTCGAGCACATTCAACCAGTAGTTGCTCAGTGGATTGAGCGGTCAACATGATCACAGCCTGGGTGGGGTTGATCTTGCGAATATTCTCAAGGGTGGTCAGTCCATCCTGCTCAGGCATGCCGATATCCATTAAAATCAAGTCAATGAAGTCCGGTTGCGCCTCGTAGACCTCTTGGGCAATTCGACCATTTTCAGCTTCCAGAGTGTGAAAACCAAGAGGCTCCAACAGTTTTTTCAGCATGACCCTGATGTAGAAAGTATCGTCAACAAGCAGGATTGTACCCTTACAAGCTGCACTCACTTTTTAACTACTCGCTGCTTCCAAATCATAATGAGCCTCGATCTTCGAAACGGACTTTCTCCCATAGCCGCTCCATCTGTTGTATCTTAGGCTAACACAAGCCCTGAACGCTCCCAAAGAAATGAAAGAACAATCAGACTTTGAATTTGAAATTGCCCTCGACCGTGGGGGCACATTTACTGATGTGGTTGCAAGTGCCAATGGTGTGAGTCTCCAATTCAAGGTGCTCTCCTGGAATGAAAACACCGGTCAAGATGGGACCCTGGTTGGCATCCAGAGAGCCTGTGAACTTCTCAATCAAAATCCTGAAAGTATTACCAGTTTGCGAATTGGAACCACCGTAGCTACCAATGCATTGCTGGAGCACAAAGGTTCTCCTGTTGCTGTCATTTGCAATGAGGGTCTGGGTGATTTGCTGGAGATAGGGACTCAAAGGCGCGAAGAGCTTTTCAAACTACCCACTGAAGTGAAAAACCCTTACATCCACTCCACTATTGAAATGAGCGCACGCCAGTCAAAACTCAACACAGCTCTAAAAATCCCGGCGAATGACAAACAGAGGATTCAGGAAAGTGTCACAGAGTGGAAGAAGAAAGGAATTCAAAGCATTGCTGTTTTGATGATTCATGGAAATGTTGATCCTCAACTGGAAATCCAGATTCAAGAGCTGATCGTAGAATCGGGCTGGAGTGAAACTCTGATTTGCTCCCATCAATGTTCCGTTCTAAGTGGCTTCTTAAAGAGAGGCTGGACCACAATTCTTGAAGCCTATCTATCGCCCGTGCTACGTAGCTATCAAAACTCCTTTTTGAATAGTTTCCCCTCGCTGAAATGTGAAGTCAGCTGGATGAAATCTGATGGACAATTGACAGGTTCCAAAAACTTCAGCTCACTGGATGCCCTGCTTTCGGGACCTGCTGGCGGATTGAACGCTATGGCCCAGGAATTTGATGAGGGTAAGGCCCTTCTGGGATTTGATATGGGAGGAACCTCCACAGATGTTTGCCGATTTCACAAAGATGTCTCTTTGAATCTTCAAAATAATAGCGTCAGGCATCCCTACTACTTTACTCATTTGCCTGTTTTGACGGTTGCTTCCGGTGGTGGCTCCATCCTGAAGATTGAAAATGAGTTCTTAAAAGTTGGACCACAAAGTGCAGGGTCGTGGCCGGGGCCAGCTTGCTATGGTTTTGGTGGACCACTAACCATTACTGATGCCAACCTCTATCTTGGCAGACTCTATTTAAAATCGCTACAGCCCTGCTTTGGTAAGAACAGAGACGAGGCCCCCAACCCCATGCTTTCAAAGGATGCTCTTCTCAAGGAAAAAGAGAAGTTTGCAGATTCGATTCCCGTTGAGGAAATTGCCTTGAGATGGCTGGAGTTGGCCAATGAACAAATGCTCAAACCTCTCAGGCAAGTTTGCGTTCAAGAAGGAGTCGAACCCCGTGACCACACTCTCATCTGCTATGGAGGTGCTGGCGGGCAACATGCCTGTGATTTGGCTGACATACTGAAAATTGACACTGTATTTTTGCATGAGCAATCTTCAGTATTCAGTGCGCTGGGGATTTTTCAGTCGGATCGAGGAGAAACAAGACTGGAGAAGGTGGATCTGCTCTGGAGTGAGGTCTGCGAGGACCCGAAGTTCAAAGAGCTCCCATCAAAAAGCCAGGGTATCTTTTGCCTTGAGGGGACAAGACAGTCCATTACACTGGCAATTCATCCCATTAGTTCAGTTGAGGATAGATTTTGCAGTGAATTTGAAAGGCTTTTCGGATTTCTACCGGATTTAAGCGAGTTTCCCCTGGTTTTAACAACACTGGTTCAACGTTTCACCAAGCCGGGTAAAAAACTGGAGTTCGCTATCAGTCCCTCTGTTGAACCATGGCGGCCCATAGACGAGCAGGAAATTTATCTTGAGGGGAGCTGGAGAACAGTCTCTGTTTATCCATGGCCCGTGACCCTGGTTGAAGAAGTGGTTCAGGGCCCGGCACTGATTCAGGGAAAACAGACCTGTGTTTATCTCAAACAAGGCTGGAGTGCCAGCTTTCAGAACTCAACACGAAAAATGAAACTCCACAGTACTCAAAAAAAGAAGACTGAGAATCAGAAGTACAGTTCTGTTCAGGACAGTATTTATCATCAGCGCTTCATGCTTTTGTGCGAAGAAATGGGGGCTATGCTGGAGAGATTGGCTCGCTCGAGTAATATTCGCCATCGCAAGGACTATTCCTGCGCTTTGTTTGACGGGCAAGGTCAGCTCATTGCAAATGCTCCTCACATTCCTGTCCACCTTGGGTCCATGTCCAGTGCTATTCGAGGATTCCTGAATGCATCGATCCCGTTCAAGCCGGGGCACAGCTATGTTCTCAATGATCCTTCCATGGGGGGAACACATCTTCCCGACATTACTGTTTTAACTCCTGTTTTCAATCAGAAGGGAAATCCAGTCGCCTGGTTGGCAAGTCGTGGCCACCACGCCGACATTGGAGGAATAGAACCCGGAAGCATGCCAGCCTTCAGTAATAATCTCGCACAAGAAGGTGTCTTGCTTCGCGGGGAGTGTATCCATGACGGAAATCGTTTTTGCTTTGATGAAGTGAGAGAGCTTTTGAAAAACTCGGGTGCTCGCCAACTGGAGCAGAATCTATTTGATCTGAGGGCTCAAACCTATGCAAATCTGACCGCCTCCAGGAAGTTTCAGCAGATGATTGAAGAACTTTCTGATGGAACCGTTTGCAGTGCTATGAAATCTCTACTGGATCACTCGCAAAATGCTGTCCGTAAGATGTTGAGTGAGAATGAGCTCTTCCATATCCTGCCTGTAGATGCGGAGCTGGAACTGGACGACAAAACTTGCCTTCGACTGAGTCTATGCAAAAGAGATGACAAGCTGGTCTTTGATTTTCGCAGCTGCGACAAGGAGGTGGAAGACAATCGAAATGCCCCGAAAGCCATCACTCGAAGTGTCATTTTGTATTGTCTTCGACTACTGCTTGAGCAGGACCTGCCCTTAAATGATGGTTTCTTGAGGGATGTGGAGATTCTCCATGGGGAAAAGACGATCTTGAATCCTTCCCAAGGCTCAGCTGTTGCTGCCGGGAATGTCCTCACATCGCAAGCTATCTGTGAGTTGATTCTCACAGCCCTTCAATACAGTGCTTCCAGTCAGGGCTGCATGAACAATGTTTCTTTTGGCAATGAGAACTTCGGATATTATGAAACCCTTGCAGGTGGTGTGGGAGCAGGAAAAGATCGGGTTGGCGGCTCTTGCTATCATTCCCACATGACCAATACTGAGTTGACTGATGTGGAAGAACTCGAAGCCGAGTTTCCTGTGAGAGTACTTGAAACTTCCATACGCTCTGAAGGAGCTGGTGCGGGCCTGTTTTCCGGTGGTGCTGGAATGCTGCGAGTTTATGAGTTTGAAGAGCAATGTGTGGTGAATCTTCTGACTCAGAACAGAAAGACCCGTCCTGCTGGAATCAAGGGAGGAAGAGATGGTGCGAGCGGTGAGAATTGGCATTATCGTGAGGCAAAATGGTCACGATTACCTTCCAGGGTAAAACTTTTTGTTGAAAAGGGAGAGCAAATCAAGATCCTGACACCCTGCGGGGGAGGCTATGGAAAAAAGTAGTCGCTGGCTTTTCAGCTGCAGATTGGATTTCTTTCTTTTTCTTGGCCCGGTGATCCTGGCCATCATCCTGCATCACTCAAGCCTGCTGACCTGGCTCCCGCCATTTCTTGCATTTCTATTTCTGGTTGTTGCTTTTGATGTTGCTCATGTATGGGCCTCTTTCGCCCGTAATTATATGGATCCGCTTGAGCTCAAACGAAGGCCTATGCTCTATTGGTTCCCCCTCCCTCTCTGCTTTCTTGCCTCCACTCTGATTCACTGGAAATCACCCCTTTTATTCTGGACCATCGTTGCTTACATAGCTATCTTTCACTTCATACGCCAACCCTGGGGCTTCCTGGCAATATACAAGAGCAAGGCTAAAGAGAGTTTTGACTGGAGATTAGACCATGTATTCATTTGGGTGTGCGCTCTTGGGCCGATTCTGGTATGGCACGCAAGTCCCCAGAGGCAGTTTGACTGGTTTGGACATGGTGAGCAGTTTCTACTAAGACTTCCGGTGGAAATCCAACCCTTCCTTTGGGCAGCCTACTCCCTGTTTATGATTTTCTATTTCGCCCTGCAATTCTACAGAATCAAAAGTCAGGGATTGAACGGCGGTAAGCTCATGGTTCAACTGGGAACACTCATTAGCTGGAACCTGGGCCTGCAAACCTCAAATCCCCTGGTTTCAGCGGCGTATATCAATCTCTTTCATGGAATACCCTTTTTGGCCCTCGTCTGGCTCTACCTTTCCAACAAATGGAAGAATCAAAGAAGCAATGGCCTGGGCCCCAAAGTCTTCCACTATCTGGCAAGGAGGCAATTGTGGCCACTCTATCTGATTCTTTTTTTGATACCTGCACTTCTTGAAGAGATGCTTTGGGAGAGCTTTGTCTGGAGGGGTCAGTTTCAACAGTATTTTCATTCCATTGAGTTTAGCTCACTGGAGTTAAGCCTGATCGTGGGTCTGCTGAGTCTCCCCCAGATTGTGCACTATGTTCTTGATGCCTACATCTGGAAATTCAACGGTTCCAATCCTGACCTGAAAAAAAACCTTAGTCTCTAATAATCAGTCAATCTCCCACTATTGCTGAAATCCTTGACTTAAGCCTGCATCCCTTAGCCTACCGATAGAAAATAAGAGGGCTGAAAATTGGCAGAACTTCTATGACTTTCTTATAATTATATAGAGATTCAGGAACACTATGCGCACTTTTTCCGCACAAAAAAACCTAATTTAAGCCTTTTTTTGTCAAATCCCGGGAGGAATCATGGCCAAGTCGAAAGCAAGTACCAAAGCGTCTGAAAGTTCTTCATTCCTGGTGCAGCTCAGCAAGAAATTCAATAAAGATGAATATGAGAAGTTGCATGAACAAATAGGATTTCACGAATACCTCGACAAGGTGATCGCTAATCCCAAAATTGCTGCTCTTGCCCATGAAAGAGTTTACAACATGATCATCTCTCATGGCGTGGACTACAAGGAAGTCAACGGGGAAAAACTGCCGGTCTACAAGTTCTTCGAGGGAAGTCTTTTTGGAATCGAAGACTCGGTTGCCCACATGATGAACTACTTCAAATCCTCTGCTGACCGACTGGACACCCGTAAAAGAATCCTTCTGCTACACGGACCAGTATCCGGTGCCAAGAGTACCATCGTTACCTTGCTCAAGAGAGGTCTGGAGAATTATTCCAAAACAGATGAAGGAGCTATGTATGCTCTGGAATGGGATCTAGGAAACGGGAATACGCGAAAGTGCGAGATGAACAGTGATCCTTTACTGGTCATTCCTGCAGCTATGCGGAAGGAGTTTTACGAGAAGTATGGTGTTTATATCGAAGGTGAACTTCCACCACCGAGCCGAAAGATTTTCAAAGATCTGGAGATGAAGTACAGCGGTGATTTCGAAAAGGTTCTCAATCATGTGAAAGCCCGAAGAATTGTTATCAGTGAGCAGGATCGTACCTGCCTGGGAACTTTCCAGCCTGCCGACCCAAAGAGTCAGGACATGGCTGAATTGAATGGAAGTATCAACTATTCCATGATTGGAAAAGTTGGTTCCGAGTCAGACCCTGATGCATGGAAATTCGACGGTGAGCTGAACAAGGCCAATCGTGGAGTTATGGAGTTTATCGAAATGCTCAAAGCGGATGAGCGTTTCCTGTACATCTTGCTGACTCTCTCCCAGGAACGACAGATCAAGACTCCTCGCTTCCCTCTCATTAGCGCAGACGAAGTCATTATTGCTCATACGAACGAAAGCGAGTACAAAGACTTTACCTCTGATCCTTCCAAGGAAGCCCTGATGGACAGGATTATCAAGGTTGATGTGAAATACAACCTTGTGGTCAGTGAGGAAGAAAAAATCTATCACAAGCTTCTGAGAATGGAAGCCAAGAAGATCTCCAAGCACATTGAACCCTACTCCATCAAAGTGGCCGCTATGTTTGGGGTACTCACGAGACTTGAAGATCCCAAGAAGATGACCCTTGCCCAGAAAATGAAACTCTACGATGGTCAAAGCGTGGAAGGCTTCAAGGAGCAGGACATCAAAGAAGTGCGCAAGGACACTCGAAGAGAAGGAATGCACGGGATCAGTCCCAGAAGCATGGTGAACATCATCAGCTCCACTCTTATTGACGAGGAAGTTCCTACCCTGAACCCCTTTGCAATCCTCTCCAACATCCACACTTCATTGCAGTACAACCGTTTTCCAAAAGTATCTGCTGAGGAAAAAGAGAACTATCTGGACATCATTGATGTGGTGCGAAAGGAATTCACTGACATAGCCAAGAATGAGGTCCTCAAGGCTTTCCTTGCCAGCTACGAACCAGCTATGGAAGCTCTTTGTGCCAACTACCTGGATCACGTGGAAGCCTACATCAATCACGAAAAAGTGAAGGACCCGATTACCGGTGACGATATGGATCCGGATGAATCCCTCATGCGCAGTATCGAGGAGAAAATAGGTGGAGTCAGCGAGGCTCGCAAGGAGCAGTTCCGGGCAAGCCTGATGGCCAGCATTGGATCACTGATGCGTCGAGGAGATAAATTCAGCTACAAGACAGACAGCCGTTTGAGAAGAGCTATCGAAAAGAAAATCTTCGAAGACAACCGCAACAATATCAAACTCACAACATTCTCTTCAGCTCAAACAGACAGCGAAAACCTCAAGAAACTTGAGGCTGTGAAGAATCGTCTGATAGAAGAGTATGGCTGGAGTGCCCATGGTGCCAAAGACTTGATGAATTACATCGGTGGTCTGCTGGCTAGAGGCGATATAGCATTTGACTAGACTCTGGTTCAGAATCTACAGACCAAAGAGATCAACATGACGAGCATACAAGTCACAGACATGATCCGCTCGGGAGAACGAGAGAAAAAACGGCTCAACGAGAAGATCAAGGACAAGATCAAAAAAAACTTGAAGCAGTACATCACTGACGAGAGTTTTATTGGTCGCCAGGGCAAAAAGTACGTCCGGGTTCCCATTTATGGGCTGAAACTTCCCCGCTTCATGGTCGATCCCCGCAAAGGCGGTGGTGTTGGTCAGGGAGATGGAGAGGTGGGTGAACCACTTCCCGGTCAGGGACAGCCTCAAAAACAACCGGGGAAAGGTCAGAAAGCTGGCAATGAACCCGGAGAACATCAGGTAGAGGTTGATGTTAACCTGGACGAGATGGTAGAGATTCTCGCAGATTCTCTGCAACTTCCCAATATCGAGGAGAAGGGTAAAAAGGTCTGCATCAAAAACAAGAAGATTCGCTGGACAAATCTTCGCAAGAGTGGACCGGAAGCTACTCTGGATATTCGGCGAACCATCAAGAATTCAATTGTTCGCAATATTATTCAGGGTAATTACGACCCTGAAGGTGGTGAACATCCACCCATTATGATTGAGAAGGATGACAAGAGGCACAAAGTCTGGGACGAAGTCTATGAGAAGCGTGCAAATGCGGTCATCATCGCCATGATGGATGTTTCGGGTTCCATGGGAGATGAACAGAAGGACGTGGTTCGAACTGAAATGTTTTGGATCGAACAGTTTTTAAAGCGTCAGTATGATGGACTGGAAATGGTCTACATCATTCACGACACCCAGGCCAAGATCGTTGATCAGGAAATCTTCTACAGAATCAGTGAAGGTGGAGGAACCAATATCAGTTCTGCCTACTCCCTGTGTGAACAGGTCATGCGTCAAAAGTATCCCCCTTCCGAGTGGAATATCTACCCCTTTCATTTTTCAGATGGTGACAACTGGTCCTCGGAAGACGATGCGAAGTGTGTACGGATCTTGCAGGATTACATCATCCCCAATTGCAATCAGTTCTCCTATGCCCAGGTCACCAGCAAATGGGGCTCGGGAAAGTTCAAGGAAGTACTTGAAAAGTGCAAGACGGAGATGGGTGAAAAAATTGCCAGCAAGCTGGTCGTTTCACTGGTAAAGAACAAGGACGGAATCCTGGATTCCATCAAGGAATTTCTGTCGAAGGGACGCTAAGATGATCAATGGACTCGACTTGACTCCCGAACTTGATGAATGGAATCAACAGATTATCCATTCAGCTCATCAGGAAGGATTGGACTTTTTCGATACCATTTTCTACGTGCTCCCCTACTCTTACCTGACCGAGATTGCTGCCCACGGGGGATTTCCAAGGCGCTACCAACACTGGTCCTTCGGGCTCGAACATGAAAAACTCAAGCGTTCCTACGAGTGGGGCATGGGAAAGATTTACGAGCTGGTCATCAACAACGATCCCTGCTATGCCTACCTGCTGGAGAACAACAACATCATGCAGCAGAAGCTGGTAATGGCCCATGTTTATGGACATTGTGACTTCTTTAAGAATAATATCTACTTTTCCAAAACCAGTCGTCATATGATGGACGACACCGCTAACCATGCCAGTCGAGTAGATCGCTACATCCGCCAGTTCGGTCTCGAAGAAGTAGAAAGGTTTTTGGACGCCTGTATCAGTATTCAGGATCATATCTCCCCTTTAGAGGAACCCAACGTGAAAACAACTCCTGCCGAAGAGCTGGAGACCGAAGAAGAGTTGATGCGCATCATCAAACGCCGCAGCAATGGGGACAACCCCAATTACATGGATATCTTTCTTAACAGCAAGGAATATATCGAGTTCAAAACCAAGCAGCTGGAAGAAAGCCTTTCCAAATCCATGCGCTTTCCACCCAAACCGGTCAAAGACCTCATGTATTTTCTCCTCCTGCATGCTCCACTAAAAAAATGGCAGGAAGACATTCTCTATATCATTCGTAAAGAGCGTTACTACTTCATACCACAAGGATATACAAAAATTTGTAATGAAGGTTGGGCCAGTTATTGGCACTTCAAACTCATGACTGAGAACTTCCTTAGTCCAACCAGCTTTATCGATTTCGCCATGGATCACTCAGGCACACTGGCAAAGCATCCCTATCAACTCAATCCCTACTATCTGGGATTCACCCTATTGCATGACATCGAGGAAAGATGGAACAAAGGACAGTTTGGCCCGGAATGGGACTCCTGCACTTCTCGAAGTGAGAAGCTCGCCTGGGATAAGAAACTTGGCCTTGGTCGTGAAAAGATTTTTGAAATCAGAGCAATCGAAAACGATTACAGCCTGATAGACAAGTATTTGACCGAAGACTTCTGTGACAAACACAAACTCTTCAAGTACAACTACAATCAACAGTCAGGACAGTGGGAAGTCAGTGATCGAAGTTTTGAGCAGGTGAAAGATCAGCTCCTGAACAATCTGGCCAATTTCGGTATTCCCCATATTGTTGTCCAGGACGGAAACTACAACAATCGGGGCGAACTGTATCTGTTGCATCATCATGAGGGAGACCTGCGACAGGACTATTGCTGGGACACATTGGAAAACATTCAGTACATCTGGCAGCGCCCTGTCCACCTGGAGACCAAAGTGGATGGGAAACGCAAACTGTACAGTTATGTGGATGGCGACAACAAAGAGCTGGTTGATATTGAGGGATAGGCAAATCCATCCCATTTTTGGCCAAACTTAAAAAAGCACCGACACCTCTGCTATAATTTATGTCAGAGGTTCACTTATGAATACTGTGGTGTAAAACGATTTCTCTATTGGACACGAAAAAGAAACTGCTCTTGTTCTTTCCTATGTCGTGAACAATAATTTTGAGCACAAAATGAAAATCTGGAAAGGTCATCTCGATGAATTGAATCAATCGGGAGAACTCACTGAAGATTCGTATTTTAATCCAAACTCACAGCTCGCTGAAGGTAGGCATTCAAATGACTGGAAAGGCCTTTGCAAGGAACTCAAGAGTTTGAAAAGCTTTTACAAAATCCTGAAAGTAAATCACAAAATAAATCAGTGGAACAATGTTTCCAAAAATCAGGGTGGGTACAGCCCATACCAGAAACATCATGAGGCTAGCTTCCTTCAGGAAAACCAGAAACAAAAACAGGAAAAGTCCCAGATATAAGTCAGTGACGACCTGCCTACCCCACTTTAGGGAGAAAACAGTTTTGCAGGATTTAAAGAAGCTCTCCGTTCGGGAGCAGTATATTGTATAGATTGTAAAAAGAATCAGAGCAACGACTGCCACATATTTGGCAATCAGCACTAGTACACTCTGGTCTTGTCATCGTCGTCGTCTTTCACCGGGGCGACAATCTCGAGTCCATGGCCTTCCATCCACTTTCGAATCTTCCAGATATCGCAACGCACGCAATGAGCTCTCTTGATCAAGCTAATCTCGCTCTCACTTCCACCGTTCGCTCTATGATGATCTATACTTTCCTGGACAGGGCAGGCGGAGGCTCGACAGTACTCAATTACGACTCTCTTAACAGATCCCATATTGCCCCTTACTCTCTCGCAAACAGTTTCACGCTCAATGATATCTGTTTGCATTTGTGTAGATTAGTACGTCTTTACCATCGACAAGTTCCGTATTTACCCTAACAAATTTTGAGATTCTGTGTACAATTCTGTCCTGAGCGAGATCTCATACAACAAGTCTAATCTTTGGCCAGCCTCTCAACCGATAGATGATTGTGAGCAAAATCCCCTTTCTAGATTTATCCCGCCAGAATTCCTTTGTGAGCAAACAGATCCTCGCATTGATTGAAGAATTGAGCCAATCTTGTGCCTTTATAGGAGGCTCTCAACCAAGTCAGTTTGAAAAAGATTTCGCAGAACTTCATCAATCGAAATATTGCCTGGGGGTAGCCAACGGTACAGATGCCCTTGAGATTGCTATCGAAGCCCTGCAACTGCCATTGGGTAGCGAGGTAATCGTTCCAGCGAATACCTTCGTAGCGAGTGCGGAAGCTATTGTAAGATCTGGACTTAAGCCAGTGTTTGCAGACGTAGACCCTTTCAGTTATCACATGGAGTTAGCTCAGGTGCAGGAACTGGTCACAAAGCAAACTTCAGCAATTATGACAGTTCATCTATATGGTCAACTTAGCCCGGTGGAAGAACTATCTGAATTCTGCAAAGAACACTCGCTTAAACTCATCGAAGACTGTGCTCAAGCACACATGGCGGACTTCAAGGGAAGAAAGGCAGGCAGTTTCGGAGACGTGGCTTGTTTTAGCTTTTATCCCGGAAAGAACCTGGGAGCCTGGGGAGATGCTGGTGCCATCCTGTTTCAGCAAGAGGGTCTATTCCTTAGCGCCAAGAAAATAGCCAATCATGGAAGTATTGTTAAATATGAGCATGAAGTGATGGGGCGCAACAGTCGTCTTGACGCCGTTCAAGCCGCTGTACTCAACTGTAAACTCCCCTTTCTGATGGAGTGGACAGAGCAGAGAAGGGAAGCTGCCAGATTTTACAGAGAAGGACTTTCCCGATTGAATATTCCATTCCAAAGACAATTCGATGGAGCCAATGGGGTCTATCATCTAATGATCGTGGAAGTGGAGCGAAGAGAAGAATTGATGAGGCATCTGCAATCACAGGATATTGCCTGTGGTCTACATTATCCCCAGATCATTCCTGAAATGAAACCTTTTAGAAAATTTGAAGGAAAACCCACACCTGTAGCTGAGAAACTCAGTAGTCGTATCCTCTCTTTACCCATGGGTGAGCATATGACCGAGCCGATGGTTAAAAGAGTTCTCAAGGCCCTGGAAGAATTCTACTCGTAACAAGATAAGTTTCGGTTTGCAAACCGTTGCAGGATCATTCTCTTTCTTTGACGATGCGAGCCGGATTTCCAACAACTGTAGCACCGGCAGGAACGGAACGGGTAACCACAGCGCCAGCACCCACCATACAAGCTTCGCCCAGAGTGATGCCAGGAAGAATAACTGCACCTGAGCCTATACTGACCCGGTCTTCCACTACGGTCGTTTCCAGTAACCATTCGTAGGGACTCATCAGCTCCCCGTCTTCATTCGTAGCTTTAGGGTTTCGATCATTGGTAAACATTACTCCGTGCCCAATGAAGACTCCGTTTCCGAGACTTACCCCTTCGCACAGAAAACTGTGAGAAGAAATTTTGCAACGACTTCCCACCTTGACTCCGCGCTGAATCTCTACGAAGGGCCCAACCTTTGTTTCATCCCCAATCTCGCAGTCGTAAAGATTGATGAAATCGGAAAGCCAAACTTTCTTACCCAGTTTCACATTGCGTATCTTTTTCAGATCATTCACTATCAAGCTCCACTCTATTTCCACTCTTCAATGATTGATTGGCTGCTTCAAGAATTTTCACAACCCACTCTCCCGAGACTCCATCGGTCATGGGACTGGTACCGTTTTCAATGCAATCAAGAAAGTGTGCTGTTTCCTTTCTGAGCGCTTCCTCGTTCTTCAGCGCTGGCGTGTAGATATCTCCGATTCGGTATTGTACTCGAACCTCATTGTGCAATTCTTCCGTATCAATACGCTCCACACCCTTATCGTAAACCTTTACTTTCTCAGAGCTTTCCATATCATCATAGACGATCATGCGCTTGTCCCCAGCAACCGTAATTTTGCGAACTTTGGTGGGACTCAGCCAGCTCAAGTGTAGATTAGCCATAAACCCATCAGCGTAAAATAAAGTCAGATAAGCCAGGTCATGTACTCCATTGATGAAGGAGTCCCTTCCCTGAGCCTGCAAGGCAACTGGCCTTTCATCGAATAAGTAGAGCAGAATACTCAAGTCATGGGGTGCCAGATCCCAAATCACATTCACATCACTTTGAAACAAACCAAGATTTACCCGAACAGAGTCAAAATACAAAGCTCGACCCAATTGTCCATTTCCGAGTAACTCCTTCATTTTCTGCACAGCAGGTGTATAGATAAAGGTATGATCCACCATCAATACAAGGTCCTTACTATCCGCCAGCTTTCGCAATTTTGCAGACTCATGAGAATGCAAAGTCATCGGTTTTTCTACCAGGACATGTTTTCCTGCTTCCAATGCCTGTAAGGCCAGCTGATAGTGTGTGTGGACAGGAGTTGCTACGGCAATAAAATCACTGTTATCCAACAACTCATCATAGCTTCTGCAAGGTTTCACATTGGGAAAGGTTTTCACAATAGTGTCGACTCGGCGAGTATCTAAATCAAAACAACTCGTCCCGGTCAGTGACTCCTGGCCAAGGAAGTTCCTTACCAGATTGGGTCCCCAGTACCCACAACCAACTACTCCTCCACGCATACAACTCCTCTTGGAAATCTATTGACACCTGAACAGTTTATCGGCACTTGCATTGATAATTAACGAATCTACAAGCTTCGTACAAAACAATGCAAGAAGATCCGGGAACTCAATAAGAGGCAATTCTCTTCAACACTGAGCAATTTTGCACTCTCAATCTTGAAAGTGAGCATAGGCTTTGTTAGCTTCAAAACCTGTACTTCCAACACAAGCATTCAAGGACCGGAGAATCCCTATGGACCAGAAACAACTTTACGAAAAGTTTCAAAAAGAGTCACTCTACCGACACAATCTTGGTAGTGTCCTTGGCCATCTCGGCTGGGACCAGCAAGTCATGTTGCCTGCAGGAGCTCACCCTCAACGCCAGGAGCAAATGGTTGCCCTTTCGACAATGGTCCACAAGTTGGGAGTTTGCAGAGAGTGGGGAGAACTGGTCCACCAGCTCTACGACATAGGCGAAGACAAGTTTGATGAGTACGAATGGAAGAACATTTCAGAGTCCAAACGAAGTATTGATGAAAGTACAAAGATTCCTCAAGAGTTGATCGAGGAAAGTGCGAGGCTGGCAGCCCAAGGCCATGCTCTTTGGGTTGAAGCCAAGAAAAAGAATGATTTCAGTTTATTCTCTGGAACCCTGGAGAAGCACCTAATTCTTCGCAAGAAAGTTGCTGAAATTCTCTACCCTGACAAGCACCCTTATGATGTATGCCTGGATGGTTTTGAAAGAGGAATGAATCGAGAGTATATCGACGGTGTCTTTGCTGAATTGAAAGCCGGTTTGGTCAAACTATTGGATCGAATCGAAAAAAGCCCAAAAGATGTCAAACCGTTTCCCGATGGGCCCTATCCAGTTGGCCTCCAAAGAGAGCTCAATCGCGAAATCAGTGAGCGGATTGGTTTTGATTTTGAATGTGGTCGAATCGATGAATCTGCACATCCCTTTTCCGGTGGTGGGCACTTCACCGATGTTCGAATCACAACTCGCTATGAGGACGGCTGTTTCTTCAATTCCCTGAGTAGCACAGTTCACGAAACTGGTCACGGCATGTATGAGCAGGGAAGAATGCGCGGAATCCATCAGGATATGCCCGTTAGTGCTTCTTTAGGCCTTGTTGTTCATGAATCACAAGCATTGCTCTGGGAGAGAATGGTAAGTCAGGGCCAACCTTTCTGGAAACATTTCGGACCAGAGATTGTCTCCACTTTCCCGGAGAAGCTCTCGGACTTTGATCCAATGGACCTGTATCGAGCGTGTAACAGAGTGGTCTTTCAGTATATCCGAATCAATGCAGATGAGGTGACCTATCCTCTGCATATTATCTTGCGCTATGAACTGGAAAAGGAGCTCTTTGAAGGGAGCCTGAAAGTAGAAGAATTGCCCGAGGCCTGGAACGCCAAAAGTCATGAACTTCTGGGTTTCATTCCTTCTACTGATTCCATTGGAGTATTGCAGGATGCCCACTGGAGTGACGGAGGTTTTGGATACTTTCCTGTTTACACTTTAGGGGCAATGTACGGCGCTCAACTTTTTCATCACGCCATGCGAGTGATTCCGGGTTTGGAAAGTCATTGTTCAAACGGGGATTTTTCCTTGTTGAAGAAGTACCTGAACGAAAATATCCATCAAAAGGGTCGACTGTACGAAGCTCGAGAACTGTTAAAGAAGGTCACTGGTGAGGACTTGTGTGCAAAGAAATATCTGGATTACCTGGATCGGAAATACAGCGAAATCTACGGGATATAGTTTCCGATCCAGCAGTTTCTTCATAGCCCTGGACGTGCCTCCTACAGCCTGAACCCCCTGTGAGTTGGACTTACTGGTGGAGCTTCTGAACCGTCTTGAAGTGAGTTACGCTTACTGGCAAAACTCCTGAACCGTCTTTAAGTAAGTTATGCTTACTGGCAAAACTCCTGAACCGTCTTTAAGTAAGTTATGCTTACTGGCAAAACTCCTGAACAGTCTTGAAGTGGGTCTTACCATAGTCGCTCAGGCTCGCAACTCCACGATCTTTTACAAGTCTGCTCAAAGCCGATTTAACGGGAGCTCCCGAGCCCAGGGGTAGAGCAAAACCCAACTCTCTTTTTGCAAAGAAGTGCCAGCTCAAAAGAGCGTCCCTTGCAAGAATCGAAGCTGCAGCAACTGCCAGATTTTCTTCAGCCTTGGTCCTCTCAAGTATGACCAGAGAGCCCAACTTCCCCTGAAGCCTTTTCTTTACAGGCTGCGACTTCGCAAACTGATCCACTACTGCAAGGCGGGTTTCCTTTCTGGCCAGATCTTCAATAACTGTGGAGTGAGCCCAGGTCATCAGGTCATTCAAACTCTTGCCCTGAGAAGCCATTCGATCATACAATTCGTTGTACTTTCCTGGTTTGAGAACCAAAATCTTGAACTTGTCTTCTCCCAGTGCCTTGATACTCTTGGCAAGTTCCTGAATTTTTCTGTCATTCAGTTTTTTACTGTCCGCCAATCCCAGAGTTACCAAAATTTCGCAATCTTGTGGGTTGAGACGAACTCCGGCACAGACCAGAGGACCAAAGCTGTCACCTTTACCCGACTCATCGGAGCCAATCCACTCAAAATCATAGGAACGGGAAAATTCATCGGTACTGGTTCCGGCTTTGCCTTCAAAAACGCGACCCACTTCCAGCTTCAAAGCCTCCAGAGCGTCCTTGTCCTTCCCTTGAAAGTGATAGCTAAAGCCTTTTTTCCCCTCATACATGTTCAGACTGACTCCACCTCCAAAGAGCGTGTAACGCACACCATAATTGATTTCCTTGACTTCAAAATCCATCTGATTCTCTTCCAGATAGGCCTCAAGCTGACTTCGTTTTTGGGTTAACATCAATCCTTCCTTCATGAGATTCCCATTGATATACTTTCCAAATGAAACTTAGCTACCGCCGAATGGAGCAACTGGCAGCCGGTTTGTATCCTATCACGATCAAGACAATCCTTCAGTATGAAGGAGAAGCTCTCCTTCCAAGTGCACAGGACTACTATCAAAAGTCCAACCCCGAGGAAGCTCCTTCCATCCTGATTAAAAAAGGCAGTGACATCAGCAAGCGAAAGCGCACCCTTAAGAGAATCCTTCAGGGAGATACCAACCCATTGGCCAGTAATCAGTATCCGATGAAGCTTGTGAATCAAAAGGGACAGAAAGTGGAGGAGATCCTGCTTGAGGTGAATGAGGAAAGTGCTCAGTTTCTCAATCCTCTGGTTTCAAAGACACGCGAAGCCATGTTCTCTCGCCTGGAAAACTCCACGCTTCTCGCCACAGCAAAGAACATCTCTTCTGTTCTTCCAATGCTCAAAGTAATTTTAAACAGCAAACAAGCCCTGTTTTATATCCTGGAACTACAAGATCAGAATAGAGACCTTCTCTTGCAGCTGGGGGAAGTCTGCGCATTAACACTTTTGCTTGCCAGAAAATTCGAGCTGGGAGATGAACAAAGCCTGCAGCTTGCCAGGGCATCCTTCTTTCAAGCTGTTGGTGACAATGGCATTTTGAATTCCGAGCAAGGTCCTCACAGGGAATTGGCAGATCGCAGACTCGTGAAGATAATGGAAATGGGACGCTTGATCGATTTGGAACCAGACACCCTCTCAATCCTTCAAAAACAACATGAAGTCTTGATTGGGAAAAACTGTCTGGAATCCAAACTTTTACAATGTGTCAGTATCCTTTCCATTCTTCATTTCGGGGGGATTGTCCTCGTAGAAGACCTTCGCCATGACATCGCTTCTGGCTTGAATCTGGAGAGCTCCATGAGCCGATTGATTCAATACAGTAATGCCAGTGTCAATGTCACTTGCAGCGAACCCATTCTGGAAGAAGCCCCGGTCAACAAGTTGGCTGCACTCCTTGGATTCACCTATCTCGTTGACAGGGAGCGGGAGATTCGGGTCGAGATTCTGGAATCCTGCGATGAAACAGAAGTACTGGGAAACAGAGCCAGTGTCATCTGTCACCACAAGAATCTGGACAAGACTTTTGTACAGGAGCATTCCTGGTGTGAGGGACAGGGTTCAGATGCCAATGTCCTTAGAAAAGGCAAAAGTGAGCACATCGCCAAATGCTCCAGGGGTTGTGCAGTTCTTTCTCAAATCAACCTGACGCACAAAAGGTGAGAGACTGATCGATCTCAGGATTTCCAGCGCAGAATCAAGGGGTCTTCGATTCCAGCCTGGGCAAACCCTTTTGCTCTAAGATCGCAGGATGGACACCTCCCACAGGGAGGTTGCTGACCTTCATAACAGGTGTGGGACAAGGACAGGGCGTCCATGGCATCACATTGCTTTGCAAGATGAACTGACTCAGCTTTGGTAAGATGCATTAGTGGAGTCAGAATCTCAAAGTCAGCTTCCATACCAAAACGCAAGGATTCCTGAAGAGAGATCATCGTATTCTCACGACAGTCTGGATACCCGGAAAAATCTGTCTGGCAAACTCCGGTAACCAAATTCTTGGCTCCAAGTTGGTAGGCCCAGGCAGCCAGTGCTGTCAGGAACATCAAATTTCTACCAGGAACAAAGGTGTTGGGCAATCCCCCTTTATCGGGGTCCCCTTCTTCTATCTCCCCTTCCTCTGTCAAAGTATTTCCGCCCAGTTCGCTTAGCAAGGACATGTTTAACAATCGGTGGGAGACCCCCGCTAACTGCGCTATTTCTTGAGCACATGCAAGCTCCACCTTATGACGCTGACCATAGTCGATACTCAAAGCCCAGACTTGTTTGAACCGTTTCAGACTCCAGTAAAGACAGGTAACCGAATCCTGACCACCAGAGAGTAAAACTACCGCTTTCTCGCTATCTAGCTGTTTCAAAATCTCCTCCAAACCTGTCGGTACTACTTCGAATCACCCAACCTTCTGCCCTGCTCTTTCTCAATCGGACCTCTACCAATTGTGGAAGGTCCTTTCGAAGTTGTTTAAACAAGAACTCCTGAAGATCCTGTGGCCTGCTTAAATCCAGTCCCGTACTTTTCGAAAGGTCATGATGATCCAAAATCTTACGCAAAGGCTCGACCATTTTCTTGAGTTCTGAAAAGTCCATGGTCCAGCCAAGCTGTTTGTGAACCGGCATGGATATCACCGGGATCATTTCGTAGCTGTAGCCCTCATAGCCCCCGACAGCGCAGGGACTGGCACTTTGTAAGTCAAATCTCTTGAAAGTTTGTACCTTGGAGTTTCCAGTGTAAAAGCAGCCCGAATTGTCTGTTTCATAAACTTCAACCGCCAAAAGACCTTTGAATTCATCCTGAAGGGTCTCGAAGAGGTGGATTGCAAACAACTCGGAAGTCGGGTTTTCCAATCCGGGAATCTCATTGAGAAGACAACGGTTGAACCTGTCGATAGACTCCTGAAATTTGAACCGATCAAAATCAGATTTGGATTGAAAGAAAAAACGTAAGTCAAAAGTGTGTCCATGCAAGCGCGAACACTTGTGATTTTTAGGAACATGAGGCAAAAAGTGCGCGGCATGGATGAGCCTGCGCAGACCAAATCCAGGGGTTCCGTCAGCAAGAACAAAAGTAATTTCATCTCTACTGCTTTGCAAAACAAGCTTCATGTCAGTCGTACATTCAAGGTTCTCCATCACATAATCTAAAATAGCTCGATCCTCTTGAGAAACCGTCTGAATCCATGACTTGAGATGAGTCTGCGCAAACTTTTGCTTAAGGGCCAGAAATCGATCCTTGACTCTGACTTCAGCTTCAGGGTCTGAAAATTCGGTAGTCAGAAGAAACTCTGAGCCAGTACACAGAATTCGCCCTTCAAACGCGTCTTTCACATCCCTGGCGGCTTGAAAACAAACTTGCCTTCTTTGAAAATGTCTTGCTTCCACCTGTCTAGACTCCTCTGGTTTCTGCTGACCAAACATACTTGTGCATTTGCAATTGAAACCTTGCATTCAGACCTTGATTTAGCATCCATTCCACCAAGGTCTGTGCTTCCATGACGCCATGAACAGGACTTAATAGAAGCTCACACTTCTGCTCAAGCTTGTATTTTTGAATAACCTCAACAGCGTAATCAAAGTCGGCCCGATCCTGAATAACAAACTTCACTTCATCACCACTATTCAGAGCCTCAATATTGGAGAAGTTATTTTTTCTATCCATTTTTGAAGCAGGACACTTGATATCCATGATTTTATGAATCTGTGCAGGAACATCTTTTAAAGAGACATGTCCCCCTGTCTCCATCAAAACCTCGTAATTATTTGCAAGAAGGAAATTTAAGAAAGGAATGATTTCAGCTTGCTCCATAGGCTCACCACCGGTCACTTCAACCAGTTTGGAAGGGAAGTTCGAGATTTCCTTGAGGATCTGATCAAAACTCAACCAGTCCCCTTCATAGAAAGCATGGCTGGTATCACACCAACTGCAACGCAACTTACAACCTGAAGTGCGAATAAAGATGCATGGACGACCCACATGACTGCTTTCACCCTGCACACTGAAATAAATTTCATGGACCTTGATACGATCTGATGTATCAATCTCTTTCATATTCCTTAACCCTCCCGGGCAAGATCACTTTCCTTAAAAACTTCAGCCTCGAATCGAAAAAGACGGAGCGAGGGATCTTTTTGAAAAATCAAAGCAGGATCAATACCCGCTTTTTCTTGAGCGAGGACCTTCCAGAACTCCTCTTTATCCATATTGTACTCAGTGGCCACCTGAGGTAGAAAGACTCCACGTGCTCTGGAAGACTCCAGGCCAATCCCGTGAACACCAATTTCTATATCCATCGGATCCTGTATCCATTCCAGGGGTTGTATCACGCTGACTTCAAAGTGAATATCATCCAGCTCAGATTGCGTTACTGGATTGGAAACAAAGCGTGGATCCCTGCAGGCATGAGCGGCGTAATCTATGGCAATCTGGTAGAGGGGGTCCGGGTTCTCAAAGCAACCAATACACCCGCGCAAGGAATTCTGGTTGTACATACTGACAAAGATTCCCCGGCCAGACTGTCTATTCTCTTCGACAAGAGATTCTGTGCCCAACTCCAGGGGGCCCGTGCCACTCAAAGCACACAAAGTGCTCTCACGAACGATTTGAATCAATTCCCTTTTCGCTTCATTACTTAACATTTTCGAGACCTTCCCACCAAAGTCTTCGATTTTATCAAGTCCGTGCACAAAGACCTAGCCCGGATACACTGGCAATCAAAAGTTCTTCCGGGAGTTTTATCGAGTCCGTGAAGATTCCGGGTCCATTTCAAAGAACCACTTGGCAAGTTTGTTTTTTGGTGATTTACGATGCATAAACATGTACTGCACTGAAAACTTGCCACTACCACTGAAGAGTAAACTGGAATAAATCATGAGATACATCAGGGCCAATTCCTTCTTCGCGAATGGATCTGAACCATGGATCATAAATGCTGCCACCAGCATGGTGATTATCAAAGGGATGGTTGCCAATCGAGTTCCAATTCCCAGAAGAATCAAAAGAGAGCAAAAGACTTCAGCAAAAACTGCCAGTGCGAGACTGATAGGAGAGCCAAAGCCTAGAGGATCGGGAAAGACCCCTGAGAGTTTGGAAAAGCCCATTAACTTGTTCCAGCCATGTCCAAAGAGCATAAAAGCCCCAACTCCAACTCGCAAAATCAATATGGACAAATCCAGTCTCATAGTCAGCTCCTGTCTCGAGTCTATTTTCGGAAAAGTGCCCGGAGCGGTTAACGAGATAGTGCGGACTAGTAAGGCAGATAGATTCGATACCAGTAACTGTGGTTGGCAAATCCCTTTTTCGGTTCTACCGGCTCCAGGTCCTGTGCATAGAAGATCTTGTCAGGTATAGGGATACTAAATCCAAGAAAAACTGCTTCCCCTTCTTGCAAGCGAAAGGGAACCCTGCCTTGAGCCAGTTCTTTGAGAAGATCTTCTGTATACGCGGTCGATACTGAACTTTGCAGATGCTCCTTAAGTACAACGGTATCCAGCATGGAAATGCTCGACCAGGAACCTCTAAAAGGGCTAATCAGGAGCTTTCCTCTGGCCGAAATTACGCTTTCAACGACTTCGCCACTCGCAATCAAAGCACCTTGCAATGGTACTTTTGGCTGCAATGAATTCAAAAACTCCTGAGCCAGTTCAGGGGCTGGCTCAATAAAGTCAGGCTTCTGACAATAGCCGGTGAACAGGAAAAGAAATCCCGCAAATGCTAGAACGACTCCACGAGAGGAAATGACTGAGGGAAGTCTCATTAGTACAGTATATCACCATAGGTATGCAAAGCAGCTGTTCTGGTGGTGATTTTGTTGATTCAGAATTTCTTCAGTCTAACTGTTGAATGCTTCTTGTGATGTAATGGTAGTAGTCATGAATCGAGCCCAAAAATTTCAAGAAGAACTGAAAGAACAGGAAAACCTGAGTTTGCAGGATTTCTGGAGTGTCCTGAAATCTCAATTGAGAGAAGCGCTTCCCTGCCAATACGTTTTTTACTTTGAAGAGGAAGATCTACTCAATGAGGTAAGATTTGTCTTCGGTAACGAAGAAGCACACAGAGTGGAAACGGACCAGTATTTTTACCACTTCAAGGACCTGGCTTATCAAAATCTGAAGGAAGAACCCAAACTTTCCCAGGAACCGAACCGAACCCTGCCCCGGACAGTTTTTCACTCCACACTGTTTTACCCGGTCGATCTTTCCGGTAGAAACAGTGGAATTCTGGTCATGGTCAATCCCTCCATAAAGAAGAGTTTCACCGATAAAGACATCAATCTCTTGCAGGAACTCTTTTCTACCACTGCCCCTACTCTCTCACAGCTGAAAACACAGTCCGCTTATGAGAGAGCTCTCAAGGAAATCGAACTCATCGATCGCATTAGTCAAATTGTGGACATGAGTAATATCACCAGTTTCTTCTTCCAGTGCCTGATTGAGTTGAGTGAGGAAACCATAGACTGTCAGGCAGTCATCTTTTTGATGTTCAATGAGGAAAAGAGCATGTACTACCTGGAAGCCGGGAATGATTCAGGCTGCGAATTCTGGGTCAGTCAGACAGAGTTCTTCCGTTCTCTGGCCAAAGAGGCCGAACAAAGGGGCGTGTTCTGTGAGTCCTATGGAGGCAAGTATTTCAAAGGTGAGAAGTATGGTTTGGACCGTCTGGAAACAGCCCTTGTGGTCCCCATGGACTTCTATCACAAGTCGACCGGGATGTTTATCCTCCTGAACAAGAATGAGCAAAAGAATTTCAATAATCTTGATGTAAAGCTGATGTCGATCATTTCAGGCTACACAAAGGCAATCATTTACAGAGAACTTGAGAAGAAAGACTTGATACGACTCTTCAAACGCTTTGTCTCCGATGATGTTGGAGACCGCCTTCTCAGTTCCAACACCTACGATCTAAGCCTTGAAGATAAAGAGAACATTACTGTCCTTTTTGTGGACTTGAATGGTTTTACCAGCTTTGCAGAGACAACGGATGCTTCTCAAGTAACTCGCCAGCTCAATTCCTACTTTCAGGAAATGACCAATCTGATTGACCAGTATGGTGGTACTCTCGACAAGTACCTTGGTGATGGCATCATGGCCCTTTTTGGTGCACGAGGAACACTCGACAACCATGCAGAACGCTCAGTAGAGTGTGCTTTGGCCATGCAGGAGAGAATGAGTGAAATGACTCAGACCTGGGTTGAGGAAGGCTTTACTCCACTCACAGCCAGTATCGGAGTCTGTACAGGAGAAGCACTGGTTGGAGCTGTGGGTTGTGACAAGTTCATGGACTATACCGCTATTGGCGACACAATCAATTTAGCGTCTCGCCTTTGTGATCATGCTCGTAACGGCAGAATTCTGATCAGTGAATCCACTTGGAGGCTCATCCAGGACGTACTTGATTGTGATTTGATGGATGAATTGAAGGTTAAGGGCAAGCGCATGGCGGTCAATGCCTATGAAGTCCAGGGAATCAAGAATATTTACGAAGTCCGGGATGCACTAAGAAATGGTGAAGATAAAACAAAGTTCAGAATTTTACGTGCCCTGGGGCGATTTCAATCCTATCAGGAGTTCGACGCTGTTCTTGACTATATCGATCATGTGAACCCGGAGATTCGTCTGGCATCTATCGAAACAGTGGGCCGATTAAACAAAGAACGTCATCTCAGTCGCATCATCGAGTATATGGATCTGGAAAAGGTTCAGAAGATTCGAACCAGAATCCTTTCCACCATCAATTCTATAGCAGTGGATCCACTCACCCCTCTGATCAACAAGTACCTCAAAGGCCTCGCACCCGGCGTGAAGCCAACAGTGTTGAAAGCTACAATTCAATCTCCCAATCGAGACGATCGACGCTTGTTTCTGGCTTTAATCAAGGTTTTTCAGGATCGTGATGAAGCCCGAAGTACAATGCTCGCTGATCTGACAAACTTACTCTATCAGGATGATGAAGCTGAAATTACTCCCCTTCTGCGAGAACAGCTTCCCAAGTCCGTGTTGAAATCCCAAATAGCCATTGTAAGCACTTTTTCAAAACTTGATGTCCCTCAAATCGCTTCCGCGTTGATCAGTGTTTTGGATCAACCTCGGGACAGAGAGCTTTTAATGACTACCGCAAAGGCTATGGGTAAGATTCAGAATCAAAAGACTATCAAAGTCCTATCCCATCTTTCTTACGAGTCCAGTCAAAGCAAACACTGGTACAAGTACTTTGTCTGTCGCCAAAAACCCGGAACTACCGAGCCTTATCAGCAACTTCTCAAAGAAGAAGATGAGTTCCTGCTCTTTGCCAGTCTGACCCATCTGGGATCGATGGATGTTCGCCCTATCGTTGATGACTTGCTGGATTTAATGACACGCTCGGAGCAGTCCCACATTCAACTCAAAGTCATTGACAATTTAAAGTATCTACCCGCCGAACAGGTGATGATCCCCCTCATCAAGCAAATGGATCGCAATCCTGACATGACCCAGGCCGTCCTCTCCGAGATTGGCTCTCGCAAACAGGGAATCTATCTGGAATATGTCCACAAATACATGGACCATGAAGATTCCATGGTTCAAATGGCTGCCATAACAGCTGCTGGAAAGTTGGGAGATCCGGCTTCTCTTGACCCTCTTTTGAAGATTTTGCGCGATACGGACAATGCCAATCTTCAGGCAACTATTATGAACAATTTGGGTAACTTTGAGGATGACAAGGCAGTTGAACCTTTGATGGAAGCTCTTTATTCGCCCATTGGAAGAATTCGAGCCAATGCCATTGACTCCCTGATCAATAAAAACTATTCCAAATCCATAGATCGCATCGAGAGACTACTCCAGGACGACAACAACCGTGTTCGTGCCAATGCAGCTCTGGCCTGTATTCAATTCGGCAAGGTACAAGCCTTCGGCGTACTCACTGAAATGGCAAAATCCAGCAACAAATGGATGCGCCTTTCCTGTCTCTGGGCACTTTCCAAAATCAAGCTTCCTGAAAGTCGCAATGTTATCTTCGGAATGCTCAAAGACCCTGATTACGATGTGGTCCTGTCGGCAGTACAATTTTTAAAACGAATGCATTGATTCTTGGATTCTCCATCGCTCTTGGATAAGATGATGCCATTGTTTGTTTTTGAAGTGAGGAGAATCGATGGAAGCATGGAAAGTCGCTGCCCAGTCATTGAGTTTTCAGTTGAATCAAGTAATCCAGCTGTGTGAGTCCATCGAAGCTGAAGTTGGGGTCGAAGGGATCAAAGAGAAGTTTCGCCAACAGTTCTTTCGCGATTTATCCAGACTTGCTGCCCACTGTTCCTGTATTGATGGCTTTCGACATGAGAATGAAGACAAACTGTTTCTTGAGCAAATGTTTCTGCTCGAGGAGGAAGAAAGCAGACGACAGGAGCTGATGGCTTACTTTCACCACGAGGTTTCTCTTCTCATGAGTGGCAAAAAGAAGGCAAGTGCCCAGGAGATTCAGTTTCCATCCGTACTTATCGCACATACGTTGGAGAAACTCAGTAATCGGGAAGTCGCTCACGGACTTGGACATCAATTGATTCTCTTTGCACAGAACATGACCCAGGCCGATGGCCATGTTTCCAGCTCGGAAACAGACTTTCTTGATCAGCTTCAAGGCAATTTACTTCTCGCGCTGACCATTCATTGGGGACAGTATAAAGAAGAAGTGGAAAAACGAGCCGGGATTGGCAAATCGGATTTGGACTCTTTGGAAGAATTTCCGGATCTTTTGAATCCCCAAAGAATTGTAACTGTCGATCGGGTTACTCCCAAGAAAGAAGAGAACTTTGATCATAATCTGGTCAATAATTGCCTCAATGAAGCCCAGGAATTTATTGGGCCAATAGGTTTCACTCAACTCCGTCACAAATTGACTCAACCTAAATTCGTCACGACTTCGGGAACTCTTCTGGAGAAAAGCTTCTCCAGCAAAGGCTTGCATCTTTGTTTTACTGGCAAAGACCTCAAGCAGAAGTCACAAGCCTGCAAGTTACTGGCTCGCACTCTTGCCCAACTGGGCTATATTGAAAAAGGACTTGTGAGAGAGACCTCTCAGGAAGAGTGGCTGAAGTCCTACACAACAAACAAGATCCATGGCCTCAATGAAGTCTTTGAGGAAGCTGAAGGACGAGTTCTTCTGATTCATGACTGCGAACACATTTTCCAAACAGAATCAGGTCCTGATCTAAGCCTTGAGATTCAAGCCATGTTACAACACAAGATTTTGGACTACGCCAACAATACTGTTGTGGTCCTGTTCTTTGATGAAGAGCCTCAGAATTTTAGCGAATTTTTCCCTGAACTGGACCCCATCATCATAGAGTTCGGAGATCTGGATTCACGATCCCTGCAAGCACTGATGATGCAAAAAATCCGCAATCAGGGCTTCCTCCTCCAGGAAAAGGATTTCCATCAATTACAGGACGTCCTCCTGGCCGCTCTCAAGAAAGATTCCCTGACTCCCAACTATCAGGCTGTAGACAAGATTTTTCTGGATGCACTGGATCGGCAAGCCACCAGATTACTCGGACTGGACACTCTTGACGCCAGCTCCTATCGTAGCTTGGAAATTGAGGATTTTCACGCTTAAGCCCTTAGACTAAAAAGGGTCAGCCAGCTTATCCAGAAAGAACTTTGCGGTTTCGTCTTCAAGGGCGGATCCTGCATTCTTTCTAGCCAGGCGAAAAACCTGACGGGAGTCTTTTTTATCGCCCAGCAGAGCCAGAATAAAAGCCCTTGAATAGAGCATGGCGAACTTCTTTTCAGCTGAAACCGTTTCCAGCTTCTCAAAAAGATACTTCTCGATAATTCTACCCAGACGACTGGCTTCAGGATCGAAAGTGCTGGTTTGCAGGCGCAATGCCAGATAATAAAGCTGAAAGTATTCATCCTGATCTTCACCTGGATTTGTTGGCATGGAATTGCTCTCTAGAAAGGCGACAATTTCATCCGCTCTTTCCGCGAGACTGTCAATATAGTCCTGCACCTTTTCTCTGCTTTTCAGCGCTACCGAATCTTTAACAAAAAGATAATGATCCATAGCCACATCAAGACGACCTTTCTGCTCCATTGCCCGCCCGTAACTGAGACGCATCCGGGGACTGTAAATGTCTTCCTTCAAATAAGGCATGATTTTCTCAATTGCCAAATCCGGCTTCTTATCATCCAGAGCAACTTCCGCTTCATACATAGCATAGGCCTGAGGGGTTTTCTCTTTCGCTTTATCAAAAAGCACCTCACACTTGCTCGCAAACTCACCACTTGTTTTAGCGCAGGACTTCAAGGCAGCCATGAGATCCTTGTTGAGATAGTGAACCCGGGCTCTCAAGTAGTGCCAGCGCGAATTCTCAGGCTCTTTTTTAATCAGAAACTGAAAGTAACGCAAGGCATTGTCATACTCCTTTTGCTTGACCAGTTTTACGGCCAATTTATAGACCGACTGAATATCAGTCGATGCATGAAGTGGAGCAGCTAGAATAAGGAAAACTACAAGAAGCTTTTTCATACCCACATTATAGTCCCTGAATCGCCAGCTTCCAAACTTGAGTTGACCCTATCCTCACAAATGATGGAAAACTTCCCTTCTTTTGCTTTGCTGAGCAAAGATTTGGGGGGAAGTAAAGTTTCATTACTCTCAGCTCCTTCTGTGGAAATAATCCCCAGTCGATAGTTACGGATATGCTCTTGAGGTTTGTTGTACTCATTCATTTGCTTTGCCCTGGAAGCGCTTTTGGCTCAGATCTTTCCCTTTGGCTGGATTTAACACCCCAGCGCTTGAATGGCGAATGGAAAGAGGCACTCCACAAAATTTCAAGGAGCAGTCTGGATGAGATAAGCAAACTATCTCTCCAATCCGAGTTTGAGTTTCTCTCTGGAAACTATGACAGCGCTCATTACCTTCTGCAAAAGATTCACAAAATTAGCCAAAACTCCCAAAAGGAACTGTCCAGCTATGCCCTGCAGGAATGGCTCCTGCTCAAAGCAATTCTGGATACTCGCTATCTAAAGCTCTCTCACAATCTTGCAAAACGCACTTTTAAGAGATCCAGAAACCTCAATCTCCTTCAAAGCAAACCAGATTATGTTCGATTCGCAAGGCAACTCTATTATTCTTTGCACTATGACCTGGAAAACTATGAATACGAAAGCTTCCAACAGAATTTGCTTGTACTTGAGAAAACCTTCGCCGAGATTGCGAGTCCCACTCATCCCGTTTGGTTGATCTTTCTTAAGTTAAAAACTCATTTTGAACTTCGCGAAGGTTATGAAGGACAAAGCTTGCTCTTCTATTTTGATCAGAATACGAGCAAGTTTCTGAATCGTTCCAGTGAGTTTTTTGATTCCAATTTCACAAAGCAAATCAAGATGTGGCGACGTTTCTACCGAGCCCACTACATCACGGCCGCCAATTACTCTAAAGAGATTCTGGAACTAAGTCAGGGAAGATCCTCCCTCTCCCGAATTGCCAGGATCCACTGGATGAAGACCGACTCCTACATGCGAAGTCGGGACTTTGCACTGGCTCATTACGAACTGCGCAAGTTTCATGACAGCTTGCCCGGACTGGATGAAAAACTTCGAGGAATCACTCTCATGACAAGAGTCTGGATTGCAAGTACCATGTCCAGAGATCGCAAGCTTTCCAGCGCACTTGATCTTCTCAGAAAGACCATCAAGAAATGGGAAGAAGAGATTGATACAGAACAAAGATCTTATTATTACGCCAAAAGCGAACTCGCAAGGCTGGAAATGGAGTCCGGATTTTTCAACAGGGCGCTAGCACTGATTGAAAAGACGCGTGATGAGGCCCGAGAAATATTGAATCCGAAAGACCCCCTCCTTGCCAGACTACAAAGAATGTCGATACTATGGAAAGAGAGATATTACGGAGTGAACGACGATGAAAAACCAAAAGAATAGCAAAGAGACCATAAAAGTCATTGCTGTATGCTTTGTTGTTCTTCTGATATTCGGATTTTCATTGCAACTTTTCTACAAAAAGTTTGAAAGACCTCCGGAAGATCTGCAAAGAATTCTCGGCTCAGTTGAGCAGGTCATGCAAAGTCATCATCAACTCATCAAGAAAATACAACTGTCAGAAAATGAGCAGGAACGAAACGAAACGGTTCAAGAGTATCTCAATGCATCGGTTTTGTGGCTGGATGATCTCACTGGCTCTCTGGCGTGGTTAAGAGAAAGGCGCCATGGCTACACCATGAGGCTCAAAAGTCAGATGGCAACACACGCATTCCAGGTGCGGCAGGAAATTTCGGTTATCAAGGAAACCAGACTCATGTTTGAAAATGCTCTCAATGGCTTCGTAGATCCAGAGCACAAACTACTGCTGGATTTTGATCCTAAAGGGGCTTATGACCGTCTTTTTCCAGCTCTAAAGAAACGCTGAATATCCGAAAGACCAGGAGAAATAGAACTCCTTTCAAAACTTCCAAAGCAGCAAGTCCAAAAAAGGCAGTTTGCAGACCATAAAGATCAGCTGCAAATCCAGCCAGAGGCCCGGTAATCCCAAATCCCAGCCTTGAGATGAGACTCTGTAGCGACAAAACAGTAGCACGATAAGCATCACCCAGTCCCGTATTGATCGCATCCAGAAGGATGGGGTTCACAATCCCGCGCACCCATTGAAACAGAAACAAAACCAATAGAAATGAGATGTGATTAGCCAAACCCATCAGCAAGAACCCTGCTCCGCAAAGAAAGTAAGCCGAATGTATCAAAAAAGAGCTTGAATACCTCGCATCCAGGCGATGACTGAATGACGATGCCCAGCCCCCGAATAAATGCAAGCTTGACCAGACCACACCAAACCAGAACAAGGGGAGTTCAAGCTCTACAAAAAAGGGCTGCGTAAACCAGGCCGCACACAGTGTGGCGGAATTCACAAAACCCAGAAATAGCAAAAGCAAAGTCAGTCGCCTGTTTAAAAATTCGATTGTCTTTTGACTCTGGACTTTGTCGCTCTTTGAAGAAGAAAGTGGCTTGATCTGGTAACTGAATATTAATGCCAGAAAACTAACACTAACTTGCAAATAAAGGGGAGCTTCATAACTTGCAAACCAGGCTGCAATAAAACCTCCAATGGCGCTGGCAATGGCTTCAGAGTATTGAGAGCTGGCCATGAATTTCCCACTCATTTCCACAAAACTCTTGCACTTTTCCTCCCAGGCCTGATAACTCTCGTAGTAAAGAGCAACGTCCGTTCCCGAGATAAGGCTCACTCCCAGAGCGAGAAAGCTCTCAGCAAAAAAGTAGCTCCAGAAGTCATAGGCAAGTAGCATAAACAAATCACCCAGGAACCCAAGAAAACACCCCAGAATCAGAACCTGTCTGCGACCCCAGCGATCAGACAAATAGCCCGAGGGGACTTCAAGCAAAATTACCTGCAATGCGAACCAGGCTTGTAGTAGAAAAACCTGGGCAAGACTCAGACCATCTTGCTGGAAAAGTAGTACCACAACGGGAATCACCGCAAGAAAGGACCGAGCCATTCTTATCCAGAGAAGACGCTTTAAGTTTCCATGAGCTGCACTCGATTCATTCATAACAAGGCATCATCCTCATGGATGCGATGGACTTTTGATTCTCCAACAAGACAGTTTGGACGCAGGTGAATTCAGACAAAATAAAATCCATCACGATCAATTGAAAGCATTGTCATGACTTTTCCATGACATTCGGGCTCTAGTATTAAAACAGTGGGAGGGGTTCCCACTCCAGGAATCCCGGGAAGGAATCAAATGTACCGCGCCAACAGCTTTCTTTTCCCGGGTTCTCCTGGTAGTCCTCATGAAGCTGCCTGCCGAGCACGCATTTGCTTCACCCGTTCATTGATTTTAGACATGTCTATACAACCGCTCTTGCACTTGTTGTAGTAAACTCCGCCAGTTCTCGAGCCCTCTTCAAAGACATTGGTAATCTCTGCTTGTCCTTCGCAGTATTGAAGCTCATCCTGAACAGAACGCTCAAAGTTCTTGTTACAACAAACCACACTCACTCGATTCTTCAAACAACGTGTAAAAGTACAGTTCTTTAGAATTTCATTTCGGATCATCCGCTCTCTTGCCAGAAGGAATTCAAAACCCAGAGAAATTACCAGACGCGAAACAACTTTCTCGTCAAACATTGGGTTTGGGCATTGGTCATTAACCTTGGGATTGGACTCAACCACCAAGCGACTCAGGGCATTCTCGGGAGATAACTTCGCTTCCGGAATGTCCGCCTTGTCGCCTACCCTGACCCAAAACCTGTACGAGTAGCCGTAAAGCAATTGAGCAACCTGAACAATCTGTGAAAGTAAGCGATCTTTTTTATCCACCAGACTGGAATGCAAATGTTCCAGAACTTTCACAATTGCACTGTCTGCACTCATACCTCTAAGAAAATCCAGATTCTTGTTCACCTTGGTGGGGACCAGTGAAACCGGATCTAATCGGGAGTCATCCATAGCATCCTCTGCCCCCGCCTCCGAGAGAATCGCAGCTCGCCCGACGGTCAAAAGATCTTTTTCCTCCAGCTTGTTAATCTCTTCCAGCTGTTTACAAACCTGAAGTTCTACGAAGCCAAGTTGCGAAAAAACAGTGCCTAGCGCACTCCTTTGGGTCAACGAGGGACAAATCGCAGCTACTTTCATAATAGAAGCTAATCATAGCATTGAATTCCTGCAATACTGTAACATTTATACCCTCACCTCAAAGACGTCTTCATCGAACTTCTCAAAGTCGAAAGTATTCATCAGATTGTTATAAACCTTCTCATCAACAAAGACCTTGGTGTACTTTCCATCCTTGGTGATCGCCTCAAGCTCTTCAGCCTTGCTTACACAGTCCCCTAACGTGACCAGATGACGCTTGCTTTCGTCTCCAAGAACCAGAAGTCTTGTCTCACCTGAGCTTAAACCCACACCATTTCGCACCAGGAACTGGCCTTTCTCTTCCCGCTTCTCATTGAAGCCTTTCAACTGTTCCATCAAGTCAAGGCTGGCTTGAACGGAACTTTGCATGTAGTAGGGATCCAGGGACTTCAAGAAAACAGCAACTACAGCATCTCCGATAAAGCGCTCGATAACACCACAATACTTTTGAATACAATTTTGCCAAAGTTCAAAATACTCATTGAGCATCTGGACAATCTCTTCAGGAGGATTGGTTTCTGAAATTGTAGTAAAGGAACGAATATCGCTGAACAACACAACAGCCTCGTCATCGACCCGTTTTCTAAATTGACCGTTTTCATTGCTCATCAGATTGATAATCTCATCAGCTACAAAAGGTGCCAAGCGGTTCTTTTCCTCCAGACTGTCGACCATGTTATTCAAACTCGCCATCAAACAGGCGTATTCATCCTTCCCTCTGACCTCCAGTTTCTGCTGCTTTCTGCGAAGAATTCCGCCTAGGACTCTGCGAATCTCCATAAGCGGCTCAACAAGAGAACGGGACATGTAAAACCAGGAAGGAAGCGCAAACAGCCCACCCAGGATCAAAAGAATGTAAAACCTGAGCTGAAACTCATTGACGCCAGAGTATAGCTGTGATGATTCCAGCGAAACAGTGTATTGTTCATTTAAGAAATCACTTTTGATTTGAAATGCTATCCTTCCTGACTGCGCTACTTCAATCACTTCATCTGTCAGTTTTGCATCAATAGCAATCCCCTTTTCAAGCAGCCTACTTTTTAGTATCTGAGGAAACTCTCTGGCATACTTTTCCCTGAGTTTAGCGACCCTGGTTACAAACAAAACCAGCTGCTCATCTCCATTGGAATCAAAGAAGTTAATCCAAAAGTAGCCGTTGCTCATACCTGCAGTTTCATACTCCTGCAAGACTCCCTGTCTTCCTTCGTCAAACATAGCTCTTACACCACTTCCGATGGATAGTCGGGACTGGACCTCAGTGCTGTATTCGTGCTCTTTTGAATATTGTGATGTAATCTCATCTTCACAGGAACCCATCTCGTGAGGTTCAAGCCCCAGCCTGTTCTTTCTTCGCTGACACATAACCTTGGGCCCCATTCTGAGCAAAAACTGCTTGAAGAAGAACGGTGGAATTTTGGGAATAAAGTGATGGATTGTCTTTTCTGAAAACCAGGCGGCTCTCAGTTCATAGACTTCCTCCAGATCATCAAAACTCTTTCGCTTGTTAAACTGTTGGATGGAATCCCGGGCATACTGCTGCAAATAGCCAGTGAAAGAAGCCTCATAATCTGTAAGAATCAGCTTGATATCATTGTTCACTGCGTTCCTCAAATCATAACGCTGAACATCCAGGATTCCTTGCAAATGCACAATAAGGAAGCTTGCCAACAATGCCAGCAGACTGAAATAGAACAACGCAAACTTCCTTGAAAATCTGGAAACCAAAATTCGAAAAATCATGCTCTTCGAAATCAGATAGAATAAAACTCCCAAAAAAGGAATCCAGACAAATTGTTGTAGCTCAAGATTGAGGCCAAATGGAAAAAACCCGAAGGAATCTTGTGAAGTCAGAGACAGTGGTAACTCAAGATATCTATCTTCCATGCGCTCTCTATCCAGGACAACAAACATTGTGTAACTTCCAACCTTTTGATAGTAGATCCAGTAAGGATGGCCTTTTCTAAACATCTCGATCAAGGTACCGCGTTTCTTTTGAAACTCCTTCCAGCGCATACTTCGGGGTGCAAAGTACAAAAACTTCTGCTCAAACAGCCGACCCCCTTTTCTCAGGCCAAGGATCAACTGTTTATCCCAGCCATCTGTAAGTCTGATAATTCAGTTGTTTACGGATTAGGCGGGAATTAAAAAATCCCCCTGCACCATGCAGAGGGATTTTCCTTCAAAGGAGATTCTTGCTTACAAAAAGCGCTTGCTTAGTTTTTCAATTTGGCGCTCATTGAGGCGGTGACTGTTTCTTTCGATGAAAGAATTGACCAGTCTCTTGTGATCTCTCTGTGGAACGTTCTCTTCGAACAACCTCATCATGTGGTTCACAGTGAAGAAAAGATCTTTGGTCCAGACTCCCTTGAAGAATTCATACTCTGCATAATAGAGATTCTGACGAGCATCAGTTGGCATGTTTCGCACTCTCTGGATATTCATGTCAAAAGGTACTGTCTGCTTTACTTCTTCGAAATCTTCACGAAAGTCTTCGTTTTCCAGATTTTCGATGTTTGCTCTCAGGTAGATGTTTACCAGGATTGCTTTTCTTTGAACCGACTCATAGTTGTCTGTCACTGTCGCAAGAGTTCTCTCGAACTGATCAACACTCAATTCAGCAGCGTTCTTGTTCATGTAAGCTTGAAGGAGTTCCTCATCAACAAAGTCAGTATTCATTCCAGCCAACTTGAAAAGATTAGTGTAGGCCCAGATTTCAAAACGACCGATGTCAGAGTTCTCGATATAGTGTACAGCTGACTGAAGTGGCCAGTTGTGCTCTTTAGTCTTGGCACGAAATGCCTTTGGAGAGAATTCCTTAAGCATGCTCAGGAACTGATCTGGTCTCATAGAGCTGTCAGAAAGCGAAATGTAAAGCCCCAGCAATGGATCAGAATGCAATGGTCGCAAGCCGGACACCTTCAAAGCTTCAAACAGTTCTTGAAAATGATTTCTATTGAGCTCACGGCCTGTAATGAATTGTTTGGCTGCTCTGTACTTTTCCAAACTAGAAAATGAGTATACCTTTTGTACAAATTCTCCAATGGACAGAGAAGCCCAATCTTCTCCCTGGTCCTGACCATCATCGATTGGATCGGCAAGTGGCTTTTCTTCTTCAGCTTCCACTGGTGAAACATTCGAGTAAATCGCTTCAAAGCGTGCCATTCTGTCGAGGTTGCTTGCGAACAAACCTTGCACGAACAAACCAGCTAGTGTTGCCAGAATTACGATATTGGCTTTCATGAGAATCTCCTATAGAAGAAGGTGTAATGTTGAAGGTGAGCGCATATTAAGGAGGTGGGGAATATCGTCAACCCTTAATTCTGATTTATTTTTAATTTTCCTCAATTATTTTCAGATTCGATTTGGTTAATGCCAAGCCATTGATCTGATTTTGAAATCTTGAAGAATCTTAGGGATCCGCTGAAATCAGGAGATTCATTAGTGAGAGCCCCGACTCCCTGTACATGCCTTGTTTCTTCTGTTAAAATCCCGACTTTCCCAAGTAGGGATGGCGTCTTCAGACCCAAGCGCAGAGGTCTTTTTTTCTTTTATGCTTCAAGTAATTATTGGATTCATTCTGGTCTGCCTGAGCTCCAATCAAATTGGCTCCTTGTTTACCAGGTTTCACCTTCCAATGATTACAGGCTTTCTCTTTACGGGAATTATCACCGGACCCCATGGACTCGACTTCATACACCATGATTATGTTCAAAAGCTCTATTATGTGGATGAAGTGGCTCTGGCCTATATTGCCTTTGTCGCCGGTAGCGAACTTTATTTGAAGGAGTATCGCTCTCGCATTAAGAGTATCCTGTTTGTCACAGCGGGAATCATTCTTGGGGTTGCCTTTCTGAGCATAATCGCCTTTCACTTCCTGACTCCATACATACCTTTTTTTGAGCCAATGAATTTGCTTCAACGATTCAGTGTTGCTTTTCTGGCTGCCTCAATTCTTGTAGCCAGGTCTCCATCTTCCGCTATTGCCGTCATTAAGGAAATGAGAGCACGTGGACCTTTTACCCAGACCACTTTGGGTGTGACTGTCATCATGGATGTTGTCGTCATTGTCCTGTTCTCTCTCGCAAGTACCTATGCCGGGGCTACCATGTCAGGCAAGGGTATCAACCCAAAGTTCCTGCTCCTTCTTGCAGCAGAACTGTTCGCAGCACTTGCCATCGGCTGGATCGTTGCCAAAGCAGTTTCTTACACATTGTCCCAAAGGTTTATCGACGGAGAGAACTTCAAGTTCTTTACCATACTAACCATTGGCTTTTGCGTCTTTCATGGCCTGGCCTCCCTGGAACACTACAGCAAGGAGCACTGGAATTTCGCCCTTATCATTGAACCACTACTGGCCTGCATGATTACGGGAGTACTCATCACCAACAAGTCTCCCCATCGACAAGAATTCCATGACATCATGCACTCGCGCTGGCTTCCAATCTACGTAGCTTTCTTCACTATTACCGGAGCGACTTTACATCTGGATGTATTAACCACGGTCTGGCCCATTGCACTGTGTCTCTTCTTCGTGCGACTGACTGGAATCTTTGCAGGCTCTTTTCTTGCCGGTCAAGCTGCGGGCGAACCGGTCAATCACTCCAAAGTTGCCTGGATGGGCTATGTCACGCAAGCAGGAGTAGGTCTGGGACTTTCCAAAGCGGTCGCAGCCAGCTATCCTTCCTGGGGAATCCACTTTGCCACTTTAATGATTTCAGTTATCGTTCTCAACGAAGTGATTGGACCAGCCTTCTTTAAATGGGCTCTGCTGATAGTGCGCGAAGCTCATCCCCGAGCTAAAAAGTCAGACCACCACATTCTTCATCGTGCCCTCATCTTTGGAAGTGATGCACAGGCTCTAACTCTCGCAAAACAACTCAGTCTGCATGAATGGCAAGTAACGATTGCCTCCCCTCAAAGCAGCAAACTTGACCAGAACCAAATCAAATCATCAGCCACTATTCAAGGCTACCAAAATTTGAATCCTGATCTTATCCATGAGCTAAAGCCACGGGAATTTGGCGCAGTCGTAACTATGCTGAGTGACGAAGAGAATTTTCTGATTTGTGAGACTATTTATGAGCACTATGATGGACTTCATCGAATTGTGCACCTCAATGAGAGGAGCAATATCTCCCGATTCAGAGAGCTTGATTGCTTTGTCGTTGCCAAATCTACAGCAATCATATCCCTGCTTGACCATTACGTCAGAAGTCCTTCAGCAGTCAGCCTGCTACTTGATGATGAAGACGACCACGACATCTCGGATATCGAAGTCCGGAATCCAAGCCACTTCGGACTCTCTCTGGAAGAATTGACCTTACCGGAAGAGGTTCTGGTTCTGGCTGTCTCTCGTAAGGGACAATTGATTCATGCCCACAGTCATTTTCGAATTCGCAAGGGTGACATCCTGACAGTACTCGGGCCGTTCGAGGGCCTGGATGAAATGGAAGTCAGCCTTTAGAGCTATCTTTGCTTTTTAATAGCTGATTGCAAGGCAGCTTCAATCACTTCGTCGTTAAGTACAAACTGTGGTTTCACATCGCTTGTGGGCGCCTGAAAAGCTTCCATCTGTCTCAAGTTACAGGCCTTAACATACTTTACAAGAACTTGAGAGGCTCTTCGCTTCTGAGATTCACCAGTAAAAAATTTGAAGAAATTCTCGATTTTCTCATCCACTCTTGGATCAGGCTCCAAATTCGCACTTCTCGCGAAATCATCCTGAATACTGCAAAAGTCCGGTAGTTCCAGGGATCCGGGGCTTGAGGGGCTAGCAGGACTTGAACCCTCTGGAAGGAGATCTTCACAAACGGTTGGATTTTCATGCTCCATACCAATCTTGTAGTGCAGCTTGATCTTAACCATCATCGCCATTTGAATCACCCTTGAAAACATCCTCTCCACAAGTTTAGGCTTGATACGATTACAAAGGGAACCCTCCATTTTCGATCGCTTGCACCTAACCACTCTATCTGGGTAGGTGTTAATCTTACCGGTACCCTCACATCCCCATTCGCCTTTAACAAGGCCTTCTTCAATATCGTGAATCAAGAGAAGGTCTGCCTGAAATTGTTTTTCAAAAGGGTACTCAGGCAAATACAGGTTCATCTGATCTGCTTCAATGGTCGACCAATAATTAGAATAGATGAAGTCATGCTTCATACAAGCCTTGTCTGTAGAATCAAGGTAAGGGTCCACAGTCTCCTTGTAGGCATATTCAAAATTGTTTGGATGATACGGTCCACACCAATTCCCATGAATCTTTAATGCATGGGTGGTTTGAGCAATCGCAAGATATATGACCGAGACTAAACTCAGCTTCAATTTCGATATTCTTTTCATAACAGCTCAAGCTTACTACGTAAACTTCCCTGAAAAGGTTTCTGAGATGAGAGAATCTTCTGCTTATTTTTGTAACAATCCCGCTCATATTGCCTAGTAGATACAGATTATGAAGTGGTTTAAGCTCATTTTGGTATTCACGGTTTCCTTTGGTGTTGCCTTCTTGTCAGGCTGCAACAAGGATAATGACGATGTCAGCACCTAAAGCGTCAATGGCAGTGTTCGACCTCAGGTTGATGTGGACTTACCTCAAACGGTAGTTGATCCAGAGTTTCCGGATGACGAGTTCATTATTCTGGAGGACAACAGATCCGAGCCTACCACAGCCAACCGTGACGAAACGCCTACGGTCACGCCTTCCGCCAGTTCCGTAGCAGACAATGATGATTTTCATCTTTACTCCCCCAATCAACGAAGATGTTCAGAACTTGCCTCGCTTGCCAACCGCTCAGGCGTGATTCAATTGGTAGTCAGCTTTGAAGGACTGATGTCCAAGCAAGTCGGCTTCGTGAGAAAGAATCTGGTTAGAAAGTCACGAGACTCTGTGAACTTTGGCTTTGTCTCTGTTGCCTATGGATGGACCAACAGCTCCCAGGCCGCCACGTGTGCTCAGGAGTGGAAAAACGTCTATGGTGATCGAAGTCGGATTTTACTGGTAGGTCATTCCTTTGGGGCTGG